>Ga0208373_1005567_pt1 | contig 10444 bp, 9 predicted proteins | sample RifOxyC2_FD_184036 | JGI IMG/M metagenome (GOLD analysis project Ga0208373, IMG submission 184036) | Soil microbial communities from Rifle, Colorado - Rifle Oxygen_injection C2 (SPAdes) | ecosystem: Environmental > Terrestrial > Deep subsurface > Rock core/Sediment | place: Rifle, Colorado... | reverse complement strand
TCTCTTATGTATGAGGGAGAGGTGCTTAAAACATTGGCGTATCGAGGAAATCAGTCGCTAGGATCGATAACGGTTGAAAAATTTCGACGTATTTCAGATATTTATAAAGTGATGGGCATTGAGCAAAATGAAAAACGGTTAGAAGGGTTTGTTTATGATGATGCCGCCCATCAATCAGTCTTGATGAGTGTGGATGAACGCTCTTTTTTACATATGAATACGATTCGCTATACCTCGACATTGACGTGGGCCCCTTTTAATTTTCTCTCTGAGGGAGACCATCCGCAGCTTCAGGGGATCGCGGCTGACTTTTGGAAACTGATTAGTGAACGAACGAGAATGCAAACCGCTTTTGTCCCTTCGCCTACAATGACCGGCGTACTCGAAGCGATTAAAACAAAAACCGCCGATATTACATTAGGGACATCCATCTCCAAAGATAAAGAGCCTTATGCCCTTTTTTCGAAACCGTATGCGTCGTTTCCGAATGTCATTGTCACTGAAAAAACGATAGATTTTATCCCCGGGCTCAAAGCATTGGAGGGAAAACGTATTGCGATCACTGAAGGGTACAGTGTCGCAGAATCAATCGGTGCAAATTACCCGAATATTACAATTGTCGGGGTTGAAGATACCCGTGAGGGGCTTAAACTTCTCGCTTCCGGTCGTGTTGATGCCGTGGTCGATATTCTTCCCGTTGTTGCCTATCTTATCAATGCCGATCACCAGGTAAATCTAAAAATTTCGGGAACCACCGAATTTGATTTTGACGTTCGGATGATGATACGAAACGACTATCCTGAACTCAAAACAATTGTGGATAAAGCGATCGATTCGATTACGGTTGCGGAGCGTCAAAGAATTTTGAATCGTTATATTGCGGTAACGTATGAGGATAGAGTTGATTATACGTGGGTTTATGTCGTCGCTCTGTTAGCTTTTTTTATCATCTCGGTTTTTATCTATCGCCAGTTTGAAATGGGAAAATATCATAAGCGGCTTTTGAAAATGGCGACAACCGACCCGTTGACAGGTTTGGCGAACCGTATCCGTTTGGATGAAAAGTTACTTGAATATTATCAGTTTTATGAACGTACCGGGCGGATGTTTTCGGTCATTATTTTAGATCTTGATTATTTTAAACGGGTCAACGATACCTATGGTCATTTGATTGGGGATAAAACATTGGTTGCACTTGCTAGATTGCTCAGTGACAACATCCGTACTATCGATATCCTCGGACGATGGGGGGGAGAAGAGTTTATGATTCTTTGTCCCGAAACCGATGCGCTAGGGGGACAACAGTTGGCAGAGAAAATTCAATCGGTTATTGAGAATTACGATTTCCCCCATATTCATACATTGACGTGCAGTTTCGGAATCAGCGAAAGCCGTGAAGGGGATCGGATTGAAAATGTGGTAGGTCGTGCGGACAGCGCACTCTATAGAGCAAAAGAAGAGGGGAGAAACCGAATCTGTGTTGCTTAAGAGAGCTTACAGATAATATCGCCTATTTCTTGATTGAGGGACTTCGCCACGACTGAACATTTGACTTTGAGTAAAAAGCAGATATTTTCCCGTTTCTGCGGACTCATGCACTCGTAATTTCCCATCCCTTTGGCGATGATCAAATCAGCACTGTCAAATAACTTTTGAGCTTCGCAAGAAGCGAGTTCATAAACAAACCCGGGAGTAGGGACACCGCTGTCCATTACCGGACATATCTTTTCTATTTCTGCTTCATATGCTTCACTTAAAGTTACATCGTTTATGATCGGATTTCCCCGTACCATATAGGTAATCGACAGTTGAGGGTAGAGCTTTTGGAGGGATTGGATTGTCAGGGCATCAAAGATGTGTTCTCCCGCGTTGTCCCCGATATAGAGAAGATTTTTGGTATTGACAAGAGCATGCCGCAATGCTTCGGTATCATCATGGGCAAATGGAGTGGTGAAGACCGACATGATGGCATCGTGCAGATTGAAACTTACCTCGGCAGCGAGATCGATTACATTTCCGACCACGGCTGTTTTAAGTGTCGCGATGAGGGGATCATCACTTTGTGTAATGGTTTCTTTCAAAAAAGGGAGGTAGTTTTTTGCTTGGATTGTGGCGTGTTGTTTTTGTTCTCTGTACAAATCATCGGTATGGGCTAATTTTGCCATTTGTTCATACAGCGGTGCGGCGATGACGGGCGGTGAGAGGGTGAAGTCGGCAGTTTGAAGGGCAGTTTCGACGTATTCGATTATTGTATGGCTTAAGATTTCATCGGCATGTATCGCTTCACACACACGACGGCTTTGAGCCGCAATGCATCCTATGCATTCATTTTGGATGGTCATTGAGAAGCGTGATCGTCGATAACTTTGCCCCACATCAATTTATACTTACGACGCATAAACTCAACCTCTTGTTGAGAGAGTTTGAGTTGTTCGGTGAGGGTAGATATTGTGTTGCGATCCTCTTCGTAGAGTTCTTGGAGAGAGGCGAGGGCATCTTTGAGAAAGTCATTTTCGTTTTTGATCGACTCGATGGTCTCTTCTTTTGCGTTAAGCACTTTTTCATGGAGATTGATGATCGTACCGATCGTTTTTTCAACAAAACTGGCACCCAAGGTAATGTCAGCCTGTGATGCACTCAGCTCCTGCATCGTTGCGGGAACAAGCCCCTCCATCCCTTGACCCGGATCGATGATGACCTCTCCGTCTTCGATGAGGGTAGTGAGTTTACCTCGGACAATTAAGGCTTCAACATCACTACGCTCCATATTTGTCATTTGTGCGTAGTCATCGATACTCATCCACCCTTGCATACTTCACCGCCTTCAAATTTTAAATACTAAAGCAAAATGCGTACCTTGTTACAGGATAGTTTCAATCTCTAATGAATCCATCTCTACTTTTTTTGCTTTGGCGATACGATCCTCTTGGAGTTTCATACGCAGCTCTTCGTTCTCAAGCGCTAAGATTTGCATAGCCAAATAGGCAGAATTAATCGCGCCCGCTTTGCCGATGGCGACCGTTGCTACCGGCATACCTGCGGGCATCTGGACAGTCGAGAGCAGGGCATCGATTCCGCTGAGTGCCGATGCGCTCATTGGTACACCGATAACAGGTTTAATGGTTTTAGAAGCTAAAACACCTGCTAAATGTGCCGCCATTCCGGCTGCCGCAATAAAGACCTGCGCCCCTTTTGCTTCCGCTTTTACAATGTAGTCTTTCGTACGTTCAGGACTTCGGTGAGCTGATGAAATGATGAGCTCATACTGTACACCGAACTCTTCGAGGGTTTGTGAACATGACTGCATGACATCAAAATCGCTTTTGCTTCCCATAATAATTGATACGAATTTCATTGATTTGACTCCTTGGATTTTAAAATTAACATTTAGTTACGGTTCCCATATCTTCCGTGGCAGGGATACGAAAAAAAGTGAAGTGCGGCAAGGGAGCGGGAAGTTTAAAGCGGTTGAGATTTCCGCTATGAACCTGATCCCATACTTTGCCGTTTTCAGCGAGAAGCTGTTTAAAGCTGATATGCCATTCCCCCTCTGCTTCCCAAATTCTACCGATTTCATTATCGACCGGTTCTAGGTTGTTTCCCTCAGGAAAGACGAGTTCCATCGTATCTTCGGGAAACGTTTTGTATTTGCACTCAAAATACTCACCCGACTCGTCCACGATCCCGCTGACTTGATGGGTTCCCATCATCATCGAAAAATCGAGGTTCTGAGTATCGTGTTTTTCAAAAGGGCGATTGATGAGATAGGCATCGGTAAATCCCCGATTTTGCATCGTATTTAGCTCTTTTTGATACCGTTCACCGTCAAATTTTCCCGCGTAATAATCTTCGATAGCTCTGCGGTACACCTTTGCGGTAATGGCGGCATAATAAGGGGCTTTAGTACGCCCTTCGATTTTGAGTGAGTCGATACATCCCGCATCGAGGATCTCTTGAATATGGGATGCGAGATTGAGATCTTTGGAATTCATGATGTAGGTTCCGATCCCTTCGTCTTCGACGAGTTTGAACAGTGTCCCCGTCTCAGGGTTGGCGGCGTACATCTCATAGGGAAAACGGCAATCATTGGCACAGCTTCCGCGATTGGGGACACGTCCGCTTTGAAGGGTCGAGATCAAGCAGCGTCCGCTGTAGGCAAAACACATCGAACCATGGACAAAAACTTCGATCTCCAAATCGGGGAGTTCTTCTTTGATCTGTTTCAAATCTTTGAGGGAAATTTCACGTGCGGCGATAATACGGCGCGCTCCCATGTCGTAATACACCTGCGCATCGAGGACGTTCATAACGTTGGCTTGCGTCGAGAGGTGCAATGGAATGTGAGGGGCAATTTGGTGGGCGAGTTTAAGAACACCCGGTGTGGCAACGATAAAAGCATCCGGCTCTAGGGAAGCCATAGTGGCAATATGCTCTTTTAGAAGTTTTAACTGGGAATTAAAGGGGAAACCGTTGATTGTGACATAGACTTTGCGCCCTTTTTCATGGGCATAGTCGATCCCTTCTTTGAAGCTTTCCAAATCAAACTCTTTGCCTGAACGGATACGGAGTGAAAAATGGCTCACCCCTCCGTATACGGCATCGGCACCGTAATCAATGGCGATTCTTAGTTTTTCTAAATTCCCTGCAGGGGAAAGAAGCTCCACTTTTTTCAATACGACTCTCTTTACAGTATAAGTGGGCGAATTGTATCGTTTTCTTTATTTATTTTTTCCCAAATGAAGCTAATAACGCCTCAATGTCATCGCTATTGACAACATCTTCTGTCGTACTGTCTCCCGGGAGATGGACGGCAGAACTAACCCGTTTGCTGTCATCAATTTTTCCGGCAAATAGATGATTCATATAGGTCGAGAGGGCACGCATAACGTTGATAACCCGCTCAATTTTTTGACGGTGAATATCTTGGTATTGCATAATGTCCATAACGTTCATAATGGTGTCGCCGCCGTTTTGAAGCATTTCAAGAATCCCTTCAAGATTCTCCATAGCCTTTTCATTCTCTGCTAATTGTGTCTTAAAGGTATCTACATGAGGAAATTTGGCACTTAACGTGGTAAATAGGGTGATATTTCCACTGATGATCGCTTTAAGCGCTTTGATATCTTTTTCACCTTGACCTAATTCATTGCTGATACCTTCGATAAGGTCAAATATCTCCGTTGCTTTTTGTTCGCTCTCTTTGGTAACATCGTCCAGCTGATGTACCATTTTGTTATCATCTGTCGGTGGCGGCGGAGGCCAGCTATGCATAGCAGAAACACGGTATTTCTCCGGATCCATCTCATTGTAAGGTTCGTCGCTGAGTGGCTCATCTGAAGATATAGGAGTTTCGTCTAAGGCTTCTTTTTCCTCTTCTACGTATCCCACGTCCAAATCTATATCACCATTCATTAGCGCATCTAACTCTTCTTGCGTCATGCTCTCTATCCTCAACGATTTAAAATTGCACTATAATAACATTAAAACCATTATTTTTACTTAGGATGTCTCTATGAAAGTCGATCTTCACAACCATACGGTTTTATGTCATCATGCTACCGGAACGGTCGCGGAGTATGTGGAAGCTGCCATTGCCTGCGGTACACAGTTTTTTGGATTTTCAGACCACGCACCGATGCACTATGACCCAAAGTATCGAATGGGTTTTGATCAAATGGATCTCTACGAGTCTTGGATAAAAGAGGCTGCGGAGCGTTACGCCGATAAAATCACCGTTTTATTGGGGTATGAAATTGACTATCTTCCGGGATACATGGATGAGGGTGTTTTAAACCGTTCGTGCGATTATTTGATTGGAAGTGTCCATTTTATCGATGATTGGGGATTTGATAACCCCGAATTTATCGGTCGTTATGCGGGGGTAGATATTGATGATGTCTATCGACGTTATTTTGAACTGATCGAAACAATGGCGAGCAGCGGAGCGTTTGATATTGTCGGCCATTTGGATTTGCTTAAAGTATTTAAATTTCTCCCTACCCAAGATATTCGTTTATTGGCACAAGGGGCATTAAGGGCGATCAAACAGGCAAATATGTCTATTGAAATCAATGTTTCAGGGTATCGAAAACCGATTATTGAAGCCTATCCTTCCCCTCTTTTAATGGAGCAAATCGCAGAGCTTGAGATACCGATAACATTCGGTTCGGATGCCCATTGCAGTGAACAGGTAGGACTTTACAGCAATGAGGCAGAAGCGTTGGCGCGCTCCGTCGGCTACGATAAATGTGCCCTCTACCGAGGACGGGATCGGGAAATGATTAAATTTTAATCATACCAAACGTTTCAGTTTATGGCAACTTTTGCTATACTGCGATACTTTAATTATTTTCAGGAGATTCGCATGGGTAAATTCGTAAACAGTGTCGACGAGTTTTTCAGTTTTTGTAAAGAGAACGATGTTCAGTTCGTCGATTTTCGCTTCACCGATATGAAAGGGACATGGCATCACGTCAGCTACCGTATGAGTGCAGTGAATGCAGGTCAATTTGAAGGCGGTCTTCCGTTTGACGGTTCGTCAATCGATGCTTGGCAGCCGATCAACCGTTCTGACATGTTGCTAAAACCGGATGCTGAATCTGCGTTTATGGACCCGTTTACTGCTGATCCAACCGTTATCGTTATTTGTGATGTTTATGACATCTACAAAGGTCAAGCGTATGAAAAATGTCCTCGTGCTATCGCGAAAAAAGCGCTTGAACACCTTGCAAATGCCGGTGTTGGTGATGTTGCTTATTTCGGTCCTGAAAATGAATTCTTCGTATTCGACGATGTAAAAATCCGCGACGAAGTAAACTGTTCATACTACGAAGTGGATACCGAAGAGGGTTCATGGAATGATGCAAAAGATTTCAAAGACGGTTTCAACACCGGTCATCGCCCACGTACTAAAGGTGGATACTTTCCGGTAGCTCCGATCGATACTATGGTTGATCTTCGTGCTGAAATGATGTTGGCGCTAGAGCAAGTCGGTCTTGAAGTTGTTCTCGGTCACCACGAAGTTGCACAAGGTCAAGGTGAAATCGGTATCGTTTTCGGAACATTGGTTGAAGCAGCTGACAACGTACAAAAACTTAAATACGTTATCAAAATGGTAGCTCACCTTAACGGTAAAACGGTTACTTTCATGCCTAAACCGCTTTATGGCGACAACGGTAACGGAATGCACGTTCACCAATCCATCTGGAAAGACGGGAAAAATACATTCTACAAAGAGGGCGGTTACAGCAACTTGTCTGAAACAGCTCTCCATTATGTAGGCGGTGTTTTCGCTCATGCTCGCGCCGTTGCAGCGTTCACGAACCCATCAACCAACTCATACAAACGTCTTATCCCTGGATTTGAAGCTCCGTCAATCTTGACGTACTCAAGCCAAAACCGCTCTGCATCTTGCCGTGTTCCATACGGCGCGGGTGAAAAAGCAACACGTATCGAAATGCGTTTCCCGGATTCAACTTCATGCCCATACCTTGCGTTTACTGCAATGTTGCTAGCTGGACTTGACGGTATCAAAAACAAAACCGTTCCGGTTGGACCGATGGACGAAGATTTGTTCGAACTCACGTTGAATGAAATCCGTGAAAAAGGGATTCAGCAAATGCCACACACACTACGCGGTGCTTTGGAATCATTGATCCGTGATAACGATTTCTTGAAACCTGTAATGACTGCAGAATTCTTGGATACCTACCAAAACTACAAATTCGAAACACAAGTATGGCCTGACGAAGCTCGTCCGACTGCATTCGAATTCAAATCTACCTATTCTTGTTAATTTTCCGTGTAGGGTGAAAACCCTGCACATCTTTTCTTCATAATAACTTTCTGATTTCTTCATTTAAAAATTATCCCCCGAACATCCTTGAAAGCCACGCACGATGGCAGAAGTGCGAAGAGTTGCGTGAGCGCTTTGTTCGGGGGATGAGGTTTTTTGGTACTTTTTTGCCGGAACAAAAAAGTACGAAGAGGAAGTTATGGAAGTTTTGGACCCGCAGCAGAGTAGTCAAATTCACTTTGACCGTCGGTATATTTTTGGAAGTTTTTGATGAACAGAGCTGCCAAGTTATCACGCTGAACGAGATACGCATCGCGATCCGCCCATGCATTACGAGGATTAAGGATAACCGGATCAATAGAACCGAGTGTTTTTGGGATATGGAAACCAAACGTATTGGTAGTATCGAACTCACTTTCGTTGATACTTCCATCTAAAATAGCATTGATGCAAGCACGGGTATCTTTAATACTCATCCGTTTTCCGACACCGTATCCGCCGCCGGTCCATCCGGTATTGACAAGATAGACATTGACGCCGTGCTCATCAATTTTTTTACCTAAAAGTTTGGCATATACCGTAGGATGGAGTGGAAGAAACGCCTCCCCGAAACATGAGCTGAAGGTTGCGACCGGTTCGGTGATACCCCGCTCAGTTCCGGCAACTTTTGCCGTATATCCGCTGAGGAAATAGTACATTGCCTGCTCTTTTGTGAGACGGCTTACCGGAGGGAGAACACCAAAGGCATCGGCAGAGAGGAAAATAATATTTTTTGGATGATCCGCCATGAGGGATGGCTGATGGTTATCAATATGTTCAATCGGATAAGAGACGCGGGTATTTTCTGTTTTAGAACCGTCGGTATAATCAACGATACCGTCTTCATCAAAAACGACATTTTCAAGCAGAGCATTAGCACGGATGGCATTATGAATTTCCGGTTCGCTGGAGGGATCGAGATTGATCACTTTTGCGTAGCATCCCCCTTCGAAGTTGAAAACACCTTCATCATCCCAACCATGCTCATCATCACCGATGAGTGCACGTTTTGGATCGGTTGAGAGGGTAGTTTTACCGGTACCGCTAAGTCCGAAAAACAAGCAGGTATCACCTGCGGCTCCGACGTTGGCGGAGCAGTGCATTGAAAGCTTCCCTTCCAACGGAAGCCAGTAGTTCATCATAGAGAAAATCCCTTTTTTCATCTCTCCGCCGTACCATGTACCGCCGATAATACAGAGATTAGCTTCCACATCAAAGAGGACAAAGACTTCGGAATTGAGCCCATGATGTGCCCATTTTTCATTCACCGCTTTACATGCGTTGAGTACGGTAAAAGAGGGTTTAAAGGTTTCGAGTTCCGTTTCGCTGGGGCGGATAAACATATTTTTGACAAAATGAGATTGCCATGCGATTTCAGAGACGAACCGAACCGAGCGTTTGCTCGATGGACTGGATCCGCAGAAAACATCGGTAACATAGAGATCTTTTCCTGAGAGTTGTTCGCGTGCGACAACAAGGAGTTCATCAAAAACCGCTTTATCGATTTTTTTATTGACATCACCCCATGCGATGTATTGGTTTGAAGGATCAGCATCGACAAAATATTTATCTTTCGGACTTCGTCCGGTAAAAATACCGGTATCGACCATCGTCGCACCGTTACTTGCAAGACGACATTCACCGTTATCCAGTTCATGCTTCATCAGCTCATCGTAACCAAGGTTATGGAAAATCTTTCCACTGTTTTTTATGCCTAACGTCTCAATCTCTGCGGAAATCATGGTGTTCTTTTACCTTTTAGGGCTCATCTGCGTACTGTACCCAGATGAAGATTTGAAGCTTTCACTTCATTTATGGTGCGAATTATACGCCTCCAATTTATAAACGAGAATTAAACCGGATATTTATTTGAATTGTGAAGCCAATTCCGTCAAAATTTTAGGTGCAAGCGCTTCGGTTCCATTGTATTTTTGGAGTTTTACACCGACATTGCTCATACTTTTGGCGGTATTTTTACACGCCATCTTGACAACGAGATAATCACAGTCTTCGATTGCATCCGCCATCGTGTCATGCGCTTTGATGTGTTCAACATCACCCGCATCATGGTCGCAGGTGTGATGTTCATCGTGATCGTGATGATCATCTCCGGCAGCTTTAGGATTGATGCGAAGCCCTTCTAATGTAAAGCTTTTAAACATCCCTCCGCTAAGGTTAAATACGGCGAAATAGGGGGTGTGTCCGGCATTTCCGGCCATTTTCAAACTTTCATCCATTACAGGTACGGCAATCTTCATAATTTCTCCTTAATTTTGTCAAAATTATGCCATACCATTATAGTTTATGAGTTTAATCAAACTGTAAGACAAACCCATTCATAATGACAGTAGGGTTACAAGCGTAATCACTATTAAAAACTTCAAGGAGTAAACCATGAAACGTTCAGGTTTTACTATGATCGAATTGATCTTCGTTATCGTTATTTTGGGAATTTTGGCAGCAGTTGCTATTCCACGTTTGTCGGCAACACGTGATGATGCTGCGTTAGCAGCGCGTGTAACGCAAATTCAAACCGGTATTAATGAAGTAGGCTCTTTCGCAACGGGGAGAAATACATTTGGTACTATGGAAGCTATGTCGGTTGCTTTT
>Ga0208373_1005566_pt1 | contig 10445 bp, 9 predicted proteins | sample RifOxyC2_FD_184036 | JGI IMG/M metagenome (GOLD analysis project Ga0208373, IMG submission 184036) | Soil microbial communities from Rifle, Colorado - Rifle Oxygen_injection C2 (SPAdes) | ecosystem: Environmental > Terrestrial > Deep subsurface > Rock core/Sediment | place: Rifle, Colorado... | reverse complement strand
GCCTCTTCCATTTCTGGAATCACTTCAATCAGCGCGAACGAAGTGTGGCGCATTTTTTCCGCGTCAAACGGTGAAATCCGCACCAGTCGATGAACCCCACCCTCGGACTTGAGCCAGCCATAGGCGTAGCGACCGCTAATCTCCAACGTAGCGCTCTTAATTCCCGCTTCCGTCCCAATAGTCTGGTCAACCACCTTGGCCTCAAACTTATGACGCTCACAAAACCGCAAATACATCCGCATTAAAATCTCGGTCCAATCTTGGGCGTCCACACCACCGGTTCCGGCATGAATGGATATAATCGCATTACCTTTGTCATACTTGCCGGAAAACAAAACAGCAAAGTTCAGCTGATTAAACTGACTTTGCAATTTATCTATTTGAATATTTATATCTTGCTCTAGCGCATCATCATCTTTTGAGGCTTTGACTAGCTCCAGTAAATCGTTCGCTTCTTGCTTAATATTTTCCCATTCTTCAACCTCTGATTTTAAGTTTTCATACTGTTTGGAGACAACTCTGGCATTATCTTGGTCCTGCCAAAATTTTTCACTAGAAATCTTCTTTTCTAATTTTACTATTTCCTTCTTTGACAAGTCAAGGTCAAAGCAACCTCCAATTTCTAGAGATTGCCTGTTGCAATTCTTTAATCTTCACACTTATTTCTGACATGGCCTTATTGTAATTGTTTTAATTGATTGAGCAGATCAAATGTTCCTTGACTCTCACCCAAAACATCTTGATATCCACCATAAATATTCATCAGGACTGGTGGCAGATAAAAAAGAGCAATAATAATTGGCGCAATGACTAAAATCAACCCAACAACACTTAACATCATCCGCCAAAACATAGCTCGTCTAATCTTTTGGGTATCAATATAAATCGCTTGATTTAAACGAATATTTTCTTCAAGTAGTCCGCGCAAGTCTGCGCCTTGCTCCTTCACCATCTGCCCGGTTGCCTTGGCATACTGAACATTCTCGTCCAGTTGATTGATAAAATTTGGATTGGTCATTTTTATATTGGCTAATAATTCAGATTAAATAAATGATTACAAATATTATTATAGCATAATTAGTTATCTAACACTACAATCTTCGACATACTGGGCAACAATCTTTTTATAATCTTTCAGTTGATCAGCGGTAAAACTCGCACCCTTAAAATCTTGACCAACCATGCCTTTGGTGCCCATAAAATTCTGCAACCAATATTTTTTTGCTCCACCAATCATCTGTGCCATTTTTTCAATATCTTCACTGCGATGAAAACCACTGACAACAGTACTCCGAAACTCATAAGGCAAATTACTATTCTTTACTAGCTCAATAGTGACTTTGATTTTTTCTGTGTCAACCGGTTGCCCGGCAAACTTTTCAATCATATCTGCTGGTCCCTTAATGTCCATAGCAATGTAATCAACCAGCCGACCATCAATTAATTCCTTGATTACTTCTGGCCTTAATCCATTAGTATCTAGCTTGATGTCATAGCCAATATCCTTTAATTTTTGACAAAAGCTGGACAGATCAGCATGAATCGTCGGCTCACCGCCAGTAATCACTACTCCATCGAGATATTTCTTCCGACGAATTAAAAAATCTAAAACCTCTGACTCAACCAGCAACTTATTTTTTACTATCATATCAGGCAAAACCAAAGAAGGATTATAACAAAAAGGACAGCGCATATTACAACCACTGGTAAATATGATCGCTGCCACTTTTTGCGGATAATCCAGTAACGTCACTGGTTGTAGCCCGCCGATTATCATAGAAATTTTTCCTTAGACAGTTTGAGAGATTTTAATCGTCTTCCGGTCGCTATATTCTGATTGCTTGCCGGCATTCCACTGGCCAACCGGGCGAATATATCCTACTACCCGAGAGTACACTTCACAGGGTTGCCTTTTTTGTTTGTTTTTTTTGTCGCCTTCCATAATATTTAATCTGTGTTAGTTAATAAAATATATAAAAAATATTTGTAAATTCGTAATAATATTCGTATATTCGTGGGGAAATTAAAGTGGTAATTTTTCTTCTTGTTCCCTGACAAATCCTATTTCCTCATCACAAACTGGACAAAATCGATGCTCGCCGGTCAAATACCCATGCTTAGGACAGACAGAAAATGTCGGGGTTAAAGTATAATAGGGCAGATGGAAATTTTCTGCAATCTTTCTTACTAAAGTTTTGGTACTATCAATGTCCGGCATCTTCTCGCCCAAAAAATTATGAATCACCGTGCCACCGGTATATTTGATTTGAAGTGGATCCTGCTTTTCTAAAACATCAAAAACATCATCGGAAAAGCCCACGGGCAAATGAGTGGAATTGGTATAATAAGGCGCTGCGCCTCGCTCTTGATAGGTCTGTTCATTGGCGACAATAATATCAGGATACAACGCTTTATCGGCTTTAGCAAATCGATGAGTCGCGCCTTCCGCCGGTGTCGCCTCAAGATTATAAAGCTGATTATCTTCACCTTGGTACTCGGCCAAACGAGCCAACATAAAATCCATAACCTTAACTGCGAAATCCTGACCCTCTTTGGTAGAAAGTGGACGATTCATAAAATTAAGCACTGCTTCGTTCATACCATTGATACCGACTGTGTTAAAATGATTTTTCCAATACTCGCCAAATCGCTCCCGAATGTCGGTCAGATAAAATTTACTATATGGATAAAGACCGCTTTCAGTGAAATTTTCCAAAATAGTCCGCTTTAGCTTCAGGCTCTCGCGTGCTAAGTCCATCATTTGACCTAGTCGACTAAAAAATGCATCTTTGGTCTTGGCATTATAACCGATGCGAGACAAATTAATCGTCACCACGCCAATTGAACCAGTCAATGGATTGGCCGCAAAGATGCCACCACCACGCTTCCTCAACTCGCGATTATCAAGTCGCAACCGACAACACATACTCCGAGCATCTTCGGCTTTCATATCGCTATTAACAAAATTAGCAAAATAAGGAATACCATATTTAGCCGTCATCTCCCAGATTGGATCAAGAACTTTATTGTCCCAGTCAAAATCCTTAGAAATATTGTAAGTCGGAATTGGGAAAGTGAACACTCGACCTCTAGCATCACCGGCCATCATCACCTCGGCGAAACACTTATTGATCATATCCATTTCCGGCTGAAACTCCTTGTAAGTTTCATTTTTAGGCATCCCCCCAATCACCACCGGCTCATTGGCCAAAGTAGAAGGACAAGTCAGATCAAAAGTAAGATTAGTAAAAGGAGTTTGAAAGCCGACTCTGGTCGGCACATTCATATTGAAAACAAATGACTGAATACTCTGTCGGACTTCTTTTTCGCTTAAATTATCATATCTAATAAATGGAGCAAGCAGAGTATCAAAATTGGCAAATGCTTCCGCACCGGCTGCTTCGCCCTGCAATGTATAGAAAAAGTTGACAATCTGACCCAGCACTGATGCAAAATGCTTGGGTGGGACACTATGAATCTTGCCCTCCACGCCGCCAAACCCCAGCCGAAGCAAAGCCTGCAAATCCCAACCACAACAATACACCGCTAGTAATTGTAAATCGTGAATATGAAGATCACCACTAGTATGAGCGTCTCTAATCTCCGGCGGATACACTTTGTTGAGCCAATAATGCGAGCTGACTGCGGAAGCGACATGATTATTGAGTCCTTGAAGTGAATATGCCATATTGGCGTTTTCCTTGACTCGCCAATCAAGCTGTTTCAAATACCCTTCAATAACATCATTAGAATCAATCAATTTTTTCAAATCTCGAAGTCGGGCGTGCTGTTCGCGGTAAATGATGTAGGCTTTGGCCGCCTTGACTAGTCCATCTTTAATCAACACTTCTTCAACAATATCTTGAATCTCCTCAATCGCTGGGATAGACCGAGGATGAAACTTATTATTGAGATTGTGGACGACTTTATCAGACAGCTCTTCAGCTAATTTCTGATCATCACGGCCAACCGATTTCAAAGCTTTAATAATCGCCAGAGTCACTTTATCTTGACTAAATCCGTCTATACTGCCATCACGCTTTCTAACTTGTTCAATTTGATTTGGTTCCATAATTTCTAGTTTATAGCTGATAGCTAATAAAATTACCAACTCATTCTATTGATACTATATTACTATAATATGTTAATTATTTTCCCTAAAAAATTTCCCAAAAGATAAGTAATAAAATAAGTAATAAAAATAGACCTAGATTAGGTAGAAGACTTTTTTCGCAAAAGTCAGACAATTACTAGATCTTTAGTGGTACAATTACTTTTAATTATACCACTTTAACTGGGGGTGTCAAAAACATCTTTAAACAAGGGTTTTAGGTGATATTTTGACTGTACTTGTGGATAAAATCTTTACCCTCTGTCGCTAACAAATTTTATAAATTAGGGAATTAACAAAACCGCAACAGAAATTTGTTACGGTTTTATAATCAGCTTAATCTTTATTTCATTTTCTTCCTAATGAATGCCGGGATTTCCAAATCTTCTTCTTCAGTGTTTATTTTCGGAGTTGTCTGCGACGCAATTGGACGCACTAGTCTATCATCTGGTCTAATATTATCGTCGTCAGTCATTCTTGTTTCTTCTAGTTGATCTTCAATACTTTTTTTGGAAAATAGGCGGTTCATTGAATATTTCGGCTCTTCAAGCGAGGTTTTACTTCTTGGCTCACCGTCGCCAAAGCCAGTGGCAACAACTGTAATTTTAATCTTATCCTTCATGGTTTCATCGACTACTGCGCCAAATATTACTTTGGCATTCGGATCTGAACTTTCAGTGATTATGTTGGCCGCTTCATTGACTTCATTCATGGTCAAATTTGGTCCGCCCACAACAATAAAGAGGATTCCCTTTGCCCCATCAATAGAAATATCTAAGAGTGGCGAAGAGATTGCAATCTTGGCGGCGCTCACTGCCCTAGACTCACCACTGGCCTCGCCAATACCCATCAGAGCCGAGCCAGCACCTTCCATAATCGCTTTAACATCAGCAAAGTCAACATTAATTAGTCCTGGGATAGTAATTAATTCAGAAATTCCCTGAACACCCTGACGCAGAACATCATCAACAGTCTTAAAAGCATCCAAAAGCGAAGTTTTCTTATCAATAATATGAAGAATTTTGTCATTAGGTATGGTAATAATAGTATCAACTCGCTCTTTCAAATCATCATACCCTCGCTCTGCTACCTCGGCTCGTTGAGCGCCTTCAAAAGAAAATGGCTTAGTCACCACTGCCAAGGTCAAAGCACCCAGCTCTTGAGCGACGGCGGCAATAACCGGCGCGGCGCCAGTGCCAGTGCCACCACCCAAACCGCAAGTAATAAACACCATATCAGCACCCTTAAGAATATCTCTAATATCATTAATATTCTCTTGCGCCGATTGCATTCCGACATCGGGATTCATACCCGCGCCCAAGCCCTTGGTCGTTGCCTGACCAATATGAAGCTTCTGTTTGGCGCTGTTGTGATGCAAGGCTTGAACATCAGTATTGATGACGATAAATTCCACTCCTCTAATTTTTGAAGCGATCATCCGATTTATCGCACTGCCGCCAGAGCCCCCAACCCCAACAACTTTGATTTTTGCAAATGTTTCTAACTCCGGTTTTACTTCTGGCATATTGTTGATTTATACTTAAAAATTATTAATCTGGATAAATAAGCGAAAGCTAATTTTAAAACTAAGTTCATTTCCAATTTAAGGTAGAATTTTTTTAATTAAATTCCTAATTCCGGCTATAGATGTTTCAATACTGCTACCAAAAATCGGCCAATGAAGTCGGCCACCCTTTTGCTGAAGCTGACTGCCCCAAAGAACCAAACCAACCGCGGTAGTAAATGATAAGTCACTTACTTTGTCAAGATTTGAAATCAGCTCCTGCGGATAGCCCAATGAAGCCGGCAGACGCAATGATCTTTTAGCCACTTCAACTACACCATCAAGCTTTGCTCCCCGACCAGTTAAAACAGCGCCAGCCGGTAACATACCAGACTTGCCGATTTTTTTCAACTCTTTGTCAATGTTATAAAAGATTTCTTCTACTCGCGCTTCTTCAATCTCGGCTACTTTCTTTCGGGAAAATGTCCCTTCTTCAGTACCACCGACTTCAGTGTATTTGACTTCATCATGTTTTTTAAAATTCTTGGGCAGGCATGACCCCTCGCGGATTTTAATCTTTTCGGCCGTATCAATTGAAATCCTCTGTCCAATAGCAATGTCATTGGTAATATATTCCGAGCCAATCGGCAAAACTGCAGTATGAAGGACATCACCTTCTTCAAATACAGCCAAGCTAGTAGTTGAGCCACCCAGATTAATTATCACTACCCCCAGCTCTTTCTGGCGATTAGTCAAGACGCTTTCAGAAGTCGCCAGTATCGACAAGACTAAATCATCAATATCCAGTCCGGTCCGATATATACTTTTGGTAATATTTTTTATTTGCGAGGTTAAGCCCTGCACAATTTGGGTCTCGACTTCCAATCGGATGCCAGTCATACCAATCGGATCTTTAATCCCGATTTGGGAATCAACCGTAAAATTCTTTGGGATGACATGCAAAATTTCATAATTAGGTGGAGTCACAACCGCTCTGGCTGCTTCAATCACTCGCTCAACATCCTCTTGCCTAATCTCGCCATCAGTCTTTGATACCGCCACCACGCCTCGACTTTCTTGGGCAATTATGTGGCTACCGGAAATACCGACCCAAGCATGTTCAACTGGCTGTCCAATCATCCGCTCAGCCTTTTCAATCACCGCCGAAACAGATGAGACAGCGTCTTCAACACTCACCACCACTCCCTTACTGATACCTTGAGCCGAACCCTCAACTGCGCCGATGATTTTCAGCTTTTCATCGCCTTTGGGCTGCTGACCCACAACCAATCTAATGGCAGTTGAGCCGATATCTAGTCCTGTTATTAAGTTATCTTTTAGCATGGGTCTTAAATACTTTAACTTGAGATATGGATCGCCCTTAAATTATAATAAAAAACCGCGTCCACGGCAAGTACAAACTGAATAAAATTTGTGTTCAATATTTTATATTGATTTATGGCTTTATTTTTGCCATTACTTTGGCTTCAAAATCAAACATCTTATTCTCCTCTTCCTTTGATACGCCCTCATGGTTGTATCCCACTAGATGAGTCAAGCCATGAACAAGCAATCTGGTTATCTCCTGACTCAATAAATAACCAAGTTGCCTGGCCTGTTTTTTGGCTTGTGGAACGCAGATGACTATTTCGCCTAGATACCGACGATCAGCCGGCACATCAACAAAATTTTTGAAATCTTCGGCAAAGGAGAGAACATCTGTCACTTTACTGATGCCACGATAGTTATTGTTTAGTCGTTTGATGGTTTTGTTATCAACAAACGCCAAAGAGAAATGCCGTTTCTTTTTAAACTTATATACCTGAGCAAAAACAGCCACCACTTCCTCCAGTCGCTTCTTCGGCAAGACAATATCTACTTGCTTATTGACTTCATAAGTTAGCATAAATATTTTATGGCGTAGTAGACGAGACGCTAGAACCGCTACTTGCGCCATCATAATTATAAAAAGGAACATCAGTTAGCAGTCTGAAACTTTTGACAATAAAAGTAAAGATTGCTGGATAACGAAACTGGGACAAGGCGTCCATCTCATATTTGAAAATATAAAACTTGGACAAATCAGGATTGGTCAGATAAACACTCAAACCATCAGGTGAATAAATCCCCTCAAGATCACCCACTTCCACCTCGCTCAACTGACTTAATCTTACCCCCGGATTATTTCCTAAATACCAATTAATAGCCGAAACTCCTTGAGAATTATCTTGACTATAAAGCTTGATAATCTCGCCTGTATCAGTCGTAATTCTAACCTCGCCAATTGACTCCAAAATATTATATTGCCAATCACGGATAGTCAAAAGTTCAAAATTGTCTCGCACAAACGTCGTCTTTAACGGCATCACATAGTCCGCGTCCATTAATTTGGCACTCCCGGCAATCAGCGGATCATAACCGGCAATCACTTCCCGACCGTCAGTATAGCCATCACTGTCAGTATCCGGACGACTAATAGAACTGCCAATTAAATTTTCCTCCAAATCAGTCAAACCATCACTATCAGCATCACTACTAATCGGCGGGGGGGTAAGATTTACATTACTATTGGTATTGGTGTTTGTATTAGCGTTGGTATTACTGTCGGTATTATTGTTTAAATTTGAGTTGGAATTATTGTTAGTATTGGAATCATCATTAGTGTTAATATTTGTGTTGATGTTTTGATTTAAATTGGTGTTGAGGTTGATGTTAGCATTAGTATTACCAACGGCTAAATTGGCATTTGAGTCTTCAGCTTGGTTCTGTTGCCACATATCATATAGAAAGTATGACCCGCCGAATACAACAATAATAATCAAAATAATCATCGCGACGATCAAAGATTTACCAATTGAAGAATTTTGCTGAGGATGAAATTTTTCCGGCATAACATAAATATCGTCTTGTGTCTGTGTGGCGACCAATGAAGCAGAAGGAATTTTTTTGTTTTGATTATCTTTTTTACCAAACATATATTTTGTTATTTTATGAAATAAATCAAAAATTATTGAAATACTTATGGAATGTCAAAGAGTCGCGCTGATCCCGGTATTTTTGGATCATAGCCATTGACCACTTCCTTGCCATCGCCATAACCATCGCCATCAGTGTCACTATTATTCGGATCAGTCAGATATAATCTAACTTCGGCATAATCATTAAGACCATCGCCGTCAGTGTCGTATTTTTGCTTATCGGTCCCCAATTGTTTTTCCTCATCATCAGTCAAACCATCACTGTCAGTATCTATTATTGATGGAACATTAGAGTTGTTATTGAAGTTAGTATTAGTGTTGACATTAATATTGGTATTAGTATTAATATTTGCTTGAGTGTTAGTATTGGTATTTGTGTTGGTGTTAATATTGGTATTGCTATTTGTTCCATTATCACCAGTCAATGATTTGACCAGCCCATATACCAGCCAGCCACCACCAATAACAACTGTCACAATAATAATAACCAAAGCAATAATTAGTAATTTGTTACTCCACATTGATCTGTTGCCTCGCATCCTACCGCTTGGAGTCGGCGGAGCCGAAATCGGCATTTGACTTGCCTGTCCCGGCTGAGTCGGTCTAAGTGGCGTCGGCGCCATCTTATTATCGGTCTTAGAAAAGATATCGTCCACTTGTGGTGATTGTGGCGTGTCTAATCTTGGCGCTGTCGGCGTGGTTGCTACTGGACCACCTGACCCGACCGGCCGGAGTTGCGGTGGTCGCGGACCAAACTGCGACGAAAAAGTTTCCGGTTGGGTGTCGCCAGTATTTAGACTGTTAGTTGGATTGGAAGTTTGATTGTCAAACATAAATATTAGATTAGAAAGTAAAAATTAGGAGGTAGGTTTTAAAATTTCTAATTCACCTAATAAAAGTCAAAAAATAGAAATTAAAAATTGTTACATTGATGTTTGTTTGCTCTTTTTTTAAATATATTATCACTCTTCTATATCTCGTGTCCTTTTTACTTTTTGCCTTAGACCTTAGATATTTTATTAGAAATTAGATAAATTGAGTGAATTAGAAATTTACTTAATTGTTTATTTCTCGTATTTTATTTTTTGTTTGTTTTCCTATATCTTATTTTTTATTTCTTATTCTAACTTTTATTATCCTGTAAAAATCAAAACATGTCAATCATAAATTTGAATCCTTGAATAAATAATCCGCCAATAATCTTCACCGGCGCAAAAAATCCAAAAGTTTGTGAAATAATTTGGGTCTCAAATGCGCCAGCCACCCGACCTAAAACACCGAGAGATACTTGCGCGGGACGAGCCATGGCAGCTACATTAAAGCCAGCAAATATATTTGGATTGATATTTTTTCCATAGGCAATGCCAGCCCAGTCGGTGTGCCACTTATCGCCGTTCTCATTATATTCACCATGAGCATACACACCCTTACTATCTGCGCCCAGATAATAGGTATAAACAAATGAATCATCACCGGGTTTTTGCATCAGCTTAGCAATTTCATCCCAACAAGTGATTGAATCATACGGCGACACACAATCAGCCAACCGGTTGAATGGATCTGTCGGCAAAGCCGAGCCAAGTGCGTTGCCCAGTGTCGCCTGCCATGACGGCCAGACGCTAAAACTACGGCCGGTGATATAGGTACCGGCAGATAGATTGGGATAAAAATGACCACACTCGCAATTAGAACTGTCAGTACAATATCGACTATGATCATTAGCGCATCTTAATTGATTATAATAATCTTCCAGGCGTAAATTAATCGCTTGAACATCGGCCAGTCGTTTGGTATCGCGAGTTAATTTTGCTTTATCGGAATCACAATAGCCGAGATTGTCAAGCTGGCAATC
>Ga0208373_1005565_pt1 | contig 10446 bp, 14 predicted proteins | sample RifOxyC2_FD_184036 | JGI IMG/M metagenome (GOLD analysis project Ga0208373, IMG submission 184036) | Soil microbial communities from Rifle, Colorado - Rifle Oxygen_injection C2 (SPAdes) | ecosystem: Environmental > Terrestrial > Deep subsurface > Rock core/Sediment | place: Rifle, Colorado... | reverse complement strand
ATCTTTTTCAGGCTTTTTTTTCAATTGATTTTGATTGGCAAGTATAAATTTAATCATAAGCGACATTATGCACGAGCGCAGCACCAAACGTCAACACGTTTGACGCCGTGTTTCTCGAGTAAATAAATCATTTGATTCACGGTTGCGCCAGTGGTCACGACATCATCAATAATGACAACATGCTGATAGTTAGGTGAATGTTTTAAAACAAACGCTTTTTTGACATTTTCTTTTCGCTGATATGCGGTTAATTTCGTTTGTGGCAAAGTTAAACGAGATCGGTAACATAAATGATTATCAATCGGAATTTGAAAATGCCGGCTGATAGGCTTGGCAATTTCTAATGATTGATTAAAACCTCTTTCTTTTAAACGCTGATGATGTAACGGTACGGGAATAATCGCTTCAGGCAGTGTAATATTTTCTGTGTTTTCTATTTGATGAATTAAATAATTTGCCAAAACAGGCGCTACAATTAATTTTTGATGAAATTTAAGTTGTGTAATTAATTCGGTAATTTTCCCCTCATAATTAAAAGGCGAAATAATTCTTTGAAGCGGATTATGTTTTGCTCGTGCAAAATTTTTTTCGCAAGATTCGCAAATCATTTTTCTTTTTTGTTTTTTATGACAGCTCAAGCAGTAGCAGGGGTAAAAGGCAATAATTTTTTTCAAAAAAGATTTCATGCCTTATTGTGACAGACAAACAGAGGCTACAGCAATATGGGGAAATTAACTTGATTTTTAATAGGGGATCATTCATTATTTAAATTTAAAAGACGGAGCAAGTATGCTTTTGAATTTAGAAGATCGTTGGAGAGCTTTATTGCTCACTTTAGTTGCTGCAATGTGTTTTGCTGTGATGAGTGTGTTGGTTAAGTTGGCAGAACATTCATTGGGAAGCGAGCAAATCATTTTTTTCCGATATTTTATTTCGACGATCATTGTTCTTCCTTATTTTATGCTGGGAAAGAAACATACGTTTAAAACGAAGCATCCTTATTTGCATTTGTTTCGCGGTATTTCAGGTATCTGTGCAATGACTTGCCTTTTTGTTGCATTGACTTTATTGCCAGTAGCTAATGCTGTGCTGTTAAGTTTAACTTATCCGCTATTTATTCCTATTTTAATGCTTATTATTTTTCATCATCGTTTATCTAAATTAGTTTTGTTAGGTATTTTGATTGGATTTTTAGGTGTGTTTTTAATTTTAGATCCAACGAAATCAGGTTTGCTGCATTATAGTTCATTAATTGGATTAGGCGCTGGATTTTTTTTGGCGATTGTGATGATGTTTGTGTATCAGTTAAATAAAACAGAATCATCTGAATTAATTTTATTTTATTTTTTTCTTATTATTACCCTTGTTTCCGGCGTTTTAATGTTTTTTAACTGGCATCCCTTAAGTTTTCGTTTAGATGAAATTTTGGTTGGCGCTGCGATGGTAGGATTTCTTTATCAGCAAACGCTTACTTATGCTTTGCGTTATGCTTCTCCAACATTAGTTGCGCCAATGATGTATTCAACGGTTGTTTTTGCAGCGTTATTAGGCTGGTTGATCTGGGGAGAGATGCCCTCATCTATAGCGATGATAGGTTTTATTTTAGTTGTGATAGGCGCAACAGGCAGTGTTTATTTTGAGTCTCGAAAGACTACAAAAAATAAGGAAATAAAATGAATCAAGAAAAAATATTGCATGAACAAGACGGCAGCTTAATTTTGCGTTTATTTGCTTTTCCGGCGAATGCGAATCATCATGGTGATGTTTTTGGCGGGTGGATGCTGAGTCAAATGGATTTAGCTGCTTATTATGTTGCACAGCGTTATGCTGAATGCCGAACGGTTACTGTTGCTATTCAAAACGTCAGTTTTATTGCGCCGGCGCATGTGGGTGATTTTGTCGCTTGTTATGGTAAAATTGAAAAAGTAGGAAATACTTCGCTGCAAATTAAAATTACGGTTTATGCAAAAGGGGACACGGATCAAGAAGAAAGAAAAGTCGCCGAAGGATTATTTATTTATGTGGCATTGGATGAGAGGGGACAGCCAAAAACTATTGCTCATGTGGATAGGGAAAAGATAAAAGGGAAAAGGGGAAAGGTAAAAAAAGGGAAAATAAAAATCTAAAAAAATAAAATAAGGAGAAAACTTATGTGGATTATTTTAATTGTACTCGTGGTTTTAATCGCCTATGTGGTGATGATTTATAATCGTTTAATTTCAATGATTGAAGAAGTGAAAAACAATCAAAAACAAATCGACATTCAGTTGGATAGACGTTACAAAGTATTTGAATCCTTAGTGAATGTTGTGCGCAAGTACATGGATTATGAGCAATCTACTTTAAAACAAGTGACTGCATTGCGCACGCAGGCAGAAAATGCAAAACAATCGGGCGATGAAAAAACTCGTATGGAAGCTGAAAATAAAATTTCGGGTATTTTGTCCGGATTAAATTTAGTCTTTGAGAATTATCCGGATTTAAAAGCCAATCAAAATGCCATGCAGCTTCAGGAAGAAATTGTGGATACTGAAAATAAATTAGCGTTTTCAAAACAAGCGATGAATGACAGTATTGAACGTTATAATGCCACTAAAAAGTCTTTCTTCCAATCCATGGTGACGAGTTTATTTTCTTCTAAATTAAATTTTGATTTTCCTTATTGGCAGTTAGATCAAAATACCGTGAAAGAAAAAGAAGATTACACGGTTAAATTGTAGGGACAAGTCGAAGCCTGTCCGCAAAAAAATGTAGAGACGCGATTTATCGCGTCTCACGATTTATCGCATCTCACGATTTATCGCATCTCATTAATTTTATCGGTAAATAAACAATGAAAAATAATCCAGATTTAAAAAGTTATCAACAAACTTCTAGCAATTGGCGGCAGACATTACGCACGAATGCGTTTAAAACACATGCAGTGGTTTTAACCTATTTCTTAATTTATATTGCTTTAGGTTTGTTGATTGATACTTATATTTATGCAGGTGCTTACCCGCAAAATTCTATTGGGCAAATTTTTCAGGCTGTCATTACTTTTCAGTTGATACCGAAAGTTACTTTTGTCACTGTTGCCATTGCACTGATTTCGCTACTTGCTGTCTTTGCTTATCACGATAAATTAATGCTGTTAGGAACAGAGTATCGCGAGATCACGCCGACAACTGCAAAAACACCGCAAGAAGTAGAACTTTATCACGTGGTAGAAGAAATGAAAATTGCCGCAAGTTTATCTTATATGCCAAAAGTTTATTTAATTGAAGCAGATTATATGAATGCTTTTGCCAGCGGCTATAGTGAAAAATCAGCGATGGTTGCCATCACTTGCGGACTGATGGAAAAATTAGATCGCGCAGAATTGCAGGCAGTAATGGCGCATGAAATGAGTCATATTCGTCATTTAGATATTCGTTTAACTTTGATGGCATCCGTTTTGAGTAATTTATTATTAATTATGGTGGATATTTTATTTTTCAATGCACTTTTCAGCGGTGATCGTCGTTCAAATAATAGCAACCAATTGTTATTGATCATTGTGTTGCTGCGCTATTTGCTGCCTTTAGTGACTGTGTTACTCATGCTGTATTTAAGCCGTTCGCGTGAATACATGGCAGACGCTGGCGCAGTTGAATTAACGCGCAACAATGAACCATTAGCGCGTGCGCTTTTAAAAATTCGAGGTGATCATCAAAATAATCAGGAACGTTATGCGAAAATGTATCGAAATACAAAACACGAAGGTGTGCGGCGAGAGGCGTATATTTTTGATCCGATTCAAGCAGGTGTTGAACCAGTTGCTTCACTCAGTGATATGTTTTCTACGCATCCTTCAATTGAAAAACGTTTAAAGGCATTGGGGTTTGTTGAGAAGTGAAAATAAATATCCGTTCTATACCCTTCGTCTTTTGGTTTTCCGCTTTGTTGGCATCGTCTTTCGCAACAGTCATGTATGACTTATACACTCCTGTTGCTTCCTCCTCGCCGCCTCGCGAAAAAACCAAAATACTCGGGTCTATTTGTGCCAACCCCGAGAACTCAGTCGCGATGGGTATACTTGAAAACACAGAATGATTCAATCACCGATAGTTTCAATTTGTAGGTGATCGCAATCAAATTTCTATTTTGGAAAATGCAATAGAGAAAATACAAAAAAATCCAAATATTGGCGCAGCAAAAATAGGCGATTTAACAGGCGTTCGTGTTTATAAATTTAAGATGTTGCAACAACTTACTTTATTAGCTTATAACTATAATGAACAAAGTAAAGAAATTACTTTATTATATTTTTCATCTCATCAAAATTTTTATCGTGACTTGAAGAAACAACCTAAGCATTAGATTGTTCTTCCGGTAATTGCCAATCAATTGGTTCTCTGCCCATTTCCTTGAGCAATTCATTTGCTTTTGAAAAATGTTTGCAGCCGAAAAATCCGCGATGAACAGAAAAGGGAGAAGGGTGCGGCGCCATTAAAACTTGATGTTTAGTCTTGTCAATTAATTCTGCTTTTTTCTGTGCAAAAGATCCCCACAATAAAAAAACAATTCCTTTGGGATGCTGATTTAAACTTTTAATCACGCGGTCAGTAAAATTCTGCCAGCCAATTTGTGCATGCGATTGCGGTGAATGCGCTTCTACTGTTAAAACAGCATTAAGCAATAAAACACCTTGTTCTGCCCAATATTTTAAACAACCGTGATTAGGTTTTTTACTACCTAAATCTGATTCTAATTCTGTGAAAATATTTTCAAGAGAGGGCGGAGGTTTAACACCAGGTTTCACTGAAAAAGATAAACCATGTGCTTGATGATGACCGTGATAAGGATCTTGTCCAAGAATGACTACTTTCACTTTTTCATAAGGCGTCAGTTTTAACGCATTAAAAACTTCTGCCGGCGGCGGATAAATCACTTTGCCTTTGCTTCGGCGATCTTTGAGATAATCTAAAATGGATTGAAAGTAAGGAAGTTCTTTTTCGCCGGCGAGTACGTTCTCCCAAGCAAGTTCATGAGTCATGATAACCTCCAGTATTCAAATAAAAATAAACATTACAACATTAACAGAACTTTCTCAATTTGATTAAGAAAATCAAGGAGAACATTTTCAGTGGGGATATTAATCAAATTGGGAAGTTTCTGGTGTAATAAAGATATACTTTTGTGTTTCATTGTGGTAGTATGTGGGCAAAAGTGGGAGAAAGGGATGTTTCGAGGTTTAACAGCTATTACGCTAGATGCAAAAGGACGCATGGCAATCCCGGTGAAATATCGCGCCTTATTGAATGTCCAATCTGGCAATAGTGTTGTGGTCACTATTGATACCGAAGATCCCTGCTTATTGCTCTATCCGCTACCCCAATGGGAAGAGATTGAGCATAAACTTGAAGCTTTGCCGAGTTTCCAAGCAAGCACGCGACGCATACAACGCCTACTCCTTGGTCATGCCACGGAGCTAGAGCTGGATAAGAGTGGGAGATTACTGTTACCAGCTCTGCTCCGTGAGTATGCCCACATTGATAAAGCAGTGATGCTGGTAGGACAAGGAAAAAAATTTGAGTTATGGAGCGAGTCCCGATGGCAGTCCGGTCGTAAAGCCTGGTTAGAGCAAAATCCCGATAAAAATGCGGCCGGACTTCCACCTGAATTACAATCGCTTTCATTATAATTTTAGAGGGGGAATGGCTGCTGCGTCTAAAGTTTTCAGTGGGTGTAACTTTAGGCGCAGCAGCCAAACTTATCATAGGCAGAAGACAGATTTTTTATAGAAAAGATAAAAGGGAAAAGGGAAGGTTGTAGGGACAAGTCGAGACTTGTCCAATATTAATTTTAATTGTCATGCTCTAAGAGATTAAAGTGGAACATCAGCCTGTATTATTGGAAGCAGTTATTGAAGGATTAAACATTCAGGCAAGTGGATTTTATGTTGATGCAACATTTGGTCGAGGCGGTCACAGTCGAGAAATTTTAAAACACTTAAACCAAGAAGGACATCTTTTAGTTTTAGATAAAGATGAAGAGGCGATTCTCGCTGCAAAAAAAATAAATGATTCGCGGCTGATAGTGAAACATGCATCAATTGCTGAATTATCTCGAGTGATTGAAGAAATAACAGCAGGAACAAGTCGAGATAAAAATAAAAAATTAGAATGCGTTAACGGTCTATTGCTTGATTTAGGTGTTTCATCTCCGCAGTTAGATGATGCTTCGCGCGGATTTAGTTTTTTAAAAGATGCGCCGCTTGATATGCGGATGAATCAGCGGCAAAAAATGGATGCGGCAAGCTGGATTAATCAAGCAAACGAAGCTGAAATAGCTCATGTTTTATGGGCATATGGAGAAGAAAGATTTTCGAGACGTATTGCTTCTGCAATTGTTCGTGAGCGCGCAGAAAAACCGATTACGCGAACTACGCAATTAGCTGATATTGTATTAAGTGCGATGCCGAGAAAAGAAAAACATCATCATCCGGCAACGCGTACTTTTCAAGCAGTACGAATTTTTATTAATCAGGAATTGGAAGAACTTAAAGAATGCCTATCGCAAACATTGGATGTTTTAGCGATAGGCGGGCGGCTGTGTGTCATTACGTTCCATTCGTTAGAAGATCGTATGGCCAAACAGTTTATGAAGAAACAAGCAGAAACAGATGATTGGCCGGTAAAGTTACCAATAAAAGCTGATCAGATGAAAATACCGCGTTTAAAGATTATCGGTGCTAAAACACCGAGTCAAAAGGAAGTGACTCGAAATCCTCGGTCACGTAGCGCGCGATTACGTATAGGGGAGAGATTATCATGAATACAGCGATTAGAGTTTTAACCGCAGGTTATGTCACACCGAATTTTCCAGCCTTTCGTTTGACATTAAATTTCAGCGTGTGGATGTTGTCGATATTTTTATTGATTTCTGCCTTAGGCGTTGTTTACGTGAAAGATTTACAGCGACGTTTATTTATTCAGTATCAAACGTTGCAGCAAACACATCAGAATGCTGTTTTGACGAAGACAAAATTATTGCTTGAGCAAAGCACTTGGTCTGCTGAAACACATATTCAGCAAATTGCGCAAAAAAGTTTAGCGATGATCATTCCTCAAACGGCAGATCGTGTAGTGGTTTAATTCTCATGCGGACATGGCGATTCTATACGCTTCTTAGTATTTTATTCATCCTTGCACTTATTTTAATGGGGCGCTTGATTGATTTAAATTTAGTGCAGCATTCTTTTTTGCTGAAACAAAGTCAGGCGCGTATTCTGCGTACGGTTTCTATTCCGGCTTATCGCGGCATGATAGTTGATCGTAATGGTCAGCCGTTAGCTGTCAGCACCCCCGTTGATTCTGTTTGGATTAATCCGCAAGAATTTTCACCGAGTACGCATGAACTTTTTAATTTAGCGAAATTATTAAATCTTTCTGCTGATAACATTGCTGCTAAAGAAAAAGAAAACACTCATCGTGAGTTTGTTTATTTGGAACGTGATTTACCGCCAGAAACTGCCAACCGTATTCGCGCGTTGAATATTTCAGGTGTTTATTTTCAACGAGAATATAAGCGTTATTATCCAGAGGGTGAAGTCAATGCACATGTGATTGGTTTTACCAACATTGATGATCAAGGTCAGGAAGGTTTGGAGTTAGCATATAATTCATGGCTGTCAGGAGTTCCGGGTAAAAAAAGAATTTTAAAAGACCGTTTAGGAAACACTGTTGCAAATGTAGCTATTTTAAAAGAGCCATCACCCGGACATGATTTACAAATCAGTATTGATCAGCGCATACAATACATCGCGTATTACGATCTTAAACAAGCGATTGAAAAATACCATGCACAAGCAGGTTCAATTGTTGTGTTAAATCCTAATACAGGTGAAATTTTAGCGATGGTCAATCAGCCTTCTTATAATCCTAATAATCGCCCCAATAAAGACACAGGACAATTTCGAAATCGTGCTGTCACAGATATTTATGAACCCGGTTCAACGATTAAGCCTTTTAATATGACACTGGCGCTTGAAAGCGGAAAATACACGCCTGATACAAAAATTGATACCAATCCGGGCTGGATGATGATTGACGGACATGAAATTCGTGATGACGGTTTAGATTATGGCGTCATTACACTGACACAACTGCTGCAAAAATCCAGTAACGTTGGCGCAGCTAAAGTAATGTTATCTTTATCACCGCAAAATTATTTTCAACTTCTTCACCGTGTCGGTTTTAGTGAATTAACTGGAAGTAATTTTCCGGGAGAAGCTTCAGGGTCTTTAGTAGACCATCTAAAATGGCGAAAAATTACTGTGGCAACTTTAGCATTTGGTTATGGTATTTCAGTCACACCATTACAGCTTGCTCGCGCTTATGCTGTTTTTGCAGACGATGGCATTGAACGTTCGGTAACTTTTTTGAAAATAAATGATAATGCACCGGAAGGCACACAAGTTATTCCGAAAAAAACGGCAGACACAGTCTTGAGTATGATGGAATCCGTTGTGCAGCAAGCCGGCACAGGTTATTTAGCGCGCGTGCCGGGTTATCGTGTTGCAGGTAAAACAGGCACAGCTTATATTGCAGGATCGCACGGTTATGATGGACATCATTATATGTCATCGTTTGTCGGTATTGCGCCAGTCAGTCATCCGCAATTAGTGGTGGCTGTTGTCATTCGAAATCCGCAGGGTAAACATTTTGGCGGTGAAGTCGCAGCGCCTGTTTTTGCACAAGTGATGAGTACTGCATTGAGATTATTAGATGTTCCGCCAGATGCAAAAACTTAGAACCCGTTCAAAATCTCTACTATGTTGGACATTATTTACGCAACAAAAAGCGCAGCAAGTGAATCAATTATTAAAAAACACAGGATTAAAAACTGTTTGCCAAGAGGCGTCTTGTCCGAACATCGGTGAATGCTTTAATAGTGGCACTGCTACTTTTATGATCATGGGTACTCTTTGCACGCGGCATTGCGCTTTCTGTGATGTAGAACAGGGTAAACCAAAGCCATTAGATTTAGCAGAACCTCAAAAAATTTCTGAAGCGGTGAAAATACTGCATTTAAAGTATGTAGTCTTAACCTCTGTGGATCCGTGATGATTTAACCGATGGTGGCGCTAAACATTTTGCTCATTGCATTGCTGCTATTCGGCAATTAAATCCCGAAACAGAAATCGAAATTTTAACGCCCGATTTTAAACATTGCGTTGAAACAGCGTTAAATCAGTTGTCAAAAAATTTGCCAGACGTATTTAATCACAATATTGAAACTGTTCCACGTCTTTATTTTGTTGCGCGCCAAGAAATCATTATCTCCCTGCATAGCAGTTAATGTTTCGATAAGAACTCCCTGCGCTCTTGGCGCAGGGTTCTTTACTATTTATCTTCTTGTTTTACGCACAGCTGAAATATGCGTCGCTTCTAAAGCTCCTCTTTGAACAGACTCTGAAGTGTCCATCCCTGCTTCTAATCCGGTCTCAGATACTGCTCTGCTCGTTGCGTCAACTTCTTCTATGCTGCTACTAAAAAGTCCTGAGGATCTGAATCGTTTACTTCTTCTCTGATCACCTTCACCTGCGTTTTCATCGAAGGCAGCGGCGACATTTTCATCTTCAGGAACTTTTCTTTTTTTCTCTCTACTTTTAACAGCGGCTCCAGCTCCGCCTTCATGAGAGGTGGCGGCGACATTTCCATCTTCAGGAGTTCTTCTTACAGAAAAATAATGACTTCCAGTATAAACAAGACGCATGATAGGCAAACCTTCTGGCAATTCTGAATCACGTTGTGTAAATGTACCTTCATTTGTCCGTGGATCAATAAAATAATATATTGTAGTTTTTCTAAGATCACGCATACCTAAAAGGGCTATAACAAACTTATAAGTCTTGCATAGCTTATAGTATTCTTCTTCAGATCCAGCCCATTCTCCATCTCGAAAGCTGCCAGCACCATAATGATGCAAACGTAAAACATTATGCCCTTCTGTTTCTCTTGGTACTTTAGGACGAGTTGAAAGTTCTCTGAATTTCATTTGATCCCACAATGCTCGGAAAAAACAATTCCCATCTCCCAGAACGTTTTTTAGCTCGAAACCAGGCAGTTCACATACTTGTATTATTTTCTCGCTTTTTGGAGGTGCGTAAATTGATGAAATTTTAGGCGGTGATTTCTTTTTAGACAATACATCATCCCTTAACAGTCCCTTTGATTTTGGTAAAAGCATTTTTTTATCTTCTTCATCCATATTGTCATAAAGTAATTTTATTATTGCTCGATACTGCGGAACAATTACAGCTGCACGCATAATATAACTTGATCCTATTTTCCATTTATCTTTTCTTTGTTTAGTAGCATCGTAAGCGATCAATCATCCCCTGTGGTTGCTATTTAATGACGTGCTGATTTGCCATCTGATCAGGCAGAAGTTTTTCGATATCCGCAGACGTTTGGCAAT
>Ga0208373_1005563_pt1 | contig 10447 bp, 7 predicted proteins | sample RifOxyC2_FD_184036 | JGI IMG/M metagenome (GOLD analysis project Ga0208373, IMG submission 184036) | Soil microbial communities from Rifle, Colorado - Rifle Oxygen_injection C2 (SPAdes) | ecosystem: Environmental > Terrestrial > Deep subsurface > Rock core/Sediment | place: Rifle, Colorado... | reverse complement strand
AGTTTATCATTATTAACAAGTTTATTAAAGAATAATTTTTTGACATATAATGTGATTTTATTTAGTACGATATTTTTTCTATTTTTATGCATATATTTTAAAATATGGAAGATTCAGAAATTGAAGATTAAAAAAGATAATATTAGAGCCAAATTAAAAATTTTCATGTATGCAAGAAACAACAGCCCTGTTAAACTATTTTTCGTATCTATTATTAAAAAAATTGAAATGTTTATATCTGTTGTTAAAAAAAGTAATTTTATGAAATATTGTAAAAAGTTTTATAATCTATTAACAGATTTTAGCTCCAGGCATACGGTTTATATGATTATTATAGCTATAATTGTATTGATTTTCTTTTTATTACCGATAACAAAAAGTGGGTTTTTATTTGACGATGCTACCAATTCGCTTTTAAAGGGAAATTTCAGTTCGGGAGAATTGAAGTTTTGGGATACAGTTGTTAGGGATAGCAAGATTTGGCTTAATGTCCATCATAGACTTATGCCGTTGTCAGTTCTTCAAACTAATGCGGTATTTTATATTTTTTGCGACCGGTTACAATATAAAATATTTTTGATTACTTTGCTTGTTATAAATGTAATTCTGTTCGGTTATTTTGTAAAATTATTGACAAATTCTTCCAAAATGATGTTTTTAGCTGTTTTATTGCCGTCTATTTTCTTTCAATTTTACCGCGGATATGATGCTATTTTGTATAACCAGGGACTTTTACAAACAACATTTATTTATTGTCTGATTTCTTTTATATTACTGATTGGTTATTTGAAAAAAAACAATAAAATATATTATTTATTAAGCGTATTTTTCTATTTATTAAGTATGTTAACATACGAGATTACATATGTTTTTTTCATATTATATATTTTGTTGATATTTCTTTTTGCTGATAATAAAAAATGGCTGAATGTAATTAAATTAGCAGTTCCATACATTCTATCGGCGTTTTCATTGATGTTATTTGTATCTTTATTCAGAATCAAACATGGCGTTGCTTTCAGCGGAGGAACGGAATCTTGGGTGCCGAATTTAGATTTTAAAATCTATTTTAGCACGTTATTAAAGCAACTTTCGTCAGGATTACCGCTCAGTTATTTTATATTCAATCCATCTAAAATATTCGATAATCCTTATAATTATCTAATGGAACATTTTTCTCTCGCACATATTATATTAATATCGGGTTATGCATCACTTTTTATTATAGCAATACGCAATTTGCTAACAATTAAACTCTCTAAAAAAATAATTGTATTTATAGCTTTTTTTGGATTATTACTTTTTATTCTTTCTGCCGCAATGATAGCTTCTGCTCCCGGCCCGCAACAAGGTGTTGAATGGGGGATAGGATATCTGCCGGTTTATGTTTCTTATTATGGTATGATGATGATGGTTATTGCAGCTATATATTCTGTATGCAGAATTTGTATGAATTTAAAACAAAAATTTCTAAGTTATTTTATATTTTCAATTGTGGTAATATGTTTTTGTGCAGCAGTTATTATCAATTATAATGACAATAATATTGTAATAGAAAAATCCAGTTATATATGGCGCATTGATTATTCAAGAATTGTTGTTGAAAGCGCTTTAAAAAAAGATATCGCAGGATATCTGGGTAAAGATCCGATTGTTATAGTATATAATAATCCGTTGTGGGGTAATGAATTTGTTTTCAATTTGCATTCAAAAGGCAAAATAAAAAATATATTGACAATGGACCAAATTATTAAAAATGAAGATGTAAATAACTTTGCCAAAAACAGTAATATATACTATTTAATATATGATTTAGCGTATCAAAACGGATTTGCGCTTTTTGGAAAAATTAATAATATAAAAATTATTTCAGGAACAATAAGGGGTATTTATTCTAATAATATTTACCTGTATGTTTCAGGCTATAAGGATAAACACATTGAGATTGCCGGATATATTTTAAAAAATAATAAAAAACAAAATGTAACTATTAACGACAAACTTATGAGTTTGATAAGTCACGGATCAAATTGGAGAATATACAATATAGTTTCTAACGATGTGATTGATTTGTCGGAAATTCAATTATTCGGAAAATAGTAAAAAAGTAATTATTTAGAGACAGTTATGAATTATATGGGTTTAAAATGAGGAAGATATTTACGCTGTTTTCGGTAATCATATTTCTAACTATATTATATAGTATAGAGAAACAATGGTATGGCAAAGAGGGCCATATAAACATACTTAAGACTTGTGCTATGTATAGCCCGATAGGAGAGATTGTTACAAACGGGCAGATAAAGGCGAAAGGTATTGATGCAGGGTATTTGGCATACGGGCCATATATTCAACTAAAGAAGGGTAAATATACAATAAAGTATAAATTGATATTGAATAATTTGAATATGGATGATGATAGTGGCAGGGTTGTAGGATATTGTGATGTGGATATAGAAGGTCATCCCGAGCCGGCGTATCATATTGATATGACTGTCGGTGATTTCAAGAAAAAGAATCCTAGAGAGGTAATGTTAAAGTTTACTGTACCTGACGGGTTGCCGAAGGTACAGTTCAGGGTATATCAGTATTACGGTAATAATCTAATGCTTTTAGGATTGAAGTTATATCCTAAGAGTTTATCATTATTAACAAGTTTATTAAAGAATAATTTTTTGACATATAATGTGATTTTATTTAGTACGATATTTTTTCTATTTTTATGCATATATTTTAAAATATGGAAGATTCAGAAATTGAAACTGTTTTTTAATAAATATAAATCTTTTAAGTTTGATGAAGAATTAGAAACAAAAAATTCAGTATCACCCAATTTTATGATTCAATTGTGTATCGTCACATTATTTTCATTATTTACATTTAATGCCTTCTGGATGAATAAGTTTTCGATACCCATTATACCGTTATGGCAAACGATATTGGTAATATTTGAAATGGCAATTCTGTTTATTTTTATGAAAAACAAAAATCTCGGAATAAATATAAAATTTAATTTATTTGATACCATCTTATTTTCTTTTGTGTTTATATTTATTTTTTATTCTTTAATAAAACCTTCACTGCCATTTCTAATGCCGGTTAATTTTAGTAATGATTGTGTTACACATTATTGTTGGATAGAACATATTTATAACAAAAAGATGTTAAACGGTTCAGATATAGCTGCCTATCCATTTGGTTATCATGTTGTAACCGCAATGCTTTCTAAGTTCACAGGTATACCAGCAGTTAAAATGATGAATATTATATTAGTATTTTCAGTTGCGATGTCGACTGCTATTGTATATTCTATTATTGTTAGAGTTTTTAATTTTAAAAATGACGGTAAATTGTTAGCTATATTGCCTATTTTTACTTTTTTCTGGGTAAGAGGATATTATGATTTTGTTTTTAATCAATTTTTTCATGGATCGATGGTTTATAGCTATCTTTTTATGTTATCTTTTTTTTGGGCGCTTATTGAATATGATAATCATCCAAAATGGTTAAGTTATATAGCTTTAAACATATCTGTCATTGGACTTTCTTTTTCATATACATCATATTTACCTATGTTACTAATACCGTATTTTTTATTGTTACTATTTAAAAATGATATAAGAATATCTGAACGTATTGTAGATTTACTGATAGTATCATTACCAGCAATAATATTAGTTTTAATTCATATGAAATCTGGATATACATCTAAAATAGGTGCAGATGTTTTAAATCACGAAGGATATTGTATACATTTCAATTTTTGGAATTTCGGAGATTTTAATAATAATATAAAAGGTGGAAGGTTTTTAATTTTATCAATTTTAGGTATTCCGATAATATTATCCAACTTTAAGAAAAATATTGTACTTATAAGTTTCACTATAGGATTTTTGTTTTATTTTTATATATTCTTTATATTAAAACACTATTTTGGTAAGTTTTCCTACTATCAAGCATATAAAATCTTATATTTTTCTCCATATATAGCGGTTATTTATATTGCAGCAGTTTTATATTTTATTAGAAAACAATTGATTAAAATATTTAAACCGTTTATTGGAGATGTCATTCATACTATAATGTCAATAATATTTTTACTTCTTATAATGAATAATGTTTCTATTGTTTATGATATGGAGAATTACAGACCTTGCTATCCAGAAATGTTGAAAGAATCGCATTATTTAACGATTGATTGGGCAAGGAAAAATATAAAAGAAAATTTTGATTACATATATCATCATCCTAATTTAGGTAACTGGATGCGTCATGGATTTATGATGGATACAATAAGGAATTTAACTCCAGATGAATTTTATTATCAGGTATTTATAATGCCAGTTCCTACAATAGCAGATTGGTTGGATAAAACCAAAAAAGGGGCAATAGCTGTTGTGGATGATTTAAATACACCGCCACTGACTGATAAACAGAAAAGGCAGTTTGAAATATTATATCAAAAAGAAAATAGCGCAGTGATAAAAAAAATATGAAACATATGTCAATTTACCAGTTGCTTGGGAAAATTCCCAATCATATATGGGTTGCGGTAAGCAATTGGTGTAGCAGAATAATTATTGCAATGGTTCAGTTGGTAAGCATACGAATGCTTTTGGCTGGGTTTGGAAGCGAAAAATTCGCAGTTTTCGTGCTTTTGACGAGTTTAATAGGATGGTATTCTTTATCAGATATGGGAGTGGGCTTAAGTTTACAGAATTATATATCGGAAAAAAGGTCACTGAATGAACCATATACGGATTATTTAAGTTCTGCTTTTGTAATTACTTTAGTTCTCTGGTGTTTAGGTATTTTCTTCCTTTTTTTAATAAGTCCGGTAATAGCTCCAATTTTTCTAAAACAATTTACTTTTATTAGCGACGCTGAGAAGATAAAATATTTTTTTATAATAGGATTCATATATTTTAGCGTAACTTTAAGTAGTACTACTTATAAAATATGGTATGCCGAGCAAAAGGGATATTTGGCTAACATAGTTCCCGCAATTGCATCTTTAATTGGTTTATTTGGTGTGTGGTATGTTTTAAAATTAGATGTAGAAAACAAATTGTTGATAGCATTAATTGCCTTCACTTCACCGGCGATGATTTTAGGGGTATTTTTTTTCTTTTTAAAAACCATTGTATTTTCAAAGTTAAGACTGCATAAAGATATATTTGTATTTAAGAATTTGGTGAATCGTGCTGGAAGATTTTTCTTTTTTGCATTGATAGGATTATTTATTACACAGATTGATTATTTTGTTTTGTCACAGACAGTAAAATCATATGATATAGTTATATATAATATTTCAAATAAACTTTTTAGTTTTGCATTTTCAATATATGTTGCAGTTCTTACTGCATGGCATCCTGTAAATGCGGAGATGTATGTCAGAAATGAATTTTTCAATATTAGAAGATATGCAAAAACATATATAATTGCAGGGATATTAGGAATAATATTGTTTACCTTTGGATTTATGATATTTAAACAGAAAATAATAATGATTTTATCACCCCAAGAAAACATAATCATACCTGTTGTATTTATATTATTGCTCGGTATTTATTTTGCAATAAGGATTTGGAATGATACTTTTGTTACATTGCTTGTTAGTATGAATAAATTTCGTCATATATTTATTATTGCTCCGATTCAAATTGTAATTTCGGCTTTATTACAAATAACATTGGCATATAAATTCGGGATAAACGGTTTGATTGTTGGCTTGATAATTGCTTATCTTTCAACAAGCGCTTGGTTTTTACCGAAAGTATTCAAAAAACATGTTTTAATGGATTAAGGTATCATTTGCTATGGAAAATAATATTAAATTATCTATATGTATTCCAACATATAACAGAGCAAATTATCTGAAACAATGTCTAGAAACTCTTATACCGCAAGTAAAGAACAGAAAAGATGTTGAGGTTATAATTGGTGATAATTTTTCTTCAGATAATACCAATGAAGTTATAATGTCTTTTAAAACCAGTGATGTTCAAATAAGGAATTTTAGAAATAATGAAAACATAGGGTACACTGGAAATCAAATCAAATGTTTTGAAAATGCATCCGGCCGGTATATCGCAATATTATGCGACGATGACGTGTATCTTGACGGAGAAGTTGAGGAAATATTAACCGTAATAAGTAAGCGGGACTATGCATATATAGCGCTTAATTATTATAGTTTTTTTTATAATTACAAGCGTCCATATAAGGTGGATTTTGCTCCAGAAAAGGATATTATTTTTGAGAAAGCTTTAAACATATTGAATTATCCGACTGTCGGTCACTATTCTGCGATTGTTTTAAATGCAAAATTAGCTAAAAAATATTTAGCGGAATTGATAGGACAGGGCAAACATCTTAAGGCGGAAAAAAGCCGTGGAATAATTACAGGCTTATATATACGTTTGCTTGCAAAGACTGATTTGCCTGCCTATTTCATTGGTAAAAGGAAATTAGCGGCAAGAATTCCTGAAGAACTGGATTATGATTTGCTAAGACATTTATGCGTTGATCATTATGATATGTATTATGAATTTTATAAAGATGGATTGATTAGTAGGGAAGATTTAAATTTTAGAATCGGTTTGATATTAGCAATGTTACCAAAAGCAATAATTAAAGATTTACATAAATTAGATGATAAAGAAGTAAAAAGAATAACTAAAAAATTGATAGCTGATTTAAAATATTATAGTAGTTTCAAATTTATAAGTTTACCATTGTTATTTTTAGGAAGATTTAAAACTATTAGATATTTTTATCGTTTAATATCATTTTTAGTAGATATAAAAAGAAAAATTATAAGAAAAATAAAAGGATAAGTTCGGGGGTGCGGTGGAATTTAAATCGAAAAATAGAATTTATGAGAATTATAATGCACATGCATTAGTATATGAGGATATAACAGTCAAAGGACTGAAACGTTGGATAGGTTATTATCGCGCGCATTATTTAAAATTGTTACCAAAAAATAAAAATTCTAAAATATTGGACGTGGGTTGTGGTTACGGACGGATGCTATATTTTCTTAATAACGAAGGATACAGAAATATATATGGCATAGATACAAGCCAGCAGCAAGTAGAGACCGCTATTCAAAATGGGCTTAACTATGTTGAACATGCATCTGCATTTAAATTCCTTGAAAATAAAAAGGAACAGTATGATACCATAATAATGATAGATGTTTTGGAACATATTGAAAAAACTGAGGTATTGGAACTTCTCGATAAAGTATATTTTTCGCTAAAAGCCGGCGGTTCAATAATATTACAACTGCCAAATGCCTTGACACCGTTTAACGTTTTTTTATACCAGGATTTTACGCATGAAACGGCATATACACGTGCAAGTATCAGTCAGTTATTAAGTACTACAGGGTTTGAAAATATTAGAGTGTTTCCGATAGTTCCACATATTCATGGTCCAAAGAGTTTAATTTCACATCTGATGTGGAAGGTTGTTTGGCAAAATTTAATCAAATTATATATGTTGACTGCAAATGGTAATTTAATGGGAAATATTTATACCAGCAATTTAATCGCATATGCTGAAAAAATGTGATTGTTGAAACAATCACTAAGAGGAGTAATATGAAAGTATTAATTACCGGGATTTCAGGATTCGCTGGAAATTTTATGTATGATTTTTTAACCAATATAAAAGATATTGATATTTATGGGATGTATTGGGATTTTAATAGGAAGAATAATATTCAGAAAAAATTTGATAAAGCAAAACTATGGGAAATTGATATGATAAATGATACACAATTATTGGACAATATACTAAAAGAAGTCCAACCCGATATAATAATGCATTTTGCTGCATATGTAACTGTAATAGGTTCCTTTAAGAATCCAGGTCCGATATTTCAAACTAATTTAATTGGTACAGTAAATTTGCTTGAATCTGTAAGGAAAATAATACCGGAATCCAAAGTTTTGATAACCGGTTCGGCAGAGGAATATGGTAAGGTTCCCAATGATAAACTGCCGATAAAGGAAGAGTATTCGTTAAATCCGGTAAGTCCGTATGCGCTTAGTAAAAAATTTCAGGAAGATATAGGATTATATTATTTCAATAATTACGGAGTAAAGGTGTATTTTACTAGAACATTTCATACAGCAGGGCCAAAACAACCGATTGGTTATGTCTGCACCGACATAGCCAAGCAGATTGCTGAAATTGAAAAAGGGAACGCAAAAAGTATCCAAGTCGGTAATTTAATCGCGAAAAGAGATTTTTCCGATATTAGAGATGTTATAAATGCCTATTGGCGAATTATAAATTACGGAAAAGCGGGAGAGATTTATAATGTGTGCAGCGGGACATCCGTATCTATACAGGAAATATTGGATAGATTGATAAAATATTCAAACAAAACCATTAAAGTTGAAGTGGATAAAGACAAATTAAGACCGTCCGATGTTCCGGATTTTGTTGGCGATAATACAAATTTAAAAAAAATAGGATGGAGTCAGAAATATACTTTAGAAGATACGTTAAGTGCAGTTTTAAATTGGTGGCGAAAAAGCATCTGATTACACAGATTCATTATGAATTATCCTAAAGTAAGTATATTAGTACCAACATATAATCGTTCAAAATATTTACAGGAATGTTTAGAAAGTGTTTTGATGCAAGATTATCCGAATTTTGAGGTTATTGTTTCAGATAATGCATCTATTGATGAGACGGATCAAATAATAAAAAAATATTTAGTTGATAATCGAGTAAAATATTATCGACAAAACAGTAATATAGGTATTGTTTCTAATTGGAAAAAATTATTATATGAATATGCAACAGGTGAATACGGAAAACTTATATGTGACGATGATTATCTAATTGATAAAGAACATGTGAAAAAGTGCATAAATCTAATTTTAAAAAACAAATTAGATATAGTATTATCGGGTTCTATGGGTAGAATTGAAAATGAAATTGGATTAATAAAAGAGATAGTGATAGACCCTGAAATACCGGAGATTACTAACGCTGAATGGTGGCTTGAAAATTGGGCGAGAAAAATAAACGGGGCATTTTTATTTTTGAATTTCAATGATGGTGCGGTATTTAATATAAAAAGAGCTAAGGAATTAGAAGCATTCGTACCAGATTGTTACGGATTAGATTATGAGATATTGCAAAGATTTATATTGAGCGGCAAAGTCGGATATGTTAGGGGTTGTCACTTCGTGGCACGTACGCATCCCAATAATGACGGTCGTATAGAGCGTTTTGAAAATGCATTTGCAGGCATGGAAATGTTCAATCGTATTCAAGAATATGGTTTGAGTTTAGGATTGTCAGAAAAAAAAATGCTAAAATTAAAGAGGCGTAATATTATTGTTTTTACTCTTATTTTTCTTGTTAATAAGTGGTTCTTGGCAAAAGGTGTTTCACTAAAATCAATATACGAATTTTATAATAGAATGAATAAATTGAATAAAACTGTTTTTATTCCGATAATTACTAATTATGCCACTTTGTCAATGATGTTTCAACAAAAGAATATCAAAATGTATAAATTATTAAAAAGAATGGCTGGAAAATGAAAATTGCAATAATACATCCTGATTTTAATACGAAAGGTGGGGCAGAGAATGTAATTTATTGGTTATGCGAAGAATTGTCTAAAAAGAATGATTTAGAAATAGTTTTGTTCAGTGTTAATTTTGCCGATATGAAAGAAAAATTTAAAAATATAAAGGGTTTGCAAGTAAAAGAGATTTACATACCCAAAGTTTTAAGCGACTTTTTATTTAAAGAAATATTTAAGAAACTATAATATTATTAATCCGCACAACTATCCTGCATCTCTTTGGGTAGGAATAGCTAATTTATTGTCAGGAAAAAAACTGCCAAAAATAGTATGGTCATGTAATGAACCAACCCGTTTTTTATATAGGAAAATTACTAATAAGCATACACCGGAAAATTTACAAGTATTACATTCAGAGCTGGATGAAAATTTAAATATAAAACTTAAAAGTAAAATAAAATTTATTATAAAAAGTATTTATAAACCAATTTTAAGATACATAGATAAAAAAGCTATCAAGACATTCAGTAAGACACTGACTTTAAGTAATGCAGTTGCTGAGCAAATTAAGAAAATATACAGAATAGAAAATGTTTTTACATGCTATATGGGTGTTAAAGATATCGGACAACAGGATATAGTTGGGTGGAATAAAGGATATTTTATTACTGTAAGCCGTTTGGAAAGCTGTAAAAATATTCAAAATGTTATTAAGGCATTTGCACTTATTAAAGAACATGGTAGGTTAAAAGATATGAAATATTTTATTATAGGTAATGGTCCAATGGAAAGTTATCTTAAAAATATGATTATAGAAAACAATCTTTCAGATAGTATAATAATGCTCGGCTATATTTCAAGAGAAGAATTGATTAATCATTA
>Ga0208373_1005561_pt1 | contig 10451 bp, 4 predicted proteins | sample RifOxyC2_FD_184036 | JGI IMG/M metagenome (GOLD analysis project Ga0208373, IMG submission 184036) | Soil microbial communities from Rifle, Colorado - Rifle Oxygen_injection C2 (SPAdes) | ecosystem: Environmental > Terrestrial > Deep subsurface > Rock core/Sediment | place: Rifle, Colorado... | reverse complement strand
CGAGCCACTGGATGCAGTTGTCCACCAGTCCGTACCACACCAGCCCCTTGATCATGACATCCGCCTCCTCGACCGACAAACCGCTTTCTTTCGCGATTTCTTTCCGTAGAATTTCCGGATTGTCTTTGTAATACTTCATTGTATAGAAGTAGTTGATCAGGAACCGCCGCACCACTTCCCTGTTTTTCAGGACGTAGTCCGAATTCACGATTAGTACATCCACAATCACGTGCGCCGTGTCAGCGGTGTCAATGAGCTTCACCAGCCCTTTTTGCGCGGCCGCACGCGCCGTATCCGGCGCCCAAATTGCGGCCACATCCACCGTCCCGGCCACAAGCTTGAGAAACGCTTCGTTCGAACCGTCCTGTTGGTCGTTACCCAACGTTTCCACACGCAACTCTTTATCAACCGGCAAAATCTCCGGCAGATTGAACCGATCTTTCACCACCTTTAACAGATGATGACTCGGAGAACTGGGCGTAAAAGCGACTTTCACCCTCTTGCCGCGCAGATCATTCAGGTTTTTCACCTTGTCCGCGCGAGCGTAAACAGCGTCGCCGCCTTTTGACTCATCAATCACGATGAAGATCAGTCCGGGATACTTGTATGGCGCGGCGTTCAGAATGTCTGAATCAATCGTCGCCACCACCATGTCATATTCTCCGGCCGCGAACCGCTTCATGCGATCCGCATAATCCGCCTTATCCTTGGTAATCTTCAGCAAGTACCCGCCCTGCATCATACGCTTACGCATGTCTTCAGAACGGATGAAAAAGTAGCCTGCCCAGCTGTCAAGCGCGATGCGGATTTCCGCTTTCACGTCCTTGGCTGCTGTGAGCTTTACTTTAGCCTCTTCTTCCTGCTGCTTTTTTTCCACTTCTTCTTGCTTGGCCTTTTCTTCTTCTTCGATCGCGTTTTTCTCCGACATCCAGCCAAGCAACAGGTAGATGCCGAATCCCGCGCCGACTACCAAGAGGCAAACAGCGAGCACGATCCAATGTGTTCTAGTCATCAGCCCTCCTTTGGGGTTATGGGTGTCCTGCCCCGCTTCTATTAATATGAAGCGAGGCAGGAACACCGTTGCCCCGGTTAAGGGGCGGTTGGTTCGAACTCGAGAACACTGAATTCCGGCGACTCGGCCAGTACTCCTTGCAGAGCGCTCGCCAACTCGGCCGGATTTCTCGCATCGCGATAGGTCACACCGGACCGATTCAGCGAATGATTTCCACTGATACAAAAACCAATCGTATAAAGCGCGATGGGCGTGTTCTCGATGATCGACCGCACCACTCGATCAAGCGGTGCCAGCGTCTCATCCACTGTTTCTTCTCCGTCGGTCACCACCACGATCGTATACTCGCCCAAACCACTTTGCGCTTGCCCCTGCAAGTCTAAAATGTTCCGAGCTTTTTCAATCGACTCCCGGAGAGGCGTGCGCCCGTTCCCGCGAATCTGATTGACCGCGTCAACGAACTCTTTTCGATTGTTCGTACCAAGCGGAATTGGTGCGTAAATCTTTTTCTTGTCTACGAAATAGACCAAACCGAGATTTGCATCTTCAGGCAGATCTTTCACAAACTGATCAAGCGCTTTTTGCGCCGTCAACATTTTGGAGCCTTCGGCGCAGGTAGCTTCATTCATGCTACCCGATCCGTCCAGAATCACCAGGTAATTCTTCGCCATGACGTTTGGCGCCACGACGATCTCTTTGCCCGGCTCTCGCAAGGGCGGCCAGACGAATTTTTCCGCTTCCACCTTCTGCTTCACAGCGGCCTTTTCCGCCGGCGCTTTTGCCGGATCGACTGCCGCCTTCTTATTCGGCTGTTTGTTTACGGTCGGAGCCGACGACTGGCGTCGTTCCTGACAACCGAAGCAGAGCGCGAGCGCTACGAGAATGAGCGTCCACTTTTTCATGGTCTCACCTCCTTACAGCGCTTCGAACGTGGAAGCTTCGGCTTCAACTTGAATCACCTTGAAGAGAACTCTCATGTTGGCTCTCCAATCAGCATCAGTCTTCGGTGCGCACGGAATCTCTCCGCACATACCGGACTTTGGCTTTTCAATCCCGCTTGGATTGATCGTGAATTGCGTCGGATCAAAGGTCAGCTTTTTCTCTCGCGCATACGCAATGAATGCATCGCGCACCGCATACGCCCGCATGGCGCTCTTGTTCTTTGCGGCCTGCTTGACCCTGGCCAGTTCAGCCGGACCCGGATTTTTCGACAAACACGCGGCCACAATGCCGCCCTTGCTTGCCAACTCCTTATCCATCTTGGCTGCATACGCCGGATCTTTCGATGCCTTGAGGCACTTCAAATATCCGAGCGGATCAGCATGTCCCTCAATAACCATGAGCGAACCACCGGCTACCGCCAGCTTTGCCAGTAAGCCATCGAAATGCGGCTTGAACGGCGCGATATCGAACTTTTCCTCGTTAGGGGAAAACAATACTTCGATCGGCTTATCCATAAGCCGTTCATCCAAAGTACCACTTCTGTCCAGCTCCGACACCACCGCCGTCACTTTGGCCTCGTCAAACTTCGGTGTCGCCGCCTGATACGACAGCGTGCCGCCGCGCTTCAGGGCCGCGTAATCCCAGCCGGCATGCTTCATCGGCATCTTCTTGGTCAATGCGCCAAGCTCAATGTAAGCGTCCTGAATCTCCGACACCACCGTGTCAAAGTTGCGCATGAAATTCGGATCAGTGAAAAACTTTTCATTGAGCGCCAGCCCGGCCGGCGTGCAGTCCATGAACATGTCCTGCGCCGAGGCGTAATCAGGGACGGTCTTGCTCAAAATCTTCTGAAATGCGGTAACCGCCGCTTTCCACCCCGGCCCCTTGGCCTTGTTGAGCGCAATCAATTCCGCCTGCGATACCATGATCAACTCCGCGAACTTGCCGAGCGCGTCTCGATGCGTTGCCAGATAATCAGCGCGCGCATAGTACACGTCGAACGTCGCGTGATCAACGGACTTGGTCGTAAAGATGGTTCGAGCGCCCTTCAAACTGCCCTCCGATCCCGTACCCACCGTTCCACCGGACGACAGCGTGTTCGCATCAAACGTGATTACGAACGCCGCATCCGCCCGTTTTTCCAACAAAGCATCGGACGGCTTGTCCTTGTCCTCTCCCGTCAAGCCGCTTGTCCACACGATCTTTACATCCTTCATGGACAATCCAGCAAACTTAAGAGTCGCGATGAGAAAGTCCATGTGGGGACCGTACTTTTGGAGCGCAATCAACTTGTTCACCAGATTTGCGAGCGTACTAATACCGGGTCCCACGACCAGAGCATCACCGCCCGTTGACCGCGTGAGCAAAATGACAGCGACCGGCTGGAGACGTGAGTCGAACAAGAGAAACTCGTTGCCCGCCACGCCCATACCGACAGTGCCACGCAAAAGCGCAGTCTTGCCGGTCACGTAACCGGACAGCTGCTTTTCCGGACTATCTTCGTGAATCAGGTCGAAACACAGCCCCGCCTTTCCGAACAACGAATTCGGAGTGGTGTGCGCCGCGTCGCCATTCGCGTGAATCACGGCATACTCGCCGCCCCACGTGATGACGTACAACGGCATACACGTACCCGCCGTCACTTCGCCGAACGGATCAGAGACCCGTAGCGGCGGAAGAGAGTTGGCCGACGCCGTGAACGACGCCAGCAGAACCAAAGAAAACAGCACCGCACCAATGAGCTTTTTCATCCTTTTTCCCTCCTTGTTAAGGTTAAGGATCTGCTCACTCGACTGCCACAACAAAAAAAACTGTACGGAAAAACCCTTTCCGAACAATCATAAATCAACGTCACTTTGTTCTATCCGTATAATCCGTTTTTCATCCGTATTATCCGTAACATAGTTGTCAAAGTTCGAAACGACACCTTACTATAAATCTAAAATTTTGTCAAGTTTGCGTATCATATTAAAAGAGACGGCCGGAAGCCGCCTTTTAATAATCGTATCTTAACGCTAATTTAAGCCAACAAAACGCACAAACAGGTGCCAATCGCGCTTCGCGCGCCCGGAGTGTCACGCTAAAGCGGGGTGAAGAGTCTTGTTGCGGAGGGCGCGGCGCACGCCGCGCTCTTCGCAACACACATCAATCTTCACCTTGCTTCAGCAAGAGAAGTGTGACTCGTTCGCGCCGCTTTTAGCGGCATGAAGAATTGAACACCGGCGAAACAAAACCTCATCTTCCAAACCACCAACAAAAATAAGATGTGACATTTTCAACCGCCCCCGCCAAAAAATCACTTGAACTTTTGTGCGCCAACTCGGTGATATTCTTCGCACCCGAAAGCTCCATTGCGCGCAGAAAAATAATGAGCGCTTGCGGCGAATCAACGTTGTCGCTACCGAACGAAGCGATTTTTTCGTAGTCAAAATTTTTCATCGCGGCCATGGTTTCCGCATCTTTCGCTTGCGCCGTGGTTAACGATAAGTAATGCGAAAAATCAAGCGATGCGAGCAAAAAAACATTTTCGTCTTCCAAAATCTTTTTCAACGCTTGCGCCAACTCAAATGATTCGGCTGTTTTTATTTTTGTGGAAAACGCCAGCGGCACGACGCGCGCGTCGGGAAAATACTTTTTGATAAACGGCAAATGAACGGCAACGCCGTGTTCGACCACGATATTTTTTTCATCAACGCCGACAAACCCAAAAGATTTCAATCGGCCGAACAATTCCGTGTCAACGTCCACGGCGCCTTGCGCCGTTTGCCGATCGACCAAGCTCGTGATTACCGGTGTGTTGCCGATGTTGGCATGATTCGGTGAAAGAATAATAAACGTTTCGATTTTTTTATTTTTCAAGTTTAACGTCTGATAAAACTCATCAATCATTGAACTCGCCAAATCATGATGCGGCGCGATGCCGCTCGTCATCATTGTTTTCGAATCACAACAAAAACTAATGTCTGGGTTGCTTTTATTTTCATAACAAACAAACCAAAACGCGGCGGCGGTTATAGCCGCCGCCACGCCGATGATCAGAATTATTTTCCAGCTGTTTTTCATGATCCTATAATCAAAGGTGACCGAGCGCCGGACGTTGTTTACGGTTAGTGGCAAAACCAACGTCCCTGCCACGAAGTTTCGTGCCTCCGGCCCGACCTACTTTTTGGCGCCAAAAAGTAGGCAAAAAGCGCTGGGGCTCCGAATTCGCGTGGGAGGCGCGATGTTCGCGGGAGGCGCAACGGCGAACTACGCCCCAGACCCCGTGGAATGAGTCAGCCCGCGTGCTGATTATCATTGAGAAATAGTGATCACCCCCGCCGGCGAATAATTTTTGCTTTGCAAACTCTTGAACGACTGAATCGTGGCCGGCTCGGCCGCGTATTGGCCGGTGGAAACCACGCGCGCGTAATACTTCAAATATATCGCACCGCAATACTTTCCCCAGCCTTCATAAAGTCGGAACTTCAACCGATTGCCGTCAACTTCATACGGATGCCCGTACTCACAACCATATTCCTGCCCCCATTGATACGGCGCAGACACCAAGCGCAGACCGCTCGGTAAAAGATCGGTTAATTGATAATGCCCGGACAACGCCGCCTTGCCCATTTGCGGATACAGCCGCACCTCCACCAAATCCGTTTCCTTGAAACTGTTCGTTTCTTTGCCACCCACAAAGTACTTGCGATCCAAATTGAGATTTTTGTCCACCTCACCCAAAATGCCGGCCAAGCCCTTCTCATATTTCGCCACCACGCTCACATCACCCGTGATCGCACTGAATTTAATCTGCGCCAACTCGTCCTTGGTCAATGAAACTTTAAACGTCTCGGCCTTTTCCAATTTTTGCGTTAATTTTTTGCCGCCATATTCAAGCACAAAACTTGATTCCGTTTGCGTTTTGCGCGGTAAATAAGTTTGCAAGAACGCGATTTCATCCAAATAATTCAACGACTCATCCGCCGGATTTTCCGCCGCGTATTTCCAAAGCGCGACCTGATTGGCATCGTTCAACCGAGCTGCGAGCACCGCCGCGAGCGACGTAATCTCTGCCACTTCATCCTGATTCTTACTGACGGTGAGACGAATGTACGGCTCTTTCTTTTCGGCATACTTGGCCATCAAATCAAGATAAATGGTTCGCGCCAATTCCGCGTCTCCCAGCTTTTCCGCGGCGAGCGCGATATACAATTTTTCAAGCGGCTTCAACTGCGCGATCGCGGCATAATTTTGCACTTCTTTCAGCACCGGTTCATCCAGCGAGGCTAAACCATATAGCGCCAGCCCGACTTGTTCCACGGTTGATTTCGAATTGATCAAAAATTGATAAAAGTACGCTGTCAGACTGCTACGACTAAACTTGTCCGCCGCCACCGCCGCCGTCTTTGCCGACAGTTCCAAATCGCCATCCGCATACGGCAAAAGCACGACCGCGCCGCCGTCCAATTGATAAAGGCTATTATCAAATTCCTCAACCTCGACTTTTTCATCAAAATACTGATTCAATAATTCCGCGCCAACCACGCGCGCCAATTTCTGATCCACCCGGTCGCCACCATTCCAACTCAACGAATTAAGTTCAAGGTACGCTGATCCGCGCAAACCATCCGTGAACACCAGCGTGGTTCGGCCATCGGCGTTATTTTTAATTTTCAATCCGTCTTTCAACGCGTAATAATCAGCGGTGAAATCTTTCAGCCGCGAATTCACCACGCTTACGTTTTCAATCAGCGCATCATCGCCCTTCGAGGTTTTTATGGTGGCTTTGATTTTTTGTTCACCGACCGGCAATTGCCCCAGCGCGATGTAAGCGCTTTGAAACGCTTCGCTCTCCGCTGATTCTTTTTTATCACCGAGCTCAAGGCCAAACTTCACCTTGTCGCCAACCAAAAGTTTTTCGCCGAACGAACGCAACTTTATCACCGGCTCGTCCACCGTCAAATATTCTTCCGTCAAGGTCGCTTCCACAAACACCGGCAACCCGACCGCGATGTTCGTCACGCTCTTGCCGGCGAACAGATCCGGACTAATAACTTGCGTGGTGATTCTCCACGAAGTTAAATTGTCCGGCAGTTTGAACTTAACGGAAGCCGTGCCGTCGACATCGGTTTTAACGGCCGTAAAAAACGCCGTGTCGCGGAAATCCGATCGGCCGCCGTCTTTGTTATTATGAACGTAAATGCCGTTCGCGAAGTAAGTCTGATATTTTTCCACGTGAAAATTGTAAACAAGCACGCGCGACCGCACCGACCGAATGCTTTCAATTTTCACCGGCACGCCTTTTTCCGTTACCAAATAATCGCCCACTCGCGCCGAGCCAATAGTTTGCCAGCCGCCGTTCACAAATGCGCGATGCTCCGGCGTCACGCGCAGATCGCCGTTAATAATCAAATAGCTGTCCACGACATGCGTAAACGTCTTTGCCACCCGGCCGGAAACCAAGCGCTCGCCGCGCTCATTTTCATAAGTTAAAATCTCGTCGCCCACGCGCACGTTCTCGATTCCCTTTTCTGAACCGTCCGCCATCCTGATTCTCGTCCCGGCCAGAAAACAGCCGCCACCCTCCGCCGTACTGCGTAGAACCAACTCCGGATGCGACGCATACGTGCCACGTTCACCGCCGCCCACATCCGCGTATAATTCTCCGAGCGGGCTGGCGAAGTCGCCGATCAATTTATAAAACGCCTCGTCCACCAAGTTTAAACTCACATTCGCCTCAACCGGCGCGTTATCTTTGTCTGTAACCTTAACATCCAGCTTAACTTCTTCGCCAGGCGCGTATTTCTTTTTATTCGTTTCCACTTGTACCTTCAAATCTTTGACGGAAAAATCATAACGTATCTGCTTGACCCCGCTCGACGACCAGCCATAGCCGGCGCGATGATATGCTTTGCCATCAAACCACACGGCGATCAATCCCACATTTGGCACATGCTCTTTTTGGAACTCAAAGTTATAACTACCCGATTTCGTTAAAGAATAGTCCAACAATCCCTGATGCAGTTTGTAATACAAGAAATCGCCGACACCGTCCGCCATCGGCTTTTCATTTTTTTCAAATATCGATTTAACCGCTTCGCCAACATCAAAACGCGGATCGCCGTCATTCTTCGCGCTGGTGACACGCAAAGTATAAGAATCATAAGCGCCGTCCCACTGCGCGCGGTTGAACATATACGCGGAAGCGAAATCACCTTGACCCGCATCATCCGCCACCCCCGTGCGCGCTCGATACGTTCGCCCCGGCGACACCGGTAATTTATATTTGAACTCGCCCTTTTCATCCGTCACACTATCAAAGGAAATCACTTTCTCCGTTTCTTCCCAATAAGCATAATTCTTGCGCACAACCTTATTGATAAAATCATAATATTCCCCTGTCTCCTTTTTCTTGCTAACCTTAACTTCAATTTTGCCAAAAACTTTTTTCCCCGCCGCCGGTTTACCCGGAACATTACCATAACCGAACGACGCCTCGTCGGCATTAAGCGCGTTGAAATCAGTATTCACCACGCGCCCTGTCACTTCTCCTGTTTTATCGTTTTTTTGTTCAAAGCTAAGAAAAGTATAAACCTGCGAATTATAAACGCCAACACTATCTTCCACGTAAATCTCTCCCTCTTCCGAGCGCACAGTACGCACGCTCAAATAAACATTAACCGGATTGGGATAATCGCAATCGAGCAGTTTGTCTTTTTCGCAAGTAAAGGAAAAAGTCGGAATTTCAATTATCGCTTTGCCGTCCGTATCAGTTTTGATTTGGCCGCTATTTTTGCCTCCCTCGTATCGCAATTCCAATCCCGGCACCGGCGTGCCATCAAAATATGCCGCCAAAACCTCAACCTTGATTTTTTCGCCGGCCATGACGGCGTGGCGTTCGGTTTTCATGGTCAAATTGTATGCCGGCTTGACGTATGTTTGCACGCTTAACGCGCGAGTGTAAAGCACGCGCTCGCCAAGCATAAACTGCGCGGAATAATAACCGGGCGTGACGTGATCTAACTTCAACTGACCGCCCACTGCGCCCGCCGCGTCGAGAGTCAACTTGGCCTCCGCCACGGGCATGTTTTGATAATCATAATCGTAATAACCGCTTTGCGATAAAACCACCTTCAAATCTCCTTCAATTTTTTTATTGTCCCGCGATTTAACAAAGCCCCAAAAATTAACCGTATCCGTGGGTTTGTACATCTGACGGTCGGAATAAAAATACATCCAATAATCGTTATTTGCTTCGTCATAAGAATCGTAAACACCAAGCGGCACGACGGCCACTCTTTCGCCACTTGCCACCTTCACATAAAAAGTTTTACCGTCTTGGCCAAGGCCAAACGCCTTCACTGTGTCAAACATCGCCGCGCCGTCATCGCCCGTTTCCGCCACAAAACCCGTATCAGTAACGGTAATTTTGGCACTGGGCAATGATTTCTTCGCGGCCAAATCATTCACCCAGACCAAAGTCTGCGTATCGGTCACGGTGGCGTACGCCGAAAGATCAGTCACCTGAAAAAAGGCCTGACGCGTAATATCTTTTACCTTGATATTCGCCACGTAAAAACCGGCCGGAAATTTTTCCGGCAAACTCAAATATTTCGTATTTTGATATTCGTCAAACTTGACGGTCAGCGTCGCCTTTTTGTTCAATCCAACCGTGTCCACTTGTTTCGCCCCGCGGGCGTAATCAGCCCAGGCCGGCACGGCTTCTTTGCTCTGTCTCGCCTTGATAAATGCATCCGCACTCGAATAATTATAAACCTCGATCGCGGCCGAGTCGCCGACGTTGTCCGCCCAAAGCTCGAAGATCGGCGCTTGCGCCGTAGAAAAATCACTGTAATCGCGCGATAAATTGAACCACACGGATTCGCCGCGTCGCAATCCGGACGCGTCAGTTTCAAAACTGAATGACAAGTTTTCTTTCAAGCCGTCATCACTACCTTGAACTTTTAAACCCTTATCAACCGTAACCGTATAAATCACGCCCGGCTCCAACTTTTGCGGTACAAAAACCAAGGTGCGGCGATGTTTTTCAAACTTACCAACCACCGTCGGAGTGATCTTGACCGCCTTTTCATAGTCGCTGAAGTTTTCATGACTGAACGTTATTTCAATGCCGGTATCCAGCGGCACGCCGCTGGTTTTGTCGCGTGGTAAAGTGTTCAAAACTTTAAATTCGTTTTTTACTTGGAACGCCCAAGAATAGTTCCGCTCAACGGCCGCGCCCGTTTCCGCGATGAATGCTGCCGCGATTTTTACGTTGTAAACCTTTTTCGGTACAAGCGCGGCTTTCGGTATCACCCTAAACTCATAGTCGCTGATTTTCTCAAAAGCAAATTCCGTTGCCGGCGTTATTTGCAAATTTTTTCGCAAAGTCGTTTCATCAACCGCTTCACGACTTTTAATCACAAAGGCGGTATTGCTTTCTACACCAAGGCTGTCGCTCTTTGTCGCGGAAACGGAAAAGTTGTCCTGCGCATAAGCCGGACTGATGATTAGT
>Ga0208373_1005559_pt1 | contig 10454 bp, 8 predicted proteins | sample RifOxyC2_FD_184036 | JGI IMG/M metagenome (GOLD analysis project Ga0208373, IMG submission 184036) | Soil microbial communities from Rifle, Colorado - Rifle Oxygen_injection C2 (SPAdes) | ecosystem: Environmental > Terrestrial > Deep subsurface > Rock core/Sediment | place: Rifle, Colorado... | reverse complement strand
AGGCAAATATGGGTGGAGGCTTTTGTAAAAAGCCGTAACCAGATATGCCGTGTTATGTGATGTGCATGTTTTACTTTAATCCCGATAGCAATCGGGATTGCTCTAAAAAAGAATTTTAATTTTGTTTTTTTGTTTTGAAAAAATGAAAGAGGGGTTAGGGGTGAATTTCATTTTTTCAAAACTCCTTATTCTCTTCAAATAAAAGGCAAAAAGGAAGGGGTTTAAGGGGAGGGAATTTTTGCCTTTTATTTGTTTCTGTGCATTTTTAATTTAATTCATCTGCCATCAACTCTGCCTGTTTCAAGACATTCTCTGTTGCAATCAATTGCTGATCCGGCGGATAGCCATATCGATTCAAAATCCTTTTTACATCACGACGCAATCGCGCGCGAACACTTTCTTTTAGTGTCCAGTCAATTGTTGCATTACCTTTGACGCTTCTAAAGACTTCAATCGCGATTGCGGCCAATTGTTTGTCTCCTAAAACTTCTCTTGCATTTTCGTTATTGGCAAGAGCATCGTAAAAAGCTAATTCGTCCTCGCCAAGATTCAATGCTTCACCGCGTTTGTCTGATTCACGAATATCTTTTGCCAATTTAACCAATTCTTCAATAACTTGTGCCGCAGTCAAAAGGTTGTTCTGATATTTCTTTATAGCACTTTCTAACATTTCCGATAATTTTCGGCTTTGGATAAAATTCTTTCGCATCCTCATCTTGATTTCATCGTTCAGTAATTTTTTCAATAACTCCAAAGCAAGATTTTTTCTTTCCATTCCCTGAATTTCTGCCAAAAATTCATCGGATAGAATTGAAATATCAGGCTTTTTAATACCTGCCGCATCAAAAACATCGACAATACCATCTGAAACTACTGCCTTATCTACAATCTGGCGAATAGCGGTTTCAATTTCAGCATCAGATTTTCCCGATCCAACTGGTTCAAATTTTGTTAGTCGCGCTTTCACCGCTTGGAAAAAACCGATCTCATCTTTTATTTCCATTGCTTTAAGGTTTGGAACAGACAAAGCAAACGCTTGCGACAATAAGGCGACTTGTTTAGTATATCTGTTTTTCCCATCTTCTAATCCAAGAATGTGTTCTTGCGCTTCAAGTATAATTGTAAGTTTTGATCGAGTATTAGCAGTGAAATATTTTTTGTAGTCAAAACCATTAAACATCTGCTCAACAATTTCAAATTTCTCAAGCATCGCTGCGACCGCTTCATTCTGATCAAGTGTCGGCGCGCCCTTGCCACCACTTTGCGTGTATGTCGCAAGTGCGGTTTTCAAATCCGAAGCAATGCCGATATAATCAACAATCAAACCACCCGGTTTGTCCTTAAATACTCGATTCACTCGCGCGATAGCTTGCATGAGATTGTGTCCGCGCATCGGTTTATCAACATACATCGTGTGTAAGCACGGCACATCAAAACCGGTGAGCCACATATCGCGCACAATTACCAATTTTAACTCATCACTTTCGTCCTTGAAGCGGTCGCCGATTGACTTCCTGTCTTGTTTAGTGGTGCTATGTATTTGCCAATTTTCAGGGTCAGACGATGTCGAAGTCATCACAACTTTAATTGCACCCTTGTTTGAATCTTTGTTATGCCAATCAGGACGAATTTTTATAATTTCTTCATAAAGCTCTACTGCTATTCTACGGCTCATACAAACAATCATTCCTTTTCCTTCAAACGCTTCGCGCCGTTTTTCAAAATGATCAACAAGGTCGGTGGCGACAACTTTCAATCTGTCGCGATGTCCGACGATCGCTTCTAATTGTGCCCACTTTGCTTTGGCTTTCTCTTTAGCGGTGCTTTCCTCGCCCTCGGTTATTGCTTCAACTTCTTCATCAAGTTTTGCTGCTTCCTCCGGCTTTAGATGAACCTTCGCAAGACGGGATTCGTAATAAATACGAACCGTCGCGCCGTCTTCAACTGCTTGGGCGATATCATACACATCAACATAATTGCCGAATACGGCCGGAGTAGAGGCGTCCTCTTTTTCGATTGGCGTGCCGGTAAATCCAATAAATGAAGCGTGAGGCAAAGCGTCGCGCAAATATTTTGCGAATCCGTATTTAGTAATTATCTCGCCATTCTTCTCCGTTGTTTTTGCACCAAATCCATATTGACTGCGATGTGCTTCATCAGCAATAACGATGATATTTTTTCTTTCAGATAACAAATCAAAATTTGCCGAGCCGTCTTCTGGAAAGAATTTTTGAATAGTCGTAAATATTATCCCGCCACCGGCAACCCTCAAAAGTTCTTTTAGATTTTCTCGGTTATGAGCTTGTACCGGCTCTTGACGAAGCAATTGCTTGCAGGAAGCAAAAGTATCAAAAAGCTGATCATCTAAATCATTCCTGTCCGTAATAACAACAATTGTCGGATTGTTTAATTCTAAAACGGATTTCCCGGTATAAAAAACCATCGAGAGTGATTTTCCGCTTCCCTGCGTATGCCAAACCACACCTGCCTTGCCGTTTCCTTGCTCGCTTGTTGCTCGCAAGGTTTCCGCAATTGCTTTTTTGACTGCAAAATATTGATGGTAAGCGGCAATTTTTTTGATAGTAATAACAGATGCTAAACCTGTTTTTGTATCCTCTTTTCTGCTTTTTTCAAAAACAATAAAATGCCGAATCAAATCAAGCAAAACTTCTTTTCCGAGCATTCCCTTAATTAAGGTTTCAATCTGCGGAGTCGTTGCGGTATCTTCTTTGAATCCATCGCTTGATTTCCACGCAAGGAAGCGAGAAATATCTGATGAAATAGTTCCAGCTCTTGCATCTAGACCATCGGAAGCAACTAACGATGCATTATAGTAAAATATTGATGGAATAGCGTTTTTATAATTCTGCAATTGTGTAAATGCTTTCTGGACTGTTGCGTTTTCATCTATTGGATTTTTGAGTTCAATCACAACTAGTGGCAAACCATTCACAAACAAAACCACATCTGGCCTTTTGTTGATGTTGTTTTCAATTACTGTGAATTGATTGCACGCTATAAATTCATTATTTTCCGGATGCGCGAAATCAATCAGCCAAACTTTGTCTCCCTTGATTCCTTCTTCACCCATAACTTCAATTTCTATGCCCTCGGTGAGCAGTCGGTGAAATACCTCGTTATTATCTATTAAATTTTGACTTGGCAAATTCAAAACCTGACGCAGAGCTTGCTCGCACGCTTCCTCGGCAACATTCGGATTAATAGTTTCAATCGCTTGTTTCAAACGATTTTTCAAAACCACTTCGCCCAAATTTGGCCGTTCAAGCTCTTGTTCTTCGGGTGATAAATATTGCCAACCCTGATTTTCCAAAAGCTCGATGACAAATTCTTCAATTGTTGATTCAAATATTTTGCTCATATGGAATTATTATAATGTCCTTTAAATTGCGCTAATTCTGTTTCAGTTAAAAGCGCTTCGTTATCCCGAACAAGTGATTGGTAAAAACTCGCTACATCAGGATCGGTCGCAATCCAATTTATCTGATTATTGAAAAAGAAAGCATCAAACAATTTTCTAATTTGTTCTTTTGAAAAATCCTGATCTTGGGATAATTCGCGCAAAAGTGAATGAGTTGAGGCAAAATTTGGACTAATACGCAACCCTTCAATTAGTTCGTTCTTCCCCAGATATTCACTTAAACTTGTCTTGTATGCCTCCGTATCGCCATCAAATAATACACGGCTTGGCGAAAGAGAAACTCCACCCAAACTAACCGCTTCTTCTGTATCATCAAACCATTCATTAAACTCTTGATTGTCTTCATATTCTAACTCTTTCCTTTTCTCTGCGTATGCCGGATATAAATTTTTGTAATAGCTTAATAAAAAATAGGAAATATTATCAGTTGTAGAAAGCAGAAAAAGAATTTCATCATCAAATAATGCGGTTCGGTTATTCTCTAATGTATAAATATCTTTGCCGTGCGAAGTTTCGCCAAGCTTATTTCGAAATTCGCTAATTGCGCTGGAAAAACTGCCAATAATATTGAGATAACCTTTTTCTTCAAAAAATAAAACCTTTTTTACCTGCTTATATAAATTGCCAATATCACAATCTTTTAAATCTGCTTCTGTTTTTGAATCTGCCTCTACGAGAATTGTCTTAAAAATTGACTCAACAAGCGATTTGCAGTTTTCAATAACAAGTCCGGGCGAGCTGGCTCGGTATGTTTCAATACGCAAAACATAGTCGCCGAGCGCTTGCCATTTTACATTTGCGTCTATGAATGATTGCGTTTTCCTCATATTTAATCTTTAAATCCCTTAACTCGAACCTCGCCTTTCATCAATTTTGGTAATAGCGCATCGCGGAAAGATGAAAGTGTTTCGATTTGTGAATTGTTGTTAGAAATTTTTTCAAAGCAAAAACTCACCGTCTCGGTAAATTTTTGCGCAACCTCTTTTGGTGGCAATGCAAGCAAAATCCTTTGAATACCTCCATTACTAATTGCAACCTGAACCGCACCTTCTGCGAATTGGTTTTTTAGATCATTAAAAGTATTAGATAATATAAAGCACCAATAAAAGTACAAATAATCTTTTATACATCTTATTCCGGCGAAACCAGTAGAAAGGATCTTTGTTTCTATATTTTGCCAATCCCTTTCTTGAAATAATAAGTATTTTCTACTTTCAGCCATTCGTGCAAACCAAATTGAATTTGAAACGGGTTGCATATTTGCTCGACTTGCTCTTTTCTCGTATGTTATCTTTTCAAAATTTCCTACAAAATATGATAAAATCACATTTGCGGTTTCAACATAATCCTTTGTACCTTTAAAATTATCGATATTGGTTTTTACTAACTCCGACAAACCTTCTTCCACCAATTTGCCAACCTTCCACCCTTCCGGAATTTCTCCAATTTCAGAATCAATCATTTTGCCGGTGGCGCCGGGGAAATTAAAATTTACAAACCATTCTTTGAAAATCGCCTGTGCGGTGGCTTCCAGTGTTTTATTTTGCTCTCGTAAAAGCTCAATCTTGTCATCCAAAGACGACAACACCGCCGCAATCGCTCGTTGTTCGGTTAAAGATGAGAGAGCAAATTCTAGGTTGCCAACTTGTGTAAATGTGATTGCAGGCATCGTTGATGATGACTGATCTTTGTTTAAAAAACTATAAATATCAGGTTGTCTTAAGAACCAAAATAAATAATTTTTATCAACAAAATCTTGCGGAGTGATTTTAAAAGTATTATTTGCTATAACCCCTTCAATCCCGCGGACAATTTTACCCGCAGTTTGTGAGCCGTAACGAATCATCACTAAATCATCTTTATTAACAAAATATTTCTCTCCTGGATTATCTATATATCGCGGGATTTCGTTTTGGTTAGTATAATCAACAATACGAACAAATCGAACGAAACCAGGTTTGTTTTGTACAAATTGATTTTCAGTTGAGACTTGTATTCCTTGAGAAAAGGAGGCAACCTCTCCTAGTGTCGTCATTTTCCAACCCCTTGGAATTGTAGTTGTTTGGTTTGACATATTTATTCCAAGTTAAATCCAACATTTTTAAGTTGTTTTTTTATTTCCTCATCCAATTTCTTTTCTTCTTTTATCTGCTCGGAAAGCTTTGTGGTCAGCTCCGCCATCTTTTCTTCAAATGGAATACCATCGTCTTCTTGGTCTTTAATTCCCACATATCCCCCAGGAGTAAGCACAAAATTGTGCTTGGTGATTTCTTCTATATTCGCCGATTTGCAAAAACCTTTAATGTCTTCGTATTTGCTATCATGTTTGCGCCATTCATGGTAAGTGCTTGAGATCTTAGCAATATCTTCTTCGGTAAATTCGCGATGAGTTTTGTCTGCCATAAATCCGACTTCGGAAGTATCGATAAATAGAATTTCGCCTATTCGTTTGCGGTCGCCATTTCCTGCGCGCTTTCTAGATATAAACCAAATACAAGCTGGAATTCCGGTGTTGTAGAAAAGCTGTTTTGGAAGTGCCACAATACAATCTACCAAATCGTTTTCAATCAATGATTTTCTAATTTCACCCTCGTTGTTTGTTTGAGAGGATAGTGAGCCGTTAGCCAAAACACACGCCATCACGCCTTTGGGCGAAAGATGATAAATCATATGTTGAAGCCAAGCATAATTGGCGTTGCTTGCCGGTGGTGTGCCGTATTGCCAGCGCGGATCATTTTGTAAAAGTTGTCCTGACCAGTCGCTGTCATTAAAAGGCGGATTGGCGAGTACAAAATCTGCTTTCAAATCTTTGTGTAAATCATTCAAAAACGATCCCTCGGTGTTCCATTTAACTTGGCTACCGTCAATTCCGCGAATAGCTAAATTCATCCGGCACAAGCGATAGGTGGTTTGATTGCTTTCTTGTCCATAAATAGAGATGTCATCAATATTTCCTTTGTGGCTTTCTACAAATTTTTCACTCATAATAAACATTCCACCACTTCCGCAAGCGGGATCAAAAACCCTGCCTTTGTATGGCTCAATCATTTCAACCATTATGCGAACGATTGATTTTGGAGTGTAAAATTGTCCGCCTTTTTTGCCTTCGGCATTGGCAAATTCACCCAAGAAATATTCATACACTCTGCCGAGCAAGTCTTTTGATTTTGCCGCCTCGTTTCCGAGCGCGATATTGCCAATCAAATCAATTAGTCCGCCGAGTGCGGCTTTGTCTAAATTGGGGCGAGCATAAACTTTCGGCAAAATTCCTTTAAGTGTTGGATTTTCTTTTTCAATCGCTTCCATTGCATCATCAAGGTCTTTTCCGATTGACGGAAGTTTTGCTCGCGAATGGAGAGATGACCATCGGGCAATTTGAGGAACGAAAAAGACATTTTCAGCCCGATATTCATCCGGATCTTCCGGATTAGCTCCGGAAAAATCACCTTTGCCTTCTTTAATTTTGTTATACAATTCTTCAAAGGAATCAGAGATGTATTTCAAAAATATAAGCCCAAGTACAATGTGCTTGTATTCGGCGGCATCCATGTTCTTGCGCAACTTATCCGCCGCCTTAAAAAGAGTTTTCTCAAATTGTTCTATTTTTTGTGAGTTATTTTTTGCCATAAGATTTTTTCTCAAGTTAAGTAATTGTATTATATTCGTTTTCCCCTTATAAATAAATCGTTTTCGTAGCGTAGCGGAGAAAACACCTTATACCCCTTTCTAATAAATAAAAAAACAAAATTCAAATTCTTTTTTAGAGCTGGGCGATAGCCCAAAAGTAAAACATGCATTTCACATAACTCTTGTATATGCGGTTCTTTTCCATAAAAATTTAACATGATTAGTATATATAGGGAGTAGTTTTTAGTCTATTACTTCTTAATATTTCTGATCATGGAACAATATTTGAAGGTGCTTGAGGAGGAGCTGCTATTGCGAGGATATAGTCGCAAGACGGTTACCGCATATACAAGAGTTGTGAAAGAGTATTCGCGCTTTGGGGGTGATGCTGAATCTGAGACGGTTAGGCGATTTGTGTTAGAAGGGAAAGAAAGAGGGCTTGCCGCTGCTACGTTGAATTTACGGATTATGGCGCTCAAGTTTTTATTCAGATGGGTTTTGAAAAAACCGTTTTCGAACTATTTGAAGTTTTCCAAGAGGCCGAAGAGGCTTCCGGTTGTTTTTTCGCGAGAAGAGGTCTTGGCCATTATCGAGGCTGTTAAGAATGTGAAGCATCGGTTGATGATTTCGCTTGCGTATGGTGCCGGAATGCGTGTGAGCGAGGTTGTCAGTTTGAAGGTGTCGGATTTGCTTTTCGAGGAGAATTTAATCCATATTCGGCAGGGGAAGGGCGGGCGAGACCGGATTACCGTTTTGCCGGAGAAATTGGTTTCTGATTTGAAGAAGTTTACGGCTTTCGCGAAGGTGGATGATTATGTTTTTGAGAGCCAAAGAGGTGGGTGTTTGAGTTCGCGGACGCCGCAAAAGGTTTTTGATAAGGCTCTTTTGGCGGTTGGGATCAGGAAAACTGCGAGTTTTCATGCGCTTCGGCATTCTTTTGCCACGCATTTGCTCGAGAGTGGGGTGGATATCAGATACATTCAAGAACTTCTCGGCCATCGCAATATCGCGACGACGCAAATTTACACCAAGGTGACGAGAGGTGCCGTTTCTAAGATCGCGAGTCCTTTATGATTGTTATTCTGCTTCCGTATTTCCTGCGTCCGGATTTGGATCTGTTGGATCAGGACATTCGCCGTCTAGGTTTGCTTGCGCGGTGCATGTCGTTCCGTCGATTCTTTTGCACATTGGAGTTTCCGTTCCAAGCCCTTCAACTTCTCCTCCTGTTATTGCACAATATACTTCTGCATCTGTTTCGTATCCGGTTACTTTCATTCCGCCTTCCGGACATTCGCCGCGGAAAAACGACCATTCTTCGCATTGGCGGTTATCTTCAAACATACAAACTCCATATTGTCCGTTTTTATTGTCTCTCATTTCAAGGTTGCCACCTTTTGCAATGCAGTTTTCAGATGCTGGGTTGGCGATTGAGGTTGTTTCATCTGTTGTTGCAGGTGTTGTGGTAGTGCATCCTGATAAGAATGTGATTAATCCTATACTTGCGACTAGCAGTGTTAGTGTTTTTTTCATGTTTTTGTTTTATTTAAGTCCGTGTTCATTGAAGCATTTTATGTATTTTTTATCCACTTCTTTTATGTGGTGGGTGAGCCAGTTTTTTACGAATTCCAATACTTCGATAGTGATCGATTCGCCTTGCGCCAGCTTGGTTTTGAGTTCCTCAATTTTTTCGGCGAATTGATGGTGTTCGTATATATGCGTTTCGGTGTTTTCGTAGTTGAACTCTTTGAAGTATTTTTCTTCCGTTGCAAAGTGCATCTTTTTGTATTGCGCGAGCTCGTTCAAAATATCGATGATTACGTTTTTTCCTTCGCCTTTTTTCATCGCTTCGTGCATCTTGTTTATGATGTCGATCATTCTCTTATGTTGTGCGTCGATTATTGCGATATTTACGCTGATTGAGTCATCCCAAGTGATTAGAGCCATATTTGGTTTTGTTAAGTTTTGATAAGAATTAGATCGCCGAGATTTGTACCTGTCGGGCCGGTCTTGATTAGGCCGCCGTTTTTTTTGAAAAAATGGTAGGAGTCGTTGTTTTTCAAGTAGGTTTCTATGTTTGTTCGGGGAGTTGATGTGGAGGCGATTGCGCCGGCGATATTTTCCGGACAGATTCCGTCAACGCCATCAGTTCCGATTGAGAGGATGGTGGTGTTTTTTGGTGCGTTTCTCAGGCAGGCGAGTACGAATTGCTGGTTTCTTCCGCCTTTTCCTTTTCCGGTGATTTTGACTGTTGTTTCTCCTGTTAATATGTATAATCCTTTCTTGATTTTCTTCATGATTTCCGAGGCTTTGCGATTGCAGTCGCCTTCCAAATGCGAGTCTAGAATTTTTGGATTGTGTTTTGAGGCGATACGTTTTGCCGTAAGGGCGGCGGTTTCGTGATTGGCAAGTATTTTCGAGGTGACGTTTTTGATTGTTTTTGGCGTCTCCTGCAAGTTTTTCGGTGGAGTGATTTTATATTTTTTGAAAATCTTGAGCGCGTCTTCTATCGTTGTCGGGTCGGGTGAAACCGGACCTGATGCGATTGCGCTTAAATCGTCGCCCAATACATCGGAAATTACTAGGTTGAGGCAAGTTGCCGGATATATGGCACTAGCAAGGTTGCCGCCTTTTATTTGCGACATGTGTTTGCGGACTGTGTTGATCTCGTTGATGTTTGCGCCGGATTTCAGCAGTAGGGAAGTGATCGCGATTTTTTGCTTGAGGGTGATGCCTTTTATCGGGAGTGGCATGAGGGCTGAACCGCCGCCGGAAATCAGCGTTATGACGAGGTCGTTTTTGTCGGCTAGGCGAGCTATTCGCAGTATTTCTTTTGCGCCTCTCACGCCGTTTTGATTAGGCAGAGGGTGGCTGGCGTTTATATATTTTATTCGTTTGAGGTTTGGTGAAGGTTCGTTTTGAGGTATCGTAATAAATCCTTCTGTTATTTTTTTGCCGAAATTTTTTTCCGCCGCTTCCGCCATCTTTGAGGCTCCTTTGCCGGTTCCGATTATGAAAATGTGTTCGTATTTGGATGAGTCTAGTTTTTTTAACTCGTTCAATACAAGAGCGTATGGATTGATCGCTTCGAGAGTTTTTTCCGCTATATCAAGAAGAATGGCGCGTTCTTTTGCTTCGCGTATTGGGAGGTTTTTAAGAAGTTCTTCTTTGTTCATTAGAAAGCTTCCTTATTCACAAGGAATTCTGGCATTTTACCCGATAGCGCGTCAATCAAATTCTGCGCCGCTATAATTCCCATCTTGTCTCTTGTGTCGATTGTTGCAGAGCCAAGGTGAGGTGCGATGACGGTGTTAAGACATTCCGCCAAGCCTTCTTTCATCTTTGGTTCCAGTTCGAACACATCGAGTCCTGCGCCGAAGATTTGGTTCGA
>Ga0208373_1005558_pt1 | contig 10455 bp, 10 predicted proteins | sample RifOxyC2_FD_184036 | JGI IMG/M metagenome (GOLD analysis project Ga0208373, IMG submission 184036) | Soil microbial communities from Rifle, Colorado - Rifle Oxygen_injection C2 (SPAdes) | ecosystem: Environmental > Terrestrial > Deep subsurface > Rock core/Sediment | place: Rifle, Colorado... | reverse complement strand
TTAAAGTATGGAATACAAAGAATTGATGCTTGCAGAACTAAAGATAATAAATTATTACTAATGGAAATAGAAGATTTTTGCCCTTATTTATCTATTCCAGACATAAAAGAGAAGTTAAGATCTAAATTTATAAGAAATCTAATAAAATCAATAAATAAAATTTAATAATAATCAAGGACTAAATTTCCTACATCTCCGCTAACAACGATCTTGTTTTTCATAAAAGGATAAAATTTATAGTTTGTTAAAACTATTGCAGCCTTTTCTAAGTCTTCACTATTATAACTAGAAAGTACAATTGTACTAGTTCTCTGATGATTAAGTATTGTAATTAAGGCCTGGCCTTTTTTCAAATCAAGACTGCAATCTAATGTTGCTAATTCATTTGCAATTAAGTTGTTGTTGCAGGGATTTCCTATCAAAATAAAATTATGATTTCCTTCAGGAACTTCTTTGTCTGTAACTATTGAAGGAGCAACAAGATTATTTCCTTTAAGTGATTCTGCTATATCCACCGCTACTTTAAACTCATTGTATCTATAATCATAAGGGATAACAACGTAAACATCATTTGGAACATTATTTTTTACAAATGGATAAGGATAGTATTTTAATGTCAATCTACTTTGATCTAAAGTAGCATAACCTGTATAAATGCTGCCAATAGTAGATAGGAACAATATAGCCAAAAAAAAGCTTATTGCAATAATAATGCTCTTTCTTTTCATAAAAATATATACCATAATTGTTATATAAATGTTTCTGCCAAGTTTTAAAAATGTTTATATATTAAAACTAATGTTTACTTTTAAGTGAAGTGAAGATAAGGAGAAGAGATGTATTTATTATTAGTGGGGTGATTTTAACAGCTTTATTATTCATTATTGCTCTTATTATTAAAGGAAATATTGCATCTATTATGTTTTACATAGCTTTATTTGTTGCATTATTAACTTATATTTATTATAGGCTTAATCTAACTCCAGAAGAAGCAAGAGCCAGAGAAGAAAGAATAAAACATGAAAAATATTTACGTCACAAACAAAAATTAGAAAGAGAAAGAGTAGAAGAAAGAAATGTAAGAGGTAAAGAATTAAGAGAAATAGAAGAAAATGAAGCAGCTAAAGCTAAAGGTTGGGCAAGAGGGAAAAAAGAATATTATCATCGACAAGCAGTAGAAAAAGAGAGAAGAGAAATAGAAAACGATCCAATGTCTCCATTTGAAAGAGCTTTCTTTGGAAGACCGAAAAAAAGAAAGTTATGATTTTTTATTTATCATTGTGAAACTTCATACTAAAGAGAATAAAATGTTTTTTTCTTTACAATAAGTGTAAGCAAAATAGTTATGTTCTTTGCTTGTTTCAGAACAGTCATCTGTTGTATTTATTTTAAACTGAGCTACATCACAGTATTAAGAAATTCTTTAGGATCAAAAAATTAATATCTTAATTATAGAACTAAATAAAATTTAAAAAAATAAAGAAAAGATTTATTCTTTGAACTTCTTAGTTGCAGGTTCAAAGTCTTTCCATGCCAAATCAAAAATATTTTCTAATGCGCCTGCGAAGAAAGGTGTTGTTACCCAAACGCCAACATCATAAGTTGGGTGAACTTCTTCATCATGCATTACCATAAATAATAAATCTTTCCCATCTACAACGCAGAATCTTGCTGCTAATTTTCCAGAGTCTCTCACGTCTGCAATGCCCTTTAAATCCTTTACTGCATTCTGGCAATCTTTAGTCAAAGGTGCTGCAATTCTAACATTTACTCCTTTCTTGGCAAGCTTCTGTAAAACAGGTTTTAAGGCTTCTACTTTTCTAACAAGTCCCTTGGACGTTGTCGCTATAGTTACAGACTTTTCCGCCCCTTTAACCATTAACTCCAAATGAGTATATAAGTTATGCTTTCCTCTTATAGCGCCAGATAAGTCTGTTGAGTCTATAAATTCTATTCCTGTTTTATGTAAAGTTTCCAGTTCTTTTAAGACATCATTATTATTCTGATTGATCAGCTTCAACTTGAATGTTCTTTTTAACTCTTTCAACAACTTCACCAGGTTCTACAGCAATATATTTTATTGGTTTGCCTAATTTCATAATAACAAAACCTTTTTTCTCCAGGCTTTCAAGAACGTCGTATGCTCTGCTTCTTGGTACATGTCCTATATCACTAAGTTCGCCTGCAGTAGAAACACCACGAGAAAGAAGCGCTGTCCATATACGGACCTCATATAAATTTAGATTAAAATATCCTCTTAATTTGCTTAAAATTTCTTCTTTGACAATCATTAATAGCCCCCTCCTTTGTCACCCAACTTTTTTAAATGGTGTCTTTTTGTATTAGTAGTAATAAACTGGTATTTAAATGTTTTTATTACTGACTGAATATAACTAATTTATGGTAATTTAGTGAATTTATTTGTCTCTTGATCTCTGCTCATCGTAAATTTTTTCTAAGTCTTCAATAGTATTAACTTCCTTTATAGGTTTGTCACCTACACGCAACCTCATTACTCTTGGAAATCTCAATGCAAAACCAGAAGTGTATTCAGGACTTTTCTGTATCTCTTCGTAAGCAACTTCAATAATTATTTTTGGCTTCACAATAACCTCTTTGCCTTCCTGTTTTTCAATCAATGGTTTCAGCAATTTAGTCAGCTCTTCAAAAGTTGTGCCTTGTTCCTCTTTTTCTTTTAATCCTGTACTGACCTTTCCGACTTCAATTAATTTTTCTTTCTTTTTGTCCCAGCATGCAACAGTATATGAACTCAGCCAGCCAGCTCTCTTGCCTTCTCCATATTCTGCTTTTACAATAACCAAATCTAGAGTTTCAAGTATAGGTTTTATCTTTACTCCATAACCAACTCTAGATCCTGGCTTGTAAATACTTTCTAAATTTTTTGCCATTATACCTTCATTTCCCAAAGATAAAGATTCTTTGTAAAACTTTTCAGCAACATCTTCTTTGTCTGTTACTATCTGCTTTATTGGTTGTATTTTGTCAGGTATAATTTTAACAATTTTTTCTATTATATGTCTTCTTCTATGAAAAGGTGCATCAAGCAAACTTTCATTGTTGTAAGAAATTATATCAAAAACATTTACCATAACAGGTATTTCCTTAACTGTTCTTTCTATATTATACTTTCTTTTAATTCTTTGAGAAATATTTTGAAAAGGAAGCCATTTTTTTGTTTTTGTATCTATTCCTATGACTTCTGTATCTATAATATAATTTTCTGATTTTATTCCTTGTTTTGCAGCATCTACAACATCTGGAAATTGCTTTGTAACATTCTCTAATCTTCTTGTATACAGAGTAATTTTTCCGTTATTGCAATGTATTTGGAGCCTAAAGCCATCAATTTTATATTCCAAGGCTAAAGGAGTTCCAACAACTTCAAATGCTTCTTTAAGATCTTTAACTTTCTGAAATAACATTACATTTATTGGTTTTCCAGCTTTCAAAGTTATTTTATCTAATCCAGTAATTCCTTCTTCTTTAATAATTCTAAAAATCTCTGCAAAATCATTTGTTAAATCATAAGCATGCTGAACTTTCTCTAAGAAAATATCATATTCTTTTTTAGTTTCATCAGATAATTCTATTTCATTTTTCTCTTTATTGTATTTAATTTTTAATTTATCTCCAAAGAAACACCAGACTATTGCATCTCTTAAAGTTCCCTCTGCAGCTCCAATTCTTAGCTGCTCCAAAATTGTTCTAACTACAAATCTTGCTTCCATAGGAGAAGCAGAAGTTAATAATTCAGACATTAATCCAACTTTCTTATTTACTGTACCTTCACCTTCTAGTTCTGCTAAGTCTCTTATTTTTTTATAAACTAATTCGCAAGTAAGTTTTTTAGTATGCAATGTTGTCTGTTTCTTGTTCTTTGTTATTTCCTGAGCAACATCACCTAAATCTCCAATCTTCGCAAACATCTTTTCAATCTTATCTTTAGAAATACCAGTAGATGTTGCCAGTGCTTTAATTATTATTTTATCAGAAACTCCAATTTTTCTCTGTTCCCATGTAGGAAAGACCCTTCCCCTTATTAAATTTATAATGTATTCTGGATTATCTTCTTTCTTAACTTCTTTTAATAATTGACTTATTATGTAAGTTTTTTCTAGTCTTTTAGAAGTTTTTTCTAATTGTTGATAATAATCAGTAAGTTTAATATAATCCATACAACTTTAATATTAATTAATAAGATAAAAAGGTTTTGATTAAAAATCTGCACAGGAAATCAAGGTTAGCTTCTATTATAATTTAGGAATATTCTTGCTTTTAATATTTATATACAAAAATATAACAGGTATAAGTATAATTCCCGAAATAAATATAGTTGTACTTGGTCCTATTTTATCACTTAAAAAACCTACAACAGGATAGATTATAATACTCATTGCAGAAGTGGACATATTAAAAACTGAACCTATTGTTGCTCTGATTTTTGTTTTTACTATATGCTGAAATAATACTGAACTTGCAATCCCCCACAAACTATATAGTGGCATTATTATTGAATACAAAATTATAACTAGAACCATATTTTTAGCAAACAGCACAGATAAAATAAGTATTGCTTGAAAACTGATTACAATTATTAGATAATTTTTATATCCACCAAATAATTTGACTATTGGTTTTATGAAATAAGGCAGTATAATTTCAATTATAAAACTGGCAGAAATTAAATAACCAAACCATATAGTTTTAAATCCAAGATTTTGAAGTAAAGGATACCAAGTTAGTTCATTAGTAAATGTAAGGGCTATAGTAGTTAAAATTCCAGCATAAAACAACAATAATAATGGATTATTATTTCTTAAATAGCTTATAGATTTATTTGCATGATTAATTAACTCTTTTATTTTATTTTTTATTTTAGTTTTTCTAACAACAAAGTATTCAGATTGAAAAATTGTTATAATCGCAGACAAGATCATTGTAATTCCAGTAATAGGAAATATAAGCCAAAGGCCGTAAATTCCCACTAAAAAAGAACCAATAATACCTGATAAAACCATTCCAAAACTCATAAAACTGTGCTGTTTAGTATAGTATTCATGAATAAGATCTTTTCTCTTTTTATGCCTTAAAAAATCAACTATCCAGGCTTCATCAGCACCAGAAGTTAAAGTTCTAAATATTCCCCTTAAAAAAAATAAGGCTAAAATAATATAAAAATTATTTGAGAACATTATTAAAGTCATTGCTATTCCTGCTAAAATGTACCCAGTAATTACTGAAAATTTTCTTCCAAATAAATCAGCTATAACTCCTGTAGGAATCTCGAATAATATATTTGCAATAAAAAAGGCAGAAGCTAAAAAACCTATTTGTGTCAAACTAAAACCAATTTCTCTGAAGTATAGGACATAAAAAATAGGGTATAAAAAAAGTATGCTGCCAAATAAAATACTAATATAAATTGGCCAGAGTAACTTTAATTCATCTTTTTTAAAAATATTCATAATCTCGCTTAAGTTTATGATATTTAAAATAGTATTGATTTAACAGTGCATAAAAAATATTTATATACTACAATGAAACAATAATATCTAATGGAATTAGACCAAGTAATAAAAGAAAGAAAAAGTGTCAGAAAATTCAAGAGTTTAAATGTTCCATGGTATATAATTTCAGAGTGTCTGGAAGCAGCAATTCAAGCTCCGTCTTCTGGCAATGTCCAAAATTGGAGATTTATAATTATAAGAAATAAAGAAACAAGGGAAAAGATAGCAAAGATATGTGATGAACAATACTGGATGTTAAAAGCTCCGATGTTAATTGTTGTTTGCAGTGAAGTAACAAAAATAAAAAGAATGTTTGGCGCTAGAGGCGAGGCTCTTTATGCAGTACAAAATTGTTCTGCTGCAATTCAAAATATGTTGCTAAAAGCGCATGAACTTGGACTAGGCACAACTTGGATTGGAGCATTTGATGAAACAAAACTAAGAGAAATTTTAAGCATAGAAGAAATTGCAAGACCTCAGGCTGTCTTTGCTATAGGTTATCCTGAGTCGTATGAAGAAAAATCCAGAAGAGAGCCTCTGGAAACTGTTATTTTTTTTGAGAAATATGGACAAAAAGAAGACAAAGAAAGAGGAAAAATAATCCCAGCAGCTGATATTATTAAGAAACACATAACTAATATTGTAGAAAAGCATAAAAAATAAGTTTTTAAAATTTTCTTTAATATTATTTATATGAATGAGTTAAGAGATCCTGACAAAGTAAGAAAACAGATGACAGCTATTAAGATGTCAGCTGATCTTGGTAAAAGGCTTCAAGCAGAACATCCTGAAATAGCAGGTTCTTATAGAGAAGGGCGTTTTCTTAGAGAAATAGTAGATATGTATGATTTAAATTCTAAATATGGTGTTAATGATGGGATAGCTATGCAAGCTATTAAGTACGCTCTAAGAGGTTATGAAGGTATTATTACTGCAGAATATAGTGGCTTAATTGAAGAAGATGAACTAAGGGAGTTATGTTTAAAGCATAAGTCTAGGAATGGCTCAGCTATAGGTGAAAATTTATATAGTGAAGGGCGTGGAATATTTTCTCTTACTATTGAACAAATGTTGGAGCGTTCTGCACTTGGTGGTTCTATAGGTGGACGTAGAGCTTTTGAAAAGGGAAAAGGCATTCATGGTATGACTCATGATGGGCATATTGAAGCAGGGCGCAGGGCACAAATAGCAAGAGGACGCACCCCATATTCAGATGATGAAAAGAGATTTATATATCGAGCATTAGAAGAAAGTAAATTTAAATATCAAAGTGGAAATCATAGAGGTCAAGTAAACCTAAATTTATTGGCAAGAGAAGTTAATATATTATTTCATGGTAATAGCCCTATAAGAAATGCAGACAAAGTAAGAAATTTATTATACGATAATAAAAAAAGAGAAAAAAGTATAGTTTCTTAATTTATTTTCTAGATAATATTTATTGGACATATAAAACACAGTTGTAATAGATTATTTTTCTTAATAAAAATAAAAAAAGGACTAAAGTCCAGGGGAACCAGACTTTAGCCTTATAGAGGGTCTCTAGGGCAGGGGGTAGAAAAAAGAAGTTCTACATTTAGGCCCTAAAGCATAATTTATTTAATAACGTTTTCCATGCACTACGTCAATTCCTAATTCTCTGCTCATTGTCTTAGATTTCTCAAAGCTTTGTGTTGAACTAAGAGTTTTACCCAAGACATATGGACTTTGAACGCCTGTAATGATTGACATAACTCTTATTTTGCCTTTCATAGAGTCTTCAACTCTTGCTCCCCAAATGCAATTTGCATCAGGATCTAGAGTTTCTGTAACTAACTCACCTACTCTGTTTACTTCATCAAGAGTCATATCAGGTCCACCAGTTACATGAATTAGAGCACCTGTAGCGCCTTTGTAACTTACATCTAATAGTGGATTTGTTAAAGCCCTTTTTGTTGCTTCTTCTACTCTTCTCTCGCCATCACTTTCACCTACGCCAACAACAGATACGCCACCATTTGTCATTATTGCTTTTACATCTGCGTAGTCTAAATTAACAAGACTAGGTACTGCAATTATTTCAACAATCCCTTTAATCATTGTAGCAACTAGTTCATTTGCTACAGCAAAAGCTTGTTGTACAGGTAAATTTCCTGCAATTTGTACTAGTCTGTTATTGTCAATTACAATTACAGTATCTGAAACTGCTCTTAATTGCTGCAACCCAAATTCAGCTTTATCAACTCTTGCTCTTTCAATTGAGAATGGGCTAGTTACTGTACCTATAACAATAGCTCCAACATCACGAGCTGCTTGTGCAACTACTGGTGCTGCTCCAGTACCAGTTCCTCCACCCATACCAGCGCAAACAAATACCATGTCTGCTCCTTTAAGAGAATCTTTAACTTCTGGAAGTTGTTCTTTTGCAGCTTCCATACCAACATTAGCATAGCCTCCAGCTCCTAAACCTCTTGTTAAGTCTCTTCCTATTAGGATTTTTTTATCAGCACTCATCATATCTAAATGCTGTTTGTCAGTATTCATAGCAACAACTTCAGCACCCCTGACTCCTTTTTTATATAACCAGGTAGTCATATTGCTTCCACCACCGCCAACACCAATAACTTTAATACTAGCTCTTCCTATTTGCACGTCTGGATCTATTGTAGATTCCACATTCTGCAATGCATTCTGTATAATAAATTCCATTTCTTTTTACCCCCGTTCTCCTTTTTGTTTTTTATTATGAAGTATATACTCTACCACAATAAACTATTTATTTATGTGATGTTACATACTCTTTAGAAAAAGTTTTGACTTGCCCAAGTTAAGACTTTTACTAGAAACGTACAACTAGTATAACTAAGTACAAACAAATTTGCCCAAGAAAGTTCATTTCATGCCCAAGGTTTTATTGCCCAATAAAACCAACGAAATTGAACTTTAATTATATTTATTATATACTACAAGAAGTTCTATATAAACATTTTTCATATATAATATATACTTTTTAGATATTATAGCTATTTTAGACTGAACTAATTTTTATATAAATAAAGAATTCTTAATTACCAAAAAATTAAAAGACACTAAAAAACTTTAAATATTAAACAAAAATTATTTTTTTATGAAACCTTGGCTGCATAAAATAGAAGTGTTTGTTGATAAAATCATACCTTTTCTTCTTTTAGTTCTTATATTTATTATAGTAGGAGAGTTTGCTTTTCACAATTTTGTTGCTAAATATAGTCTGGCAATAGAAATTATAGACTGGTTTATAATTTTTGTATTTGTTATTGACTTAATATTTAAGTATGTAAGAATAAGAAACTTTCCAAAATTTCTTAGAGCATCTTGGCTTGATATAATAGCAATATTTCCATTTTTTTTAGTATTTAGGTTTCTTGAAGGCATAGTAGGATTGTTTGGAGTTAGTGAAAGCGTAACCAGTGTCCAAAAAGTAGCACATGTAGGGATAGAAGTAGAAAAACAAGTAGCAGAATCAATTAAAGAAGGTGAAGCAATTGCAAAAGAAGCAGGAAGGTCTGAAAAATTAGCAAAGTTCTTAAGACCAATAGCTAGGAGCTTGAGACTTTCTAAGGTAGGAGATAAAGATACAAGAAAAGAAGCAGAAGAAGTTATCAAAGAGACTGAAAAAGGAGCAAAAAATATAATAAAAAAAACCAAAACAATAGCCAAAGAAGCAGAAAAAGAAATTAAAACAGCTGTAAAAGAAGCAAAAGAATTAGAAAAGAAAATTCCTAGGCATATTAAAGCAGCTTTGTTCTATGAAAAACCAAAAATAATGGAACATGTCAATAAAAAGATTAATAAACTAAATGAGAAAATAAACTAATTATGAAGCCAGGATCTTATGTTGAAGTAAAAATAAAAAATGGTGATGTTCTAAAAGGAATAATTATGCAGGCTAAAGACAGTAAAATATTAAGTCTAAAATTAGATTCAGGCTATAACGTTAGTTTGGATAAGAAGAATATTCTTTACGTAAGAGAACTAAAACAAAAGATTGAGAACAAATTTAGTCAACAAGAAGAAGTTAAATTCAATAAAAACCTGAAAACAATTATAATATTACACACTGGAGGCACAGTTGCTTCGCGTGTGAGCTACAAAACAGGAGCCGTATCTCCAAGTTTTAGTCCAAATGAAATAATAAATTTATTTCCAGAATTAAAAGATATAGCAAATATAAGATCAAGGTTAATAGGAAATATGTTCTCAGAAGATATGAGATTTATTCACTATAATTTAATTGCTAAAGAAATAGAAAAAGAATTGAAAAGTGGTGTTGATGGAATAATTATAACTCATGGTACAGACACACTGGCATTCACAAGTGCTGCTTTGTCATTTGCTCTAGAAAACCTAAACAAGCCAGTAATATTAGTGGGAGCGCAAAGAAGCAGTGATCGTCCCAGTACAGACGCAGCTATGAATTTAATATGTGCAGCCCAATTTATTACTAGAACAAATTTTAATGAAGTGGCAATATGTATTCATGAGAAAAGCAAAGATGAATTTTGTAATATCTTACCTGCTTGTAAAACCAGGAAATTTCATAGCTCAAGAAGAGATGCATTCAAAGCAGTAAACTCTTCTCTAATAGCAAAAGTAAACAAAGAAGGTAAATTAGAATTTTTGCAAGAATATCATAAAAAAGAGCATAAAGAGAAACTAAAATTAAAATTGTTTAATGAAAAATTAAAAATAGGTTTATTAAAAGCACATCCAAATCTATTAAAAGAGGAAATAAGAATGTTTTCTAAATTTAATGGTTTGATTATAGAAGGGGTAGGTTTAGGGCATTTGGCTATAAATAAAATAGATAATCATACAAAAGAAAATGAGTTAATTTACAAAGAATTAAAAAAATTGTCTAAAAAGATTCCAGTTATAATGTCAACGCAATGCATTTTTGGAAGGGTTA
>Ga0208373_1005556_pt1 | contig 10460 bp, 16 predicted proteins | sample RifOxyC2_FD_184036 | JGI IMG/M metagenome (GOLD analysis project Ga0208373, IMG submission 184036) | Soil microbial communities from Rifle, Colorado - Rifle Oxygen_injection C2 (SPAdes) | ecosystem: Environmental > Terrestrial > Deep subsurface > Rock core/Sediment | place: Rifle, Colorado... | reverse complement strand
AAACGGATTCTCAGATGTCTGTCCTTCACAAAACCGACAGGTCAGATGAACCAACATTTATCTTGCTTCTACCGGGAAAAAGCTTTAATCAGAAGAAAAATAGAGACCAGCCAATCAACTCATAAGGAGAGGAACATGCCAACAGTTATCGTAGAAGCGGACGAGGGAAGAACAATTTGGTTATTCTTACTTTCTGTACGAAGGGAAAAGACCAAAAGCGCAGGAGTCTGCGTTTCTTCAATATTAAAAAGGCCCAAGCATGGATCAAGAATTCATAGATAAATTGACCGCCATTTCAGAATTCAAGAGATCATCTGAAAATGAGGAGCAGTTTGCCTTTTCCGCCACCTTCGATAAAGAAAAAGATGGCCTGATAAAGATCATCACCGATAAAGGGGAATTTATATATCAATTAAAACCTCTTGAGGAATTATACGCTGAACCGAAATTAAGAAAGAATCTGGAAGATGAAACGGTATCTCTTTTATATGAGATCGAAAAAACTATAAAAGATTATTATAGTATTGATCAGAGCCTTACTGATGCGTCTGTAATCATGGCCCTTGAGAAACTATCAATAAAACCAGAAGCGCCGGCACAAAATGACTTCTTACGAAATATTACCGGCTGTCTGCGCATGTTTATGAGTATGAACCGTTTTTCCAGAAGTGAGTTAAGGCAGGGCATTAATCGAGCCCTTAGATCAGCAAGAAGACATAATAAGATAGACGGAATCAGAGGCTATTTAACTAGGAGAAGCATAGAGGGCAATCCGAGAAGTATTCGGAAAGGAGAATCATCATCAGCCTGACTAAAAGGCATAAATGAGGTCGAAATAAACCATAATCATTAAAACAGAAAAGGAGTATCGACATGGATTTTGAGACAATTTTGAAAAACAGACGTGCCATCAGGGATTTTCAGAATAAAGAAGTGCCTTTATCAATCCTCAAAGAAATAATTCAGGATACGTGCCTTGCCCCAACAGCCAGTAACGGTCAGCCGTGCAAGTTTATCATTATCCAGGACCGTAATTATCTAAAAAAACTTTCTGATGAAAGTAAGAAAAACCTCCTTGACGATCTTATCCGGAATCCAAATTTACCCTCGAAACAATATGAGGCCAGACTTCGTGACGGGCAAATCAATCTTTTTTATAACGCCCCTTGCTTAGTCTTATTTATTGGTCCAAAAGGTCTATATTCTCTTGATGTGGACTGCGGACTGACGGTGGCGTATTTTATGTTCTCCGCAACGTCAAGAGGATTGGGAACCTGCTGGATTGGGCTGGGTGCTCATATCCGTGACAAGGAAATCTTGGCTGAGATCGGAGTACCATCGGATTGCAGAATCATTGCACCCATTATCGTCGGTTATCCAGCGAGCATTCCGGCTGCATCTGAGAGGCATTCTCCGGATATTTTAAAAGTGGTGAAATGATCATTACAAAAGGGCAGAAACGCCATACATACCTTCTCAGTTCAAAAAAGTCCTGGCAGCCGATGCGGTTGCACACTGGGATTTTAATAAAAAGATATGGGATGATATGTTTGGGCCCCTCACAAAAGAGTCTTTATCCGCAAAGGGATCTGGTGAATATGGATCGATAAAATGGAAAACGAACTCACAAGAAAATACAGATCATTTCTAAAGGATAGTATCCGTAAGGACATCGATTTTTCCAAAACGGATCAGCACAGGGGGATTGCGCCTCCTCCTATTGAAAAGCCCTACCTGAAAGATGCGAGGCGAATAGACCTTCCCCCATATGACCAATTCCAGGAACTCGGTAAATGCGACCTTAAATCTGCGATCGGGAACCGGGAAAGCCACAGGGCCTACAGCGCTGAGCCGATGGCTATTGAAGAACTCTCTTTTCTTTTATGGGCCACCCAGGGCATAAGGCAAAAACTCGATCCCGGTCATGCATTAAGAACGGTCCCTTCTGCCGGTTGCCGCCATGCACTGGAAACCTATCTCTGTGTCTTGAATATCGGGGGACTGGATCAGGGGATCTACCGTTACCTCCCTCTTGAGCATCAACTTCTGTTTGAATTTACGGAGGAGAACCTGAAGGGCAAGATTGTTCGGGGGGTTCTGGGTCAACCCTATCCGGGAGAAGCTGCCGTTACCTTTGTCTGGACAGCGATCCCATACAGAATGGAATGGCGCTATGGAATTGCCGCTCATAAGGTCATTGCGATTGACGCTGGCCATGTCTGCCAAAATCTTTATCTTGCCTGTGAAGCCATCGGTGCGGGAACTTGTGCGATTGCAGCGTATGATCAGGAAGAGATGGACAGACTCATCCGTATTGACGGACAAGACGAAACCACCATTTATCTTGCCTCTGTGGGAAAGAAGCGGTGATCAGCAGTTTTTAGTTTAGTTTAGGAGGAATAAACCGACCTGAAAAAGGAACGTCCTTAACCGATCTCAGAATACGATATCTTAATGTATGATGAATTCGCAAAATTAATCCACAACAAACGACTCCGTCCGATGGAGTGGTTTGATCAATCCTTGATCTTTGCCGGGACAGCTTCCACACTTTCCTTTTTTACCCCTTTTGCTAATCCAAGTAATACCATCGCCGCCGGAATGAGCTGTGCAACCACGATCAAGGCGCAGAATCCGAGGAATATCCAGACAAACAGATCGCTATTATCCTCTTTACCGGTTGCTGCCCATACGGGGGTAACGTTACCGATCAAAACACCTGTGCACATGACGAATCTTTTGATTATGGCTAAGTTTTTCACGACTTTCTCCTCTCTTAATGAACAAGAATATTATGATTGCCTCGTGTTCTCGACAAACTATGAATGGCACATTTAACGGCTTGTCTGATCTCTTCATTATCTTCCGATACTTTCGGTCTGAGAGCATGGTAGAAAATGCCTTCTTTCCTTACCTTCCGCATCAATGGCAGCGGTGTCTCATCGGCGACAAGGATAATCGCCAGATGTCGGTTACATTGCTTTAGTAAAGGCAGAAGTTCTGCAGAGTTTAATCCCTCCAGTTCCATACCCAGTAGTAAGACTCGGGCATTATTATGAAGGACATCATTCATGGCTTTCACTGCTGAATCGGTTACCGTCACATCATAGCCGGCTTCTATGAGAATACTGGCAATTTGTTTACGGGCATTTACATTTTTATCTGCAACCAAAAGTCTCAGCATGACCCATTGTCTCCTTACCCTAAATGTAGCCCATTAATCCCGGTAGTTCATTTGCTTTGTCCGCATCTACAGGGGTTTTCTTACCGTCACTCCGAACAGCCCTTTTACAATACCGCGTAAGAGGATTATAGCGGGGATCAATTGGCTGACGACAATCAGTCCGCCGACTCCTATGAGCAGGATAGTGATCAGGCTCATTCCCTCTGTTTCCATCGCACCAGCAGCTATCGCCGGTGTTGCCGTTGCCATCAGGGCTCCCAGTGTTGTTATTGTCCGTTTCATGGCTTTCTCCTTTCGTTTGGGGGTGATGATTTCTTTTCTTTCCCTTTGCCTTTATTTAGAGCATCAAGCGTGCCATCAAGAGACGTTTGGGTATATTATTGTATCGCTTTGTTATTATTGTGGATATATGAAGGACATCAGGGATGAGGCTTTTAATATTCGGCAGGAAAGTATAAATTATTTATACATAACTGGAAGATCCAAGACCTGAAATGGTTGGACTGCTCATAGTCAAGCTATTGTAATTAAAGATTATGCCCCACAAGAATGCCTTTTTGTATAAAATATCATTTAATGATAAGAAAATTATACAGGGAAACAAACCCGAAATAACCTGGCGACAAGAGGGAGATGCGATTTATCGCTAATTGAAGGCAAACCTTTTCAGGCAGAAGAATAAAAAGACAATCACGGCAAATTCAAGAAACGCAGGAGCCTGCGTTTCTTGAACCGGATGACCGGAATGCTTTCTTCAATGCTGAACATTTCTTAAATAAGAGTAAAAATTGGTAATATGTTCAATTTTTGGCAAAATTATGGCAAATTCTCAAGAAAAAGGGGGGCACAAACCGTTGTTACGACTTGCAACCCCCTGATTTGATTTGGTGGGTCGTGCGGGAATCGGACCCGCGACCAACGGATTAAAAGTGGATAACTGAAATCAGGCGATTTCCCATCAAAAATAATCGCTTATATGTCTTCAGGTTACAAAGAGCCTTTTGGATTACGTTAGGCCTTTTTGGTCTACTTTCGGTTAGGACGGTTACATTTTAGTTACATCGGTCGCCGTTATTACCGCGCCGGAGGAGATTGAACCTGGCTCTTCCAGTATTCGACATTGCCCGCCTCTTCCAGGTCCGAATTGATCTCGTCCTGGTGGTCAAAGTAATAAGCCAGCGCTGAATGAACTTGGGACGGGGTCAGAATAGAGGAGACAAGTGGAACTGTCAATTTGAATATCATCTGTTCACTCTTGTATCGCCGGTTTAAAAATATTGATATAAGGATAGTACAGGTCAACGAAAGTAAACATATTCAAACTTCTCCTTGACAATCGTTTAGAAATATGGCTTTTTGACGACCATGGGTACTGAAAACAAGACAAAAATAAACCGCCTCGTCAACCAGTGGACGACCGGCACCCCCAGTGCCACGTCATACCTCGGTTCATCTGGTTTCAGCGGTGATCTGCTCGTCAAATACAAGCACAGCGGCTGGCTGGAATCTTTTGGCCGGGGCGCCTACATACGGTTCGGGGACAAGGTGGACTGGCCGGGCGCTCTTTTTACGCTTCAGACGCAACTGGGACTTCCGGTACATGCAGGGGGGAAAACGGCCCTTGAGCGGAAAGGCTATGCCCACTACCTGCCGGCGAAGCAAACGAGGGTCTTTCTGTATGGTCCGAGGGGTCTCACCCTGCCGGCTTGGTTCAAGGGGGATCGTTTCGGCGTCGAATTTGTCGTGACGCGGACGAACCTCTTTCCCGCTGCTCTTCGGGAGGGATTCACCGAATTCACGGAGAAGGACTTTTCCGTCCGGATATCGACGCCGGAGTTGGCCATGTTGGAGATGCTTCACCTGGTGCCCCATAAGGTCGGATTCGACGAGGCTCGGTTGGTCATGGGAAATCTGGCCACGCTTCGGCCGGAGGTGGTGCAGGGATTGCTGGAGGCGTGTCGCTCGGTCAAGGTGAAGAGGCTTTTCCTCTACATGGCCGAGAACCAGGGACTCCCCTGGCTGACAAAAGTGGATCTGTCGAAGGTCGATCTCGGGAAAGGCAAGCGGATGGTCGTCCCGAAAGGCCGGTATGACTCCAAATATCAGATAACTGTTCCCGTTGATCGGGAAGGAACGACCGCATGATCGATACCGTTTACTTCAGACAAGCCGAACTCCTCCTGCGGGTCCTACCCCTGGTCGATCGGGAGGCCGTCTTCGCGCTGAAGGGCGGGACGGCCATCAATTTCTTCGTCAGGGATCTTCCGCGCGTCTCCGTCGATATCGATCTCGTCTATTTCTCATCGGTGAACGTGACTCATCCCTCCGCGAGCTCAGCGCCGCCCTGGTCCGAATCTCCCGGGATGTGGTGAGCCGGATCCCCGGGACAAAGATCATTCCCAAGCGGCTCAGGGGGACCGACCTTTGGAGCGGTTGTTCGGTTCAGCGGGAGGACGCAACGATCAAGATCGAGCCTAACCTGGTCATGCGGGGCTCACTCTTGCCGCCGGAACGCAGGACCTTGTCACCGAAGGCCCGGAGTGTATTTGAACTCTCCGTGGAGTGTCGAATGCTCGCGGAATCCGAGCTGTACGCGGGGAAGCTCTACGCCGCGCTCGACCGCCAACACCCCCGGGACCTCTTCGATGTCCTGATGCTTTTCCGCTACGGGGTCTTCGACGATGCGCTGCGAAAGGCGTTTATCGTTTACCTGATCAGCAGTGACCGGCCGATGGTAGAGCTTCTTAATCCAGGACTCTCCGATATCCGGTCGGTCTTCGAGACCGAATTCAGGGACATGGCCGACGAAGAGGTGACCTGCGAGGCGCTGGAAGAAACGAGAAAAGCGCTGGTGGCCAGGATTGCGAGCGACCTGACCATTCCGGAGCGGCAATTCATCGTTTCGGTCAAGGAAGGAAAACCGCGATGGGATCTGATCGGCTTGGAAGGGGTTCAAAATCTACCGGCCGTCCAGTGGAAACTCTTGAATATCGGTCGAATGGCTCCGACAAAGCATCAGCAGGCCGTCCGTAAATTGAGGGATTACCTGGGCGTATAGCTACCAAAAGAACGACTACCGTATCCTCTGTCTGCCACCTTCCCCTATCTCCTGAAAAAATTTCATTTCAAGGCATGAAACCTTGCCTGTACCGTCTATAGGTGTCCCCCTTCTTAGACTTTTCCATTCTTACGCCTCTACCATGCATTCAAAAAAGGAGGCGCATATGGAAGAGGCAGAAAACGACACGAGCAACAGGGTGGATGAACTCGCCGGCGTTGGCATGGCAAGGGACTCACAGGGTAACAGGGCAGTCGTCGGCGGGGCGTACGGCAAGGTCGCCAGCCATGCAACCAGCCGGGCCAAATGGACCTTCCTGGTCTACATGGCCGGGGACAACAACCTCGACGGGGCGGCCCTCCGGGACATCGAGGAGATGGCCCGGGCGGGATCCACGAAGGACGTCAACATCCTGGTCCAGCTCGACCGGATCGAGGACAATCTCACCCGTCGCTTCCGGATCACCCAGGGCGGCGGCTTCAAGAAAGACTGCCTCGAAAGTTTCGGCGATACCAATACCGGCGATCCGCAGATCCTCTATGAGTTCGTCAAATGGGCGCTGGACAACTACCCCGCCGACCGGTACGCCCTCATTCTCTGGAACCACGGCAGCGGATGGTGGGAGGATGCCAAGAGCAGGGCAGCCGGTCCCGCGGCGAAGAAACCGCGCCGGCGCCCTCGCCCGCTGGATCGTCAAAAGTTACCTCCTCTCTTACAAAGGGAAAGACGAGACGGTCACCCAGTCCGCCCTTGACGTGAGCCGGATCGGGGAGATGTCGGCCAAGGTCGATGCCCTGTCGGCAAGCCTTCTGGCCGTCCTCGATACTGACCCCAAACTCATCGAGGCTGCCTGGCGCAGGAGCCCCCGGTTCTACGACGACAACTACATCGATCTGGCCTGCTTCGCCAAAAGCCTCCGCAAGAAGGCCGACGCCGAACTCCAGGCCAAGGTGGTCGATCTCATTGCCGCGCTGAAGGCCGGGAAAGGGAGGGCAATCCTCCGTCAAGGGAAGATCGGCCGGCAGGTCCGGGGAACATGCGGCCTGTCGATCTATTTCCCCGGAGACAGGATCAACACAGCCTACCGAAACCTCGATTTCAGAGATACCAAACCATGGCAAAAGCAACAAGGGGAGTCGGGAAGGATGATCTGATCGGCAACGTGGCTGGAACCACGGAACTGACCAAGGAGAACGCCAAGAAGGTCATCAACGCCGTCCTGGAGGGGATTTTCTCCATCCTGAAGCAGTCGGGGAAGCTCCAACTGGTCAACTTCGGGACCTTCACCGTCAAGAAGACGAAGGAGCGGCAGGGGATCAACCCCAAGACCCAGGAGCCGATCACCATCCCCGCGGGCTACCGGATGGGCTTCAAGGTCTCCAATAGCTGGAAGGAGGGGATGAAGCCGCGCAAACGGGAGCAGGATCGGGAAAAGGCCAATGCGGCAGCCAAGAAGGTGACCAAGCCCCCCACTAAGGGGAAGAAGTAACCCTCGATCCGGAAAATCCACCGGTCAATTTGCCCGCCACACCACATTCCGGGTGTGGCGGGCTTAACCTTTTGCGGGGTTTTGATCCCTCATTCCTTATCCCTCCCCCTCGACGGGGGAGGGGGTATCAACTGTGTTTTGTGTCAAGGAACATTTTCACGCAGTAACGGTACCTCAACGGGTGCGATTTTTAATCTCTCAGGGTAAATTCCCCGCCGCTTGCGGCGAAAGAAACATAGCTCCGGTGAAGATACCCCGCTGCTTACGGCGGGGAGCTTCATTCGTTTTCAAGTTCCTTAAGACGACCGGAATCGGAGTAACTGTAGTGTTCGGTCTCGCCGACGATCACATGATTAAGCAGGACCAACTCCACCAGTTTACAGGCACGCAAGAGATTGCGCGTTGTTTCATCGTCTCCGGCGGATGGTTCAGGGTTGCCGGAGGGATGGTTGTGTACCAAGACAATTGCCGCCGCTGACGTCACGTCACGGGTCCAATCCTTAATCTCTCGGGGTAAATTCCCTAAAGCTTGCTTCGTTCCTTGCTGTCATAGATGCCCCGCCGCTTGCTACGGGGAGGATCGTTTCTCAGCTATTCGTGCTACCAGTCCAAATGCTCGGTCAAGATCAAAGTTTTCAAAATCCGAAGGGCGCAGCACCGGCTTAAGCTCCGTATTGATCTGGGTCTTGAGTTTGTCTTTCCTCGCCGGGGTCAGATCGATCGGACGATTGCCCGGAACCTTCAACTTTTTGGCGAGAAGCTTGAAGAGATGCCGATCGTTGAGATCCATCTTATTTCGGGAGGCCAGATAATCGATATCGAAAAAGTCCCGTATGGCCGGTTCCAAACGTGTCAAAGCCGCCCGCAATTTCTCGGCGATGGCCTCCTTCATGGAAAGGGTGGTCAAATCGATGTCGGGGACCAGGGATTTTCGTGTAAAGGGATTCAGTAGGATTGTTCTGGCCTTCATCTGTACGGGCGTCATCAGAGGCGCTTCGCGCAATCCAACTTCAATCTTGATGCGGGCCGCTTCTTCCGGGAGGAAGATCGAGGGGTAGGTCACATTAGCGACGTATTGTCGGGAGCTGTTATGACCGGCGAAGTCCTTGGGGAGGGTCAGGATGCTCATCTCCTCTGAAATTTTCAACAACCATTCCCTCACCGGCGCCATCTGTTTCCGTCGCTGGGAGATGCTCGCTTCCGGAGGCGTCGAAATCAGGAAATCAAGGTCTTCGCTGAGCCGGTAGAAATCGGTATAGACCTTGCCGATGCAGGTGCCTCCCCGAAAAATCAGCGGGCTGTCCGGTTGGTCATAGAGATATTGCAGAAGGACAGAGCAGAAATAATCCTTTTCGATGAGGGTGGCATTCAATCCCGTCTGGCCCGCGGTGAAAAGCACCGCCTCGCGGAAGAGCGCCTGGTCTTTGTGGATCGAGATCCTATGCTCGCGGGATGGTGCCATTGACAATCAGACCCCACTCTTTATTGACGTTGCCTTTTGCCGCCTGGCCGGGTATCCAGGGAATGAATGATCTGATCGGACCGATCTGACGTTTGATTCTCCTTAGTCGATCCTCGGGAATGCCGAGCTGGGCAAGCAGGTATCCGATGCGCTTGACCGTTCCTTTGTTACTGTATTGAAGCGTATCCGCGATCAGCTTATCGATGAGGGATCGATCTTTTTTCAGTGCGCCCTCGATCCATCCGTAGGCCCGGGGAAGGGTGTTGTACCGGGACCAGTCATAGACGGCATCGACCAGCGCCCTGGTTTTGGTGACCATGACGGCATCCATGCCATCGGGCGTTTTCAGGTTTTTCGTCGATCCCAATCGCTTGGTGGATGTCTTGATAAAGACGAAATCGGTTCCGCCCACCTCCTTTTCGCCGAAAAGGCGGTCATTGTAAACGAAAATCCGGTTCGGGACCTGGTCGTCGAAGCCATGGAAGTTAAAGGCGCTGGGACCGCTGATCTGGTATTGCCCTTTGAGGACCTCCATCAGTCTCGCCAGGATGTAATAACCGCTGACCGTCCACCGACCGCCGGCGGGCATGTGGGGCGGGACAAGATAGACACCTTTATTCAGGCGGATGATCATGCCGGCCCGGCTCAGACGACTGAACAGCTCCCGTTCCTGCTTTAGGGTGATACCTGAGACCGCCGCAAGTTCGCCCAGGAGGAGAATGTCCTTCTTTCTCATTTGGGCGTATGAGAGAAGCTGCATTTCAAGAGTGCCGAGCTTTGTTTTTTGTGTCTTCATCATTGTTGCCGTAATTGTTTGGGAAGCAATTTAGAGAGAATATAATGGAACGGAAAGGCAAAGTCAAATCTTTGCCCCAAAAAGCACAAAAGGTCACAGCCCTGAAAACTGTAACCTCTTGATTTTGTTTGGTGGGTCGTGCGGGAATCGGACCCGCGACCAACGGATTAAAAGTCCGCTGCTCTACCGGACTGAGCTAACGACCCTTATCGGAAAGCCCGATCTAATAACAGCAATGTGCGGTTATTGTCAAGCGAAACATGCCGGCCTCGCACAAGGACCGGATGCTTCGTTGCGCTGCATCCTTCCCTTGCTTTCGCGGGAGAATGCTTATTGCGACGGTTCGATGGCCCCTCTTTTCTTTCAGCCCGCAAAAGGATCATTGAGAATGATGGTTTCGTCCCGATCCGGTCCCACGGAAACGAGGACCATCCCGACGCCGGCAAGCGCCTCCAGTCGCTCGATATAGCG
>Ga0208373_1005553_pt1 | contig 10462 bp, 10 predicted proteins | sample RifOxyC2_FD_184036 | JGI IMG/M metagenome (GOLD analysis project Ga0208373, IMG submission 184036) | Soil microbial communities from Rifle, Colorado - Rifle Oxygen_injection C2 (SPAdes) | ecosystem: Environmental > Terrestrial > Deep subsurface > Rock core/Sediment | place: Rifle, Colorado... | reverse complement strand
GAGGGAGTTTTTGTTTTTTGTCGTCCTTGTCCGGTGGCTTGAGAAGTTCCGACGGTCTGTGTCTTGGCATGCCGACGGCATTATCCTGCCTGTCAGGGGATAAAATTGGCTTTTTCAGGGCCGACTACTTATGCATTCAAACACCATACTTAACTCTTGGATCTATTTTGGGGAATCATTCCCCGCAGCTTGCAGCGGGTGTAGTTCATTCTTGGGACTTGGGTGTGACGCCGATTGTCGAAGCGCTTCCGGGGTGAGTGCCGTCCCGCCAGCGCCGACTTTCGGTACTGTTCTTATGCTCGGAAGCCGTGAAATATTCTGTTGATTAGCGCAAGAGAGTCGCGTATTATCCGGATAATCAACAATAGAGGTGCGGCATGCCCCAAATCAAGCGAGTTCTCGATTTACCTTCGCTGCTGGCAAAGAAATCATTCTTTTTGTTCGGGCCTCGTGCAACCGGCAAATCGACCTTGATTCGTCAACAATTGACCGACGAGGCTTTTGTCGTGGATCTGCTTGATTCGCGCAAATACCTGCGACTCTCCGCGTCGCCGGGCGATCTGGAGGCGATGATCGAGGCCAGCGGCAAATCTCTGGTCGTTATCGACGAGGTTCAGCGTGTTCCGGAGCTCCTCAATGAAGTGCATAGGCTGATAGAGGCGAAGCGGCTTTGTTTTCTCCTTACAGGCAGCAGTGCCCGCAAACTGAGGCGTGGCCAGGCCAATTTGCTGGCCGGCCGGGTCTGGGAGGCGCGGCTTTTTCCGTTTATTTACCGGGAAATTCCGAATTTCGATCTGGATCGCCATCTGCTTTACGGCGGCTTGCCGATGGTATGGCTGGGCGAGGAGCCGGCGGAGGAGCTCGATGCGTATGCACATACCTATCTGACTGAGGAAATCATGGCGGAAGGATTGGTGCGCAAGCTGCCGCCGTTTTCCCGCTTTCTACGGGCGATGGGGTTGTCCAATGGCGAAATGCTGAATTTCACCAAGCTCGCCAGCGATTGCCAGGTACCGCCTTCCACGGTTTCGGAATATGTGGCGTTGCTGGAGGATACCCTGGTCGGCCACTTGCTGCCGGCCTGGGCGGAATCAAAGAAGCGCAAGGCAATTCGCACGGCGAAGTTTTACTTTTTCGATTGCGGGGTGACGCATCTTTTGGCCGGTACACGCACGCTGGACCGCAATTCCGACCTCTATGGCAAGAGCTTCGAGCAGTTTATCGGTGGGGAGATTCGTGCCTGGCTCAGTTACAACCGCATCAAGCAACCTTTGTGCTATTGGCGCTCGGCGCACGGTGACGAAGTCGATTTTTTGATTGGCGAAGACATCGCCGTCGAGGTGAAGGCCAGCGCCCGCATCAGTTGGCGCGATTTCAAGGGGCTCGATCGTCTGGCTGAAGAGGGTGTGTTTAAACATTACCTGCTGGTTAGTCAGGACCAGACTGAGTTGCGTGATGGGGCACGGCATGCCTTGCCATGGCAAGTCTTTCTCGATGGACTTTGGGAGCGGAAGTGGCTGTGATGTGATGGCCCGGTTACTTCGCAACGTTATTTGGAGCAAGTTGGAATTCCTGGGACGCAATACATATTTCTAGGCCAATAGAAATCTGGTTCAGTCTTGGCAAACAGCTTAATGATGTGCGCTGCTACCGGCGGATTGGAGATTTGCCAATGGAAACGGTCGCATAAAGAATTTTTTCTCCGCAGGCACTCTTTATTTTTTCCTGAGCAATCTCCGGGGTACATCGGCATACACCTCGAAATCCGTCCGCTTGCCGATCCTACCCACCTCGACGATAACCTCGTCCTCCATGATCCGGTAAACCACCCGGATCGATTTGCGGACCGCATACAGCTTGTAATAACCGGTCAGGTCAAAACCGCGCATGTTGCCGAGTGGCTGGCCTAGATGGGGAGCATCTTCCAGCTTTTTGAGCTGCACTCACTTCCACGACAAACTCCTGATTTTCTGGGGGAAGGTGACTTGTGATTCTGCTGGATACCAACGTGCTCTTGGAGTTGATGCGTCCCTCTCCCGATACTAAAGTAGTTGCTTGGCTCAATCAATGTCGGCATTCCGAGTATTGGCTGAGTGCGGTCACCGTGGCTGAGATCGGCCTGGGGATTGCTCTGTTGCCGGAGGGCAAGCGCAGACGGAAATTGGCTGAGTTAGCGGCGCAGATGTTTGCTGAGGATTTTGCTGGTCGATGTCTATCTTTTGATCAGGAGGCCGCTGTCGTATACGCTGGCATAGTATCTGTTCGGATGGGCATGGGGCGCTCGATCAGTGTCGAAGATGCCCAGATTGCCGCCATTGCCGTTACCGGTCAGATGATGTTGGCCACACGGAATACCGATGATTTTGTGGAAATAACTGGATTAACCGTAGTCAATCCTTGGCTTGGTGGGTGAAATTATGGAACGGAACGAACGGAACGCGAACTGGGTAAGCTGAAAAAGAAGTACTGAGTGCTTAGGAAAGGCAAATAGCAAGTAAAACTCAAACGGGGGCGGTGGCTGGAAACAGCAGCAGCCTCTTTTTTGGTAAAAATATTCAAGAACAGCTGGAGAATACCGATATGTATATCAGGTGAAGAATATTGCTTCGCCAGTAAAGAGCTATTTAAAGGATTTTTTCATGGCAACAGGATCAATTTCATCGCTCGGAGTCGGCTCCGGGCTTGAGCTGCAAAGCATTCTTGATCAGCTCAAAGAGGTGGATCAGCAGGCCATCACTCGCAAGGAAAGCGAGGTTGATGCGCTGGCGGTTCAACTCAATGAGTTCACTGTGGTCAACAACAAGCTGCTGACCATGAAGAGCGCCGCGCTGGATCTCTCCCTTTCCTCAACCTTTCTTGCCCGAACCGTAACCAGCTCCAGCGAGAGCGTGCTTACCGCCACGGTGGCGGACGGCACCGTGGCGCAAAGTACCGCGGTGGCCGTGGGCCGGATTGCTACCAAGAGTACCTGGATGTCGGACGGCAAGGCTGCTTCCACTACCAGCGTCAACGCCACAGGGAGCAGTCAGAATTTTGTTTATCAGGTGGACGGGGAGGACATTACCGTGGCGGTGGCCGATGGCACCACCTTGAGCGGGCTTGTCGACTTGATTAACGCCGATACGGATAATCCCGGAGTGACCGCTTCTCTGATTGATGATGGTTCCGGGGTGACACCCTACAAGCTGGTGTTGAAGGCGGACGCGACCGGCAGCGAGCAGGAGATCACCATTACCGAACCGGATCAGTTGCCGGACTTGACCATGACGTTGCAGGGGGAGACCGGTGCCAATCTCAACGCTTCTCTCACCATTGACGGGGTGAGTTATCAGCGGCAGACCAACACCATCAGCGATGTGCTTTCCGGAATTACCATGACTCTTAAGGGGGCGGGGACGTCCACTGTTTCGGTGGCCAATAACGATGCTTCCATCAAGGAAATGATCGTGAGCTTTGTTGCCGCCTATAACGATGCCGTGCAGGAAATTGCCAAGAACACCTCCTACGATGAAGAAACCAAAGCTTTTGGCATTCTGGCTCGCACCACCATGCGTGATCTGCCCTATGCTCTTCAGAACCTGATGACCTCCGAGGTTACTGCGGACAGCGAAGGGCTGGTCGTCACCATGTTCGACTTGGGGCTCGAGTTTGACCGGGACGGCACTATCACCATCGACGAAACCGTGCTTTCCGCGGCCATTTCCGGAGCGCCGGACAGTGTGGCCGCATTTTTTCTTGGAGATGATGATCAGGAAATCACCGGCTTGGCCGATAAGGTTAATGACTATCTTCGTGAGCTTACCAGCGGCTCCGGTCAGGTGGACGCGGAAAAAACCGCGGCCCAGGTCAGGATTGATGACCTGGAATTGCGGATCGAAGCGGAAACCGAACGGCTTGACAAGAGATACGAAATACTGACCAAGCAATTTGTCGCCTTGGATCAATACATGAGCCAGATGAAGTCCATGGGCAGCTACCTGACCGGGCAGTTTGACAGCCTGAGCAGCATGCTATCAAGTAAATAGCGGACAAGTGAATAGGTCTGTAGCAGTGTTAACCTTATTGGGGAGGAAGTGCGCATGGTTGGGAAAAAAGCGCTGGATGTCTATCGGGCTACGGAAAAACAGGCAGAGATTCAGCCGGTGAAGTTGATCCATATGCTTTACGAGCGGGTGCTGGTGCATCTTGAACTTGCCGAGGAAGGGATTCGGGGAAAAAGCCCCAAGAAACGCGGGGAAAATCTGGGCAAGGCCATTGCCATTATCACCGAGTTGCAGGCCTCTATTAATTCAGAGGACCATTCTGAGGCTGCCCAATTTTTGCGGGGCCTGTACGGGGCAATACTGGTGGAGCTTCCCAAGGTCTCAGTGTCTCAGGATCTGAAGGTGCTGCGTCAGTCTCGCACCTACCTGGAAAGACTGAAAGGGATCTGGGAAGAAACCGCCATGCAGGATTCGGCTGTGGAACTGCATTCCGCCAAAAACGTTCAGGTCGATAGTGATGCTGGGGTTGCGGCGTCGGCTTCAGTCACGAGTCCGGCCATTGTCCCCCGGGGCAATAAACGGATAAATTATGAGACTTGTCCACTTCAGGTGGCTATGGGTGGACTTTCGCTTTCTATTTAGGAGCCGTGCGAAAATAACTTGTACTATTCTGCCTCAACTTTACGGCTCCTTATGCCGTCGTGGCAGGACTCGATGTTTAAGCTGTTCTTGCTCAATGGCTTAGGAGCCGTGCGAAAATAACTTGTACTATTCTGCCTCAACTTTACGGCTCCTTATGCCGTCGTGGCAGGACTCGATGTTTAAGCTGTTCTTGCTCAATGGCTTAGAGGTTATGGAGAAATGGGGCGTGATGAATATCTCGACTTCGACCGGTGTCATCGATTCATTTGTTCAGACTCTGTTTGCGGATTTCTTGCGGGCCGCGGATTACTTTGCCGCTATGCAGCAGGAACATAAGGCGGAGCTTCTTGCCGGCCGCTGTAAAGAGCATTTTCCCTGGCAGCAGCACAGGGAAAAAGCTTTCAGAGGGCTCGCCCGAATGCTTGACAGGGTAGTTGCTTGCGCAGAGGACAACAAGGAGGATATTCTCCGTGTCCAGGAAATCATGGTAAAATTGTTGGCTCAGGAGGATGTGCTGCAAAAACTTATCCTGGCCCGTCAGCTGAAAATACAGGGACAGCTCCCTGCGATGCGCAAGGGAAAAGAGGCATTGCAGGGATATAATATTAACAAGGGCCTGGTTCCCCGGCCAAGATATCTCAGTAATAGGATGTAGGGGAAAGTGGAAAAACAGGAGGACGTATGTCATGGATGCCAGCGTAAACACTGAAGTCAAGGGAATTGGCGTAACAACGGTAATGCCTGCTGTGGTGCGGGAAGACCGGGTGAAACCCCGGGTTGCCCCAGTGCAGGGGAGTACGGATTCAACCGGGGCGGCCCTGGGCGACAAGGAGCTGCACCGCCGCGAGCAGGAGCCTGCCGCCTCCGCCAAAGAGGTTGCCAAGGCGGTGGAGGAGATGCAGAAACGCCTCGATGCTTTGGGTAATACCAGGCTGAATTTCAGGGTGGTGGAAAATCCCGAGGAGCTCGTGGTGCAGGTCACTGACCGTACGAGCGGCGAACTGGTGCGGCAGTTTCCTTCGGAAGAGGCGCTCAAGCTCCGGGTAAAGCTCCAGGAATTGACCGGCCTGCTTTTTGACGAACAGGCGTAAAACGCTGCCCTGATCCTGATCGTTTTTGCCTCTTGTTATTGGGCTGCCGGCGCAAAAAAATAGAGTGACCGGCAGTTGACGCCGCAGGTGCGCCCTGTTGCCGTGGATCGTCTGGTTTCTCCAGCCCTTTCTTTCCTCGCCTTGGCCGAAATATCCACGCAAAATAAAAAAACGGCCCAAGCCATTTCCCTGGCTTGGGCCGTTTTTTCTCCATACTTTTTCCTTGACAATTATTGGGGCCTCTCGTATACCTGAGCGGCAAACATGAATGTATGTTCATTTTTACCATAATATCTTAATCCTCATTAATTGACACAAGGAGAATCGATCATGTCCAAGTTAGTCGCTCCCCATGGTGGAAAAGGTCTGGTATGCTGCCTGCTGCACGGCAGTGAGCGTATCGCTGAGCAGGAAAAGGCCAAGGGCCTCAAGAAAATCAACATCAGCGCTCGCGCCAAAGGCGACCTGATCATGATGGGTATCGGCGGTTTTTCTCCGCTGGACGGCTTCATGGGCAAGGCCGACTGGAAGGGCGTTGTTGAAAATTTCACCATGGCCGATGGCACCTTCTGGCCCCTGCCCATCACCTTGGATGTCTCCAAGGCCGATGCCGATGCGATCAAGGTCGGCGATGAGGTTGCCCTTGAGGCGGATGGCGAAGTTTACGCCACCATGAAGGTCACCGAGAAGTTCGAGATGACCGACGCCGACAAGAAGTGGGAGTGCGAGAAGGTTTTCAAGGGTCAGGGCGAAGAGTCTGCCGATGACAAGTTCTGGGATATCGCTCTTAAGGATCATCCGGGCGTGCAGATGGTTATGAAGCAGAAAGAAGTGAACCTGGCCGGCCCGGTTAAGGTTCTTTCCGAGGGCGAGTACCCCGCCAAGTACAAGGGCGTCTACTTGACCCCTGCCGAGACCCGCGCCATGTTCGAAGAGCGCAAGTGGTCCGACGTTGCCGCCCTGCAGCTGCGTAACCCCATGCATCGCTCCCATGAGTTCCTGGCCAAGATCGCCATCGAGGTATGTGACGGCGTCCTGATCCACTCCTTGATCGGCAACCTGAAAGCAGGCGATATTCCTGCCGAGGTTCGCGTTAAGGCCATCGACTGCCTGGTTGAGAACTACTTTGTGAAAGACAACGTCATTCAGGCCGGTTACCCCCTGGATATGCGTTACGCCGGTCCCCGTGAGGCGCTGCTCCATGCAACCTTCCGTCAGAACTACGGCATCACCAAGATGATTATCGGTCGTGACCATGCCGGTGTTGGCGACTTCTACGGCCTCTTCGAGGCTCAGGAAATTTTCGACCGCATCCCGACCAACCTGGCTGAGGGCAAAGCTTTGCAGTGCATGCCGTTGAAGATTGACTGGACCTTTTACTGCCACAAGTGTGATGGTATGGCTTCTCTGCGTACCTGCCCGCACACCAAGGAGGATCGCGTTATCCTTTCCGGCACCAAGCTGCGTAAGGCTCTTTCCGAGGGCAAAGAGGTTGTTGACCACTTTGGCCGTGAAGAGGTTCTGGTTATCCTGCGCGCATACTATGCCACTCTGACCGAGAAGGTTGAGGTCAAGATGCAGGGTGCTGCTTCCGGTTCTGCAATGTAAGTAATATGGGCACGGCTTGCCGTGCCCCTGGTTTTGTTAAAAAAAGGAGATGCCGAAAGGCATCTCCTTTTTTTATGGATGTTTTGCGAGATGTTCAGAGAAGGGAAACCTTGGTTCCGTCGGGGGAAAAAGAGATTTTCGCCTCACGGGCCAGCCAGCCCAGCGCCGCGCCAAAAAGCAGCGTACCGCCCCGTTTTTTCATCATCTCGGCTAGTTCCGCCACCGGGGTTTGTCCGTTTTCGCAGAGGTACTCAAAGATATCTCCGGCCAGGAAACCGATCTGGCCTTCCACGGTCATCCCTTTGCCCGGCTTGAACAGAGGGTCTTTCCCTGGCGCCGCACCGGCTGGTTTTTTATGGGTGAGGCTGCTTACCTCTTTTTTGCACCCAGAGGGTATAAGTTTCGTTTGAGCAGGCAACCTGCTCAACTCAGCTTTAATCGTGCCGATGGCGGACTCCACGGTTTTTTCCGCTTTCTTTGCTGCATCTTTCACCATTTTCTCCGCTGCTTTTTTCATCTTCTGGCCGGTTTCCTCCACCGTGTGGCCTGACCGGGCCAGGGCCTTGCCCACCTTACGGCCGGCGTCATTCAAGGCGGATTGATTTTTCTTGTTTGCCATGGCTCTCTCCTGTGTGATCTAGGGTTCGTTAGTGGGGCCTATCCGCTATTCAGTCTAGCGATATTGGGGGAGTTGTCAAGAAGGTTGCAATATTGTGCGATTCTTTATAAAGAAAAGTACGAAAGGTACAAGGTTCAAGGTAAATTCACAAGACAGGCAAAGCGGAGTCGAGACTTCGAAAGGCGGACAGATTGCGGACAATTCGGGTTGGCCTCGGTGATCGTGGCTATGATATTTTGATCGAAAACGGTATCCTGGCCGCAATCGGCGCGGATCTCAAGCAGCGGGCCATTGCCAAGCGGTATGTGGTGGTCGCGGATTCATATGTCGCGGAGCTGCTGGGCGGCAGGCTCATGGCCTCCCTGGCCGCAGCCGGGGTTGCCGCGGAACTCATCACCTTTCCCCGGGGTGAGGCAAGCAAACATCTGGGCACGGTTGCCGAGCTGGCAAGCAGGCTGGCCCAGCTTGGCCTGGATCGCAAAGACGCGCTCATAGCTCTTGGCGGCGGAGTAACCGGAGATATCACCGGCTTTTTGGCCGCCATCTACATGCGGGGCATCCCTTTTGTCCAGATTCCCACCACCCTCTTGGCCCAGGTTGACAGCTCGGTGGGGGGGAAGACCGGGGTCGATATCCCGGAGGGCAAAAACCTGGTCGGCACCTTTTATCAGCCCCGCTGCGTGTATATCGACAGCAGTGTTCTTATGTCGCTGCCGGAGGCCGAATTGTTGAACGGGCTGGCCGAGGTGATCAAGTATGGAGTGATTTATGACGCGGGTTTTTTTCGCTTTCTTGCCGAGCAGCGGCAGGCCATTATGGCCAGGGATCTTGGCGTGCTCGAAGAGGTGATCGCCCGCTGTTGCGAGATCAAGGGGGCTGTGGTGGCGGCGGATGAGCGCGAGGCCGATCTGCGGCGGATCCTGAATTTTGGCCATACCCTGGGGCACGCGGTGGAAGCGGCCTCAAATTATGCCATGGCCCATGGTCTGGCGGTTGGCCTGGGGATGGTCGCGGCTTGTCGGCTGGCGGCGGGCAAGGGCATTTTTCCGCAAGACCAGGCCGAGGCGGTGTGCCGCCTCATCGCCGATTATGGCCTGTCCACGGAGATTCCGTTGGAATTTTCTGCTGGCCAGATCAAATCTTTTCTGAAGACGGACAAGAAAACCGTGGGGGGCAGGCCATTTTTTGTCCTGCCCACGGAGATCGGCAAGGTTGTCATCACCGATGCGGTGAGCGAGGAGCTGATTGATACAGTATTAAGCCATTAGCTAACAGCTTGCAGCTTACAGCTGAGAGCTTACATCTGACCCCTCTCACACCGCACAGCGGAAGCCGATGGTGTTTGCCCAGTATTTCCCTGCTTCGATCTGACGCCAGGCTGCGGTCACGGTGCCGCCGGTTATCCAGGAACCGCCCTTAAGGATATGGATTTTTTCCGCTGATCTCCCTGGCTGCGTCTCTGTCTGGCCGGCATGAAGGGATGAAGTCCACTCGGCCACGTTGCCCAGAAGATCAAATATGCCAAAGGGGCTCATGGCTTGGTGCCCGAAATGCTCGACCGGGGTTGTGCCACCCAGGCAGCCACCCTCAAAATTACCGAGCTCGGCCCGCCAGATGTCGCCCCAGGGATAGAGCCGGCCGCTTGCGCCACGGGCCGCGGCTTCCCATTCCTCTTCCGTGGGCAACCTTTTCCCTGCCCAAGCGGCAAAGGCCGCGGCGTCATTGTAGCTGACCTGAACTACCGGGTGATCGTGTTTTCCCTCCAGGGAACTGTCTGGTCCGGCAGGATGACGCCAGTTTGCTCCGCTCACATGGCGGGCGATGGTTCCCCTGGTCAGACTGAATATTTTCCGGCCGGTTTCCGGGTCTGTTCGGCTGGTGCAACGGCCTTCGAAGACAACTCCGTAACCAGCCTCCTCTGCCTCGGTCAGATACCCTGTCTCCCGGACAAACATGTCGAACAGGTCATTGGTCACGGGTGCTTGGCCAAGATAGAAATCATGGAGTCTGAGCCTGCGCAGGGGTTGTTCCAGGCCCCTGGGGCTGGCGCTGCCCACTAGATAGGCGTCAGCCGGGATCTTGATGAATTTTGGCATGAAACGCTCAAGGATCTGATTGATAAACTCTTCCTGGGTTTCCCGAAGCAAGTCTCCTTGGTTCAGGGCTTCTTCCGCCTCGATGTATTTTGAGAGAATCTCAAGGGGGGTCGGTTGATGGGGCTTTTCCGCTACTGGTTCCGCTGATTCTTCAACTTCTTCCAGATCATCTTCTTCGAGGATTTCCACCTCCTCTTCCAGGAGTTCGGTATCCTCCGAATCTTCGGCCACGATCTCCTCGACCAGGTCTTCGTCGAGAACCTCCATCTCCTCAGGGTGTTCTGTATCTGTCGCTCCGCCGTCTCCCTCCGTCCCCAGGCCTTTGCCGGAGGCAGCCTCTGCCTCCGGCGCCTCTGCCAACTCATCGGCAGCGATGATTTCCACCTCCTCTTCCAGGAGTTCGGTATCCTCCGAATCTTCGGC
>Ga0208373_1005552_pt1 | contig 10463 bp, 9 predicted proteins | sample RifOxyC2_FD_184036 | JGI IMG/M metagenome (GOLD analysis project Ga0208373, IMG submission 184036) | Soil microbial communities from Rifle, Colorado - Rifle Oxygen_injection C2 (SPAdes) | ecosystem: Environmental > Terrestrial > Deep subsurface > Rock core/Sediment | place: Rifle, Colorado... | reverse complement strand
GAGTAAAGTCCAGTAGCAACCCCTATTGTTTGAAGATGAAATTTTTTAGCTGGCAAAATATCTTTTGGAGTGTCTCCAATAACAAAAACTTTCTTTTCATCAAACTGAAAATGGTGTTTTTCTTTCCGGCCGCTTATCCCTCACGCGCGAGGAGCTTCTGTTATCAACAGTCTACGCCATAGACTCCAGCCCGCTTATCCCTCACGCGCGAGGAGCTTCTTTGCCTCCCCCTCCGCCATCCGGTAAACATGCTCTTCGCCGGGAAAGGCGCCCTTGCGGACATCCTCGATATATGCGGCAAAAACCCTGCGATACTCATCGGCAACATTTCCGTACCGTTTCACGAATTTAGGAACAGTCTGGGAAAAACCAAGGATATCTGAACAGACCATAACCTGTCCGTCGCAGTCGCCGGCGCCGATTCCGTACACCGGAATAGGGATACTCCTGCGTATGGCGGCGGTAACCTCCGGGGGAACTCCCTCCACCAGAATGGCAAAGGCCCCGGCTTCATACACCGCGACCGCGTCCTCGACAACCGCCTCGGCGGCGGCAGCCGTTCGTCCCTGGGCCCGGAATCCCCCCATAGCGCTTGAACTCTGCGGGGTCAAACCGACATGGCCCATCAGGAGCATGCCGTCGTCCACAATCGCCTTTATGACGGGGATGACCCGTTTACCGCCTTCAAGCTTGAGGCAGTCCACCCCGGCCTCTTTGTAAAACCGGACCGCATTTCGACAGGCGTCCTCAACACCGGCATGGTAGGAGCCAAACGGCATATCACCGATCACGAAGGTGTCGGGGGCAGCCCTGCGCACGGCCTCGGCATGGTAGATGCACTGATCCATCGTGACCGGGATCGTTCCCGGATAGCCGTAAACAGCCATTCCGAGACTGTCGCCGACCAGCAGCATGTCCATGCCCGCCTCCTCGGCAAGCTTGGCGGTAACGTAATCATAGGCGGTCATCCAGACCGCCCTGCGCCCTTCCTCTTTCATGTTTTGCAAATCGAAGCGTGTCAGTTTTTTCTTCATCGGCCTTTCTCCCTTCAAAAATAAATTAGGTTGAGGATCGTCATACGCAATTTGGCGCCTCCGGTCATGGTGCTGCTGCCATTTCACCCTTGCAGGCGCAGGCGGACGGACTGCCCGTGTCCGTAAAGCCCTTCGAGATCGGCAAAGCGGGCGGTCGGCTCCCCGTAACGCAGAAGTGCACTTTGAGAAAAAGAAAGGACGCTTGTGCGCTTGAAAAAATCATAAACCCCCAGCGGGGATGCGAAACGGGCTGTTCCGCCGGTGGGAAGAACATGGTTCGGCCCCGCCATGTAATCGCCGAGGGCCTCAGGGGTGGAGGCGCCTAAAAAAACCGCCCCGGCATTACGGAGACGGGACAAATACGCGCGCGGATTTTCTACCATCAGCTCCAGATGTTCCGGAGCAAAACGGTTGGCAAGGTTTATCGCCTCGTCAAGATCCCCGGTGATGATCGCGGCCCCGTAATTTTGCAGCGACCGGGCGGCGATCTCTTTCCTCTCCAGATGCGCCAGTTGCCGTTCCACCTCCGCGGCCACCTCCTTGGCAAACGCCTCGTCCGGCGTCATCAGAACAGCGCCGGCCATTTCGTCGTGCTCTGCCTGCGCAAGCATATCGGCGGCCACATAGGCGGCATTTCCCGTTTTATCCGCAATAACAAGAACTTCGCTTGGGCCGGCAATCATGTCGATCGCAACCTGGCCAAAAACCATTTTTTTGGCCGCCGCCACATACCGGTTCCCCGGACCGACTATCTTGTCAACACGGGGAATCGATTCTGTTCCGAAGGCCAGTGCCGCAATCGCCTGGGCGCCGCCAACCTTGAAGATACGGGTCACTCCTGCAAGTTCTGCCGTGGCGGCGATCAAGGGCGGCAACATCCCGTCCCGACAGGGGGTAGTCAGGATGATCTCGGCAACGCCGGCAATACGCGCAGGAATCGCCGTCATAAGAACGGTAGAAGGATAACAGGCCCGCCCGCCCGGGGCGTATATCCCTACCCGCTCCAGAGGCATGACCAATTGTCCGAGTTCCACACCCTCTTCATCGCTCATAAACCAGCTTTCCTGCCGCTGATGTTCGTGGAACCTTTCAATCCGGTCGGCGGCAAGACGGATAATCTCCAATTCTTCAGGAGAAACCTGCCTGGCCGCTTCCTTCCATTCCCCGGCGGAAACCTCTGCCGTCGCGGCGGCAACAGCATATCCATCCCAGCGGGCGGTATATTCAAAAAGGGCCTCGTCCCCCCGGACGCTGACATCTTCGACGATGCCCGCTACCAGCTTCCAGAGTTCAGCATCAAAAACCTGGCCCCGCCCCCTTAACCGCCTGAAATATTCCTCGAATTCCCCGCTGTCAGCTTTAATTATCCTCATAATTTCAAACTCTTTTCTGGTTTTCTGAAAGCCAGTTTGGCAATCATCCGGAAACACGTTTAATATCGGCCCCGAGGGCGGAAAGCTTCTTTTCGATCTGCTCATATCCACGGTCAATATGATAGACGCGGGAAAGCACCGTCTTGCCTTCCGCGGCAAGACCGGCCAGAATCAGCGATGCCGAGGCGCGCAAGTCGGTCGCCATCACCGGCGCCCCGTGCAGTTTGGGAATCCCCCTCACAATGGCGCTGTTGCCTTCAATAACGATGTCCGCCCCCAGCCGGATCATCTCGCTTACATGCATAAAACGGTTCTCGAAAACTGTTTCGGTGATCACGCTCAGACCGCTTGCGATTGTCATCATCGCCATGATCTGCGCCTGCAGATCCGTAGGAAATCCAGGGTGGGGCATAGTCTTTACGTCCACGCTCCTCACCTTCTTTTTGCCTCTCGCCCGGAGGCAGCCATCCTCCGCTTTTATCTCCATCCCGGTTTCCCGAAGCTTGGCTGTCAGCGCCTCGATATCGCGGGGCTCGCAATCAAGAATCCGTATATCGCCATTGGTCATTCCCGCCGCGATAATAAAGGTGCCCGCCTCAATCCGGTCCGGAATGACCCGCGCCTCAACCGGGTGCAGCGATTTCACCCCTTCAACCGTTATGACATCGGTGCCCGCCCCGCGGATTCTTGCCCCCATCCCGGTCAGCACCTCGGATAAATTTACAATTTCCGGCTCACGCGCCGCATTTTTCAGTACCGTTGTCCCCTCGGCAAGGGTGGCCGCCATCATGATATTTTCCGTCCCCGTTACCGTGGAGATGTCAAAGTAGATCGTCGCCCCTTTCAGACGCGACGCCTTCGCTTCTATGTACCCGTCCTTCAGCTCCACCTCCGCGCCCATCTCTCTGAGCGCCTTTACATGGAGATTGACGGGTCTCGCGCCAATCGCGCAACCGCCCGGCAGGGAAACCCGCGCTTCTCCCCTTCTCGCGACAAGAGGACCAAGCACCAGAACCGAGGCCCGCATCTTGCGGACAAGATCATAAGAGGCCTCGCAGTTGGTAATTGCTCCGGCATTGATACTAACCGTGTGTCCGCCTTCGCTTTTTACCCCGAAGCTGGCCAAAAGACTGCGGATCGTCTTGATATCCTCAAGATCGGGGATGTTGTGAAAGGTATTCCAGCCATCGACAAGCAGCGATGATGCCAGTACCGGCAGGGCGGCATTCTTCGCCCCGCTGATTCCTACCTCTCCCTGAAGCCTCCGACCACCGATAATAACTATTTTGTCCATTGCTGTTTTCCTTGCCAGTACTCAAAAAATGTTCAAACTCTTTTCCTCTGATTGCCCTGACCCTGCTTTTAGCCCAAAACGTCAAAACGTTCCAGAAGACTTTCTACTTTTTTCTTGCCGACAAGACGCGCTCCCTCCCTCCGTAGTCACTGCGGCAATATATATCCGCATAGCTGCCCTCTTCCAAAAACAAGGCGATCACCGCGTCTTTCTGATCTTCACCGATTTCCAGGAAGATACGGCCGCCCCTCTTCAAATGGCGCGTCCCTTCCCCAACAATTTTCCGGTACATATCCAATCCATCTCTGCCGGCAAGCAGCGCCTCGCGGGGCTCAAAATTGCGGATTCCCTCCGGCAGCAACGCGTATTTATCCGTAGTTATATAGGGAGGATTGGAACAGATCACGTCAAATTCGCCGCCAACACCCGCAAGAATATCCGCTTGCAGAAAATCAATGCTCCCGGCGACGTTGTGGCAAAGGGCGTTTCTGCCGGCAGCGGCCAGCGCCCCCGCGGAAATGTCTGTCGCCACAATCCGGGCCTGCGGCAGCTCTCTGGCCAGCACGATTGCTATTATACCGCTGCCCGTCCCGATATCGCAAACACGCAGGCCCTCCCCGGGGGGAAAGTAGAAACGCAAGACCTCTTCGAGCAGGCATTCCGTCTCCGGCCGGGGAATCAGCACATCGGGAGTCACCGCGAAGCGGAGGGACCAGAACTCTTTCTCGCCGATTATGTAGGAAACCGGCTCGCCCCTTTTACGTCTTGCGAGAAACCCCGCGAAATCAGCGTCCTGTTCGACCGTTATTTCGCGCTCGGGATGTGACAAAAGCCGGGCGCGGTTTATCTTCAGCAGGTGCATAAGAAGAAGATCGGCGTCAAGGCGGGGGGAAGAACTGCCGCAAATCGCGAGTTCGAGGGTAGCGCTGGTAAGGAGCGTCTTGATATTCATAACTTCCAGCAGACTATCTATGGATTGGGGGCCGCCTTCTTCAGGGCATCCGTCCGAAAATGGGTAGTCAGCGCCTCAATCATGAATTGCAGATCGCCGTTGAGAAAACTTTCGAGGCTGTATGACGTCAGCCCAATCCTGTGGTCCGTCACCCTGCCCTGGGGGTAATTGTAGGTTCTGATCCGTTCGCTGCGATCCCCGCTTCCCACCTGGTTTCTGCGTGTTTGCGATATCTCGGCGTCATGTTCTCTGACGGCGATGTCGAGAAGCCGGGAACGAAGGACACCCATTGCCTTGTGCTTGTTCTTGAGCTGTGATTTTTCGTCCTGGCAGGTGACGATCATTCCCGTCGGCAGATGGGTAATTCGTACCGCCGAATCCGTTGTATTGACACTCTGCCCGCCGTGGCCGCTGGAGTGATAAACGTCTATTCTCAAATCGTTCGGATCGATATTGAGTTCAACCTCTTCCGCCTCCGGGAGAATGGCCACCGTGACCGCGGAGGTATGTATCCTTCCCTGCGCCTCCGTCACCGGCACCCTCTGGACGCGGTGAACGCCGCCTTCGTATTTGAGCCGGCTGTAGGCGCCGCGCCCGGCAATGAGGGCAATAATTTCCTTGAACCCCCCCATGCCGCCGGAGGGGGTGCTTCCGACTATCTCCACCTTCCATCCTGAATCCTCCGCATAACGGGCGTACATCCGGAAGAGATCCTCGACGAAGAGTCCGGCTTCATCGCCGCCGGTACCGGCCCGAATCTCCAAAAAGACGTTTTTTTCGTCATTGGGATCGCGGGGCAAAAGGAGGAAATTCAGCTTCTCCTGCAGGGCTTCCACGGATTCTTTCAACCGGGGGAGCTCTTCTCTGGCAATCTCCTTCAATTCTTCGTCGTTCTCCTGCAGAAGACCCTGATCTTCCTCCATACGACGGACGGTTTTTTCATACTCAAGAAAGGTCTCGACGATCGGCGTAATGTCGGAATGCTCTTTCGCGTACTTTTGATACAGGCCGGTATTGCCGAGCACAGAAGGGTCGCTTAGCAACTGCTCCAGCTCACGGTGCCGGGCTTCGATTTCTTTAAGTCTTGAAAACATCACGTTCCACTATTAATATTAACGTACCTGTCGCCGGATGAAAACAGTCAACCCAAGACACGAACAGCCGGCGACTGTCACCGGCTGTTCGTGTCTTGAGCGTTATTTATCAAAGACGATAGCGCCACCGCTCCCAACCTGAACATAAAAACCTCCGTACCGGCGACGGCCAGCGGGGGAAAATCCGTTGGGAAGGAGAAGCCCGTTGGATAAAAGTCTACGCCTTTTTTTCAAATCCAGCGTACTTGCGATTGAACCTTTCCACCCGCCCCGCCGTATCGACAATCTTCTGTTTGCCGGTCATGAAGGGGTGGCACTTGGAACAGACTTCCACCTTAATGTCCTGTTTGGTTGACCTTGTCTGGATAAGACTTCCGCAAACACAGCTTATCGTTGCGTCCTTATATTCGGGATGAATTCCCTGTTTCATATCTGCGTATCTCCTTTTGAATTAATTATCCGCCCTCGGCTATCATCAGCTTTCGGCGTTCAGTAAACACAGCGTGCAAGACAAACCCTGCTCCCTTTATCCTCCCCCGTACCATCCGGGAGAGGGGGGATTATAGTCATTTCAAATTGAAATTCAAGCACTATTTATTAAGCACCCGCCAAAGCGAAGCTTAATGTCCATAAAGCGAAGCTTAATGTTCATAAACTACGCCACATCTGCTCCGCTGCCCCCGGAATTTGTAAAAAACCAGTTTACGAGTTCATCGAATCGAGAAACAATTTATTATTGTCCGTCTTGCGAATCTTGTTGATGATAAATTCCATCGCATCGACCGGGTTCATCTCCTGGAGAAGCCGCCGCAATATCCACACCCGATTGAGATTGGCCTTCGGAATGAGCAGCTCTTCCTTCCTCGTTCCGGAGCGGATAAGATCGAAAGCGGGGAAGACCCGGCGATCGGCGATGCGGCGATCGAGGTGGAGTTCCATGTTGCCCGTCCCCTTAAACTCCTCGAAGATAACCTCGTCCATCCGGCTTCCGGTATCGATCAGGGCGGTGGAAATGATCGTCAGACTGCCGCCGTTTTCTATGTTCCGGGCAGCCCCGAAAAAGCGCTTCGGCTTGTGCAGGGCGTTGGAATCGACGCCGCCGGAGAGCACCTTCCCCGAAGGGGGGACAACGGTATTATAGGCGCGGGCCAGGCGGGTAATGCTGTCCAGCAGGATGACGACATCCTTTTTGTGCTCAACAAGCCGTTTCGCCTTTTCTATAACCATCTCCGCAACCTGGACGTGGCGGGTGGCCGGTTCATCGAAGGTGGAGGATATCACTTCTCCTGCCACGCTCCGCTGCATGTCCGTCACCTCTTCGGGGCGTTCATCGATCAAAAGGACCATCAGCACAACCTCTTTGTGGTTGGCGGTGATGCTGTGGGCGATGTCCTGAAGAAGGACCGTTTTCCCGGCCCGGGGCGGAGAGACGATCAGACCGCGCTGTCCTTTGCCGATGGGCGTGAAGAGATCCATGATGCGCGTGGAATAGTTTTCCGGATCATGTTCGAGATTCAGCTTTTCCTCCGGGTACAGCGGCGTCAGGTTGTCGAACAGAATCTTGTCGCGCGCCGCTTCCGGGCTTTCGAAATTGACATCATCCACCTTCAGCAGCGCAAAGTACTTTTCACCTTCCTTCGGCGGCCTTACCTCCCCGGAGACGGTATCTCCGGTTCTCAGGCTGAATCGCCTGATCTGCGAGGGAGAAACATAGATGTCGTCGGGGCTGGGAAGATAGTTGTAATCGACGGCCCGCAGAAAGCCGAACCCGTCCGGCAATATCTCCAGAACGCCGGAGCCCGAAATAACACCGTTCTTTTCGGCCTGCGTCTGCAGAATCGCGAAAATCAGATCCTGCCTTCTCATCCCGCTGGCGCCGGGAACATCCAGCTCCTTGGCCATTTTTGTCAATTCACTGATAGGTTGTCTCTTAATGTCTTCGATGTGCATTTTTTTGACCTGTATAGTTTATTATTAATAAGATGCCGGATGGCATCCACCCCGCGAGGAAAATCGCTTTCGATCTCTTTTAGGTTCTTCCCATTAAAATTACTTAGATTTAATAAGATAACGAATTATATAAGAAGTACAATGAAATATGCGAATCCCTGTCTGATAGTTTGGTATATGGAATTTATTTCAAGGGAGGAGCAACAGTTGCTTCTCTGATTTTTTGGCAGGCTATACCAAAACCTTTCCAGATGTCAAGCATTTTTTATTGCATTGTTCCATTAATCATAATGATGCTGAGCTGCCGGCCTTCGTCTTTTCCCTGGGCGGCGCGATGAGAAAAAAACAGCTCCCGATTGCAGGAAGTGCACATGGCGGCGGCCAGGATAATATTATTTGCGGGAATGCCGGCTTCCGTGAGCTGAAGGCGATTGGCAAGCAAAATATCAAACATCCAGCGCTCTTTGTTCGCAAGTTTGTAAAAAAACCTCTCCACCTTCGTCCTGGCGGCAAACGCCTCAAAGACCGGGGCATCGACCTCATAACAGCAGGGACCTATTGCCGGCCCGACCAGGACCATGATATCGGCCCTGCGGGAGGAAAAACTTCGGCGGAAGATATCGATCATTTTCGCCGCTATCCCGAGCGCCGTTCCCCTCCATCCGGCATGGGCCGCCCCCGCAACCCGGAGACGGCGGTCAAAAAAGAGCAGCGGAACACAATCGGCTGTTTTTATACCCAGGGCAATCCCCGGACGGGCGGTGACCAGTCCGTCGCCTTCCGGCATGGGCATAGGCAATGGTTCATCCTTGCCTATCTCGATTATCATGTCGCCGTGCACCTGCCTGCACATGACCAGTCCGTTTGGGGGAATAGCAAACTCCCTTTTGATAAGTTCAAGATTTTCCTTGACGTTTTCTTCCGTGTCTCCAACCAGCTCGCCGACATTGAGGCTTTCAAATCCCCCCCGGCTGACGCCTGTCCGGCGCGTGCAGAAGGCGTGGGTTGCAAATTCAAGCCCCGAGAGCGCCTCTGCCTCAAGATACTCAACCGGCCCCTTGTTCGCTAAACGGAACATTATCCTTCTTCCTAATTTTAAGTGAAAGCGAAATAGGAGCGGGTTTTAAACCCGTCCCTACCGCTCCCGTTGCCGGCTCATCATGTTTTTTTGACCTGTTTCTTCAGTGAAGCGCAAAGTTCCGCAATATCTTCAGGGAGAGGGGAGAAAAACTCCAGGCACTCCCCGGTTGCCGGATGGCGAAACGAGAGGCGCCAGGCATGAAGCGCCTGACGTGAAAAAATTTTCAGCAGTCGGCGGACGGTTGTATCCTTGACGGCGTTGCTCCGCCCTGTCTTGCCATACACGGGGTCCCCGACGACCGGGTATCCGAGCTCGGCAAGATGCACCCGAATCTGGTGGGTGCGGCCGGTTTCGATATCGACATCCAAAAGAGCTGCCTCCCCGTAACGCTCGCGAACCCGCCAGATGGTAACGGCCGAACGGCCGCGTTTGCTTCTGGTTGACATCTTTTTGCGATCAGACGGGTGCCGACCGACCGCCGCCTCGATTCTTCCCTTTTCAGCAGGTGGCAGACCGTAAACAACCGCCCGATAGGTTTTTTTTACCTCGTGACGCTTGAACTGTCCGGCCAGTCCCAGATGGGCTTCATCCGATTTTGCCGCCACCATCAACCCGGAGGTGTCTTTGTCGAGACGGTGGACAATCCCCGGGCGGAGCACACCGCCGATTCCGGAAAGATCACGGCAATGAAAAAGCAGGGCATTGACAAGGGTTCCCCCCCAATGGCCGGCCGCCGGATGGACAACCATACCCGCGGGTTTGTCAATCACGATGAGCGATGCGTCTTCGTAAACCACCTCCAGCGGGATGTCTTCCGGCAAGGCCGTTACATAAGGTTTTGCTTCGGGGACCTCGATCTCAACCTCCACCCCGGCCTTCATCTTCTGACCGGCGCGGGAGGGGCGACCTCCCACAAGAACATTTCCTTCAGCAATCAGCTTCCCGATTCTGGTGCGGGTAAGCCCCGGCTCTCGACTGACAAGCAGCCGATCGAGGCGAACGCCTTCCTCTTCGGGCGATACCAGAAAACGGGCGCGTCTTTGTGACGGTGCGCAGTCATGAATGTTTCGTCTGCTGCTTCCCTGATAACGCATTCAAAACCTCCCGCAGCGCATCACAAATCTCTTTAAAATCCTCATCCCGCAGGGTCCGGGGATCCAGCAGCACCTGATCGTCGGCGACGCGGACAATGATCGGCTGGTCGCGCTCCCGAAGCCCTCGTTCAATCTCGGCCGCCGAACCGAAGTCTGCCCTGATACCGACAAGCGCCGTTTCTATTCCCATTGTCGGCAGCGATCCGCCGCCGGCCATCGAAAAGCCGTTCACCAGCCGGATTTCGACCCCTTCGGCAAAATGTCGCTTGAGCAGGGTAAGCAGCTTTCTCGCCCGCTTTCTGACCTCGGTCAGGGATTCCGTAAGGGCACGCAGAACCGGAATATCGACAATAGCCTTGGCGGGCTGAAGGTATTTGATCAGCGTCCCCTCCAGAGCGGCAAGGGTCATCTTGTCAATCCGCAAGGCCCTGTTAAGGGGATTTTTCGCAATCTTCTCCAGGAATTTCCTTTTCCCAAGGATGATTCCCGCCTGCGGACCGCCGAGGAGCTTGTCGCCGCTGAAGGTAACCACATCCACACCCGCGGCAAGACTGTCGCGCACCGTCGGCTCCCGTTTTAGGCCGTAGTGGT
>Ga0208373_1005548_pt1 | contig 10469 bp, 11 predicted proteins | sample RifOxyC2_FD_184036 | JGI IMG/M metagenome (GOLD analysis project Ga0208373, IMG submission 184036) | Soil microbial communities from Rifle, Colorado - Rifle Oxygen_injection C2 (SPAdes) | ecosystem: Environmental > Terrestrial > Deep subsurface > Rock core/Sediment | place: Rifle, Colorado... | reverse complement strand
TTTTAAACCCCGCCGCTACTATGTTTTTTGGTTATTTATTTTTTTGAAGATTTTTTGATTCTTAAGGCCAGACGGGACTTTTTACGGCTGGCGGCGTTCTTTTTTAACCAGCCCACTCTGACGGCCTTGTCCACCGCTTTTTGGAACTCGCGCGAAAGTTTATGGACTTTCTCGCCGCTGCCCGCTTCCACGGCTTTTAAGGTCTTTTTAAGCAAATCTTTGATTTTATTCTTGTCTGCCGAATTTTTAAGATTTTTCCTTTTAGTCTGGCGCAAATCTTTCCTGGCTGCTTTGGTATTTGGCATGATATTGTTTGATTAATTAGGTTAATTTAAAAAGATGATAACATAAAGGATTAAATAAATCAAGGATAACCGGGCTGATTTACAAATAACCGTAATTCCGATAAAATAAGAATAAGATGCTTTTCTCCAGCCAAAAACGCCTGACTTACGAACAACAGCTCTTAATCGCCGAGGATTTATATAATGAAACGGACCGTTTTGACGCGGCCAGGCGACTGGAAACCGAATGCGGCCTTAAAATAAAAAAAGACCGTTCAACGTCTTTAAGGGAGTTCGCCCGGGCTTTGGATAAATCCCGTTTCTTGAACCAGGATATTGAAGCGGCCATTTTCAAACATTCTGGTTATAAAGTCAATCTAACCAGCTTAAAAAGCGGCTGGTTTTAGAAATTATTTTTTAAATATTGCCGGTTGATTATCTGCAAAGCTTCCGCCGGCTTGATTAAAAAGTCGGACCAATTCTCTTTAGTCACCTGTGACAAGTTGACTGCCTCGGTTAATTTAAAATCGCCAATGGCGGTTCTTTTTAATTCCTGCGAAACGGCTCCCGTGCCCAGCTTTTGGCCAATCTCATGCGCCAGGGTCCTGATGTAGGTGCCGGTGGAACAGGCTACTCGTATGTTGAAGGTTGTATGTTGACTTTCCGCCCTCAAGTTTCCGTCCTCAACTTTCAATAATTCAATCTCATAAATCTCAATCTCGCTTGGCTTTCTTTCTATCTCTTTTCCCTGCCTGGCCAACTCATACAACTTTTTGCCCCCGACCTTCTTGGCCGAATACATCGGCGGTAGTTGTTTCTGCCTGCCGACAAATGATTTCAAAACATTTTGAATTTTGGTCATTGGGATTTGTTTCAAATTTCGAATTTCGAATTTCGAATTTTTAATTTCCCCGGTTCTATCATAAGTATCGCTGGTCAGGCCCAATCTGATGGCCGCTTCATACTCTTTAGGCAGTAAATCAAACAAGCCAACCATCTTGGTGGCGCTTCCCAAAGCGCAAATCAAAAGCCCGGTGGCAAACGGATCCAGAGTGCCGGTATGGCCGATTTGTCTGACGCCGGTTAAAGAACGCAGCTTAGCCACCGCGTCATGCGAGGTCCAGTCTTCCGGCTTATCAATCAACAAAAAACCGGCCCGACTATCTTCAAAAGCTTTCCGTAAATTCCTGCCCTTGCAAAAATCCTCCTTAAAGGGTTTTAAGCTTTCTATCTTATAGTTTAAAGGGGAATTTATTTTAAAATCATGCAGACCATTTACATATTGCTGTTGGTCGTAGCCCAGGGCTATAATATCCGGCTGCTCATCCTTAATGATTTTGTAGGGATTATTTAAATCTCCCAAAACGACTTTATCAACCAGCCCTAACGATTCTAAATTCTTTAATCTTTCCGTTTCCGAATAAAATGGTGGCTGGCCCTTTGTTTTAATGACATTTTGGTCTCTGGCAATTACGGCGATTAAAAAATTCCCCAAGCTTTCGGCCTGTTTAATCAGATTCAAATGCCCGGGATGTAATATATCAAATGTACCGGCAATAAATATCTTCTTCATATATTATTGACATTATCATAATAATATGATATATTCAAAAATTCCAAAAAGCACATTAAAAAAACACGAAGGGAGTAAAAAAGATGAAGACGGTCTATTGGATTCTGATTTTGCTGGTGGCGATGGCTTTTAACCAGTCGCCGGCTATGGCCGAACCTATGGGGCCATTTAACCAGCCTTCTACCGAGAAGTTGCTCGGCTTGCTGAAACAAGTAAGTCACTTTGAGCAGCTGCCGGTAGAAATTGAACTTCGGCCCAAAGATTCCGCTGTCGGGAATACGGCCAGACAATTCGCTTATTTTATTGGCAGATTTGAAACAAAATATGTTTTTGCCAAGTGTCTGGATCATTATCCCCAAAGCATCAGCAACCTCTATCGGGTCTGGACCATTTATCTGGCCGATGCCTACAATGCTGATGATGAAGCAATGGTAATCGGCAAATGCACCATCAATCAGTTCGTGCTGACTATTACTCAAACTCAATATGAATACAAGAAAGAGCTGGAATTGGCGGTTTTGAACGTCAACAACCTCTCTTTTCAATATTGACTCTCCTTGAACCTTCAAACTAAAATTTGGGACTTCCTTATAAGGCAGTCCCTTTTTATTTTTTCAAAGATTTTAACTTTTTTATTTCATCTCTTAACTCCGTTGCCTTCTCAAATTTCCGCCTCCGCCCCTCCACTTACGCTCGGGGCTTTGGCGGACAAGCCAAATTTTCTATAATCTTTTATTACTCTTCAATCTTTTTATTTCATCTCTCAACTCCGTTGCCTTCTCAAATTCCAGATTCCCGGCCGCCACTTTCATCTCGTCTTCCAAATCGTCAATAATTCTTTTTAACTCATCTTTGGGAATATTACCGTAATTTTTTTCATCAATCCTTCCAGCCAGAGGCTGGTCCATGGCATGTCGCCATGACAATGCCGCCTTGGACGGAAATCCTTTATCCTTAATTTTCAACCTTAAGTCCCCCACCCTGAACTTCAGGCTTTCGCCCACTTCTTTTTCAATGGACCGCGGAGTGAGGTGATGTTGTTTGTTATAATCCCGCTGAATCCGGCGGCGGCGCTCCACTTCCTCAATCGCCCGCTTCATGGAGCCGGTAAGCTTGTCCGCGTACATAATCACCCGGCCTTCGCTATGGCGGGCGGCCCGGCCCATGGTCTGAATCAGGGAAGTTTCCGACCTTAAAAAACCTTCTTTGTCCGCGTCCAAAATCGCCACCAATGAGACTTCCGGCAAATCCAGGCCTTCGCGCAATAAATTAATGCCCACCAGAACGTCAAACTTGCCCAGTCTTAAATCCCGCAGAATGTCCAGCCGCTCCAAAGTGTCAATCTCCGAATGAAGATACTGAACCTTGATTTTTAACTCCTTAAGATAGTCGCTGATTTCTTCGGCCAATCTTTTGGTTAAAGTGGTTACCAAAACCCGCTGTTTCTTCTTAACCGTCTTTTTTATTTCCAGCAACAAATCATCCAGTTGATTCTTGGTCTTTTTAATCTCAACCGACGGCTCCAACAAACCGGTCGGTCTGATAACCTGCTGGGCCACGGCCGAATCCGGAGCTTTAATCTTAGATTTTAAATCTTCCATATCCACCACCTCTTTTATCAAATTACCTACTCTCATCTGACGACACTCAACCTTCGACATCCGGTATTCGTAAGCGGCCGGCGTGGCCGAAACGTAAATGACTTTGTTAATGTGCTTTTCAAACTCGCTGAATTTAAGCGGCCGGTTGGCAAGAGCCGAAGGCAGACGAAAACCGAAATCAACCAAAGTCTGCTTGCGGGCCCGGTCGCCGTTGTACATGCCGTTCAGCTGGGGTATGGTCATGTGCGACTCGTCAATGAACATCAAAAAATCATCCGGAAAATAATCAATCAAAGTGGCCGGCTGTTCGCCCGCTTCCCGGCCGGTCAGATAGCGGGAGTAATTTTCAATGCCGTTGCAATAACCGACTTCCTCTATCATTTCCAAATCATAATTGGTCCGCTGTTCAATCCGCTGGGCTTCCAGCAACAGATTTTGGCTTTTAAAATATTGAATTCTTTCGGCCAGTTCCTGCCGGATATCGGCCACGCCTTTTTTCAGTTTTTCCTCGGGCGTGACAAAATGCCTGGCCGGAAATATCTCGTATGATAAGATAGGTGGAACGTAGGACGTCTTTCGTCTTTCATCAATCGTTATACGTTTGCCCGTTAAAAAATCAACCTTGCTGATTTTTTCAATCTTATCGCCGTAAAATTCAATTCTGACAATCTCGTTCTTTTCTTCCATCGGAAAAATTTCCACCACGTCGCCTTTGACCCTAAAATCGCCGCGGTAAAAACCCTGGTCGTTGCGTGAAAACTGCAAATCGGTCAGATGCCGCAAGAGCTTGTCCCGTTTTCTGGTCTCGCCGACTTTCAGCTTGACGGACATCTCCTCGTAAGTGGCCGGCGAGCCCAGGCCGTAAATGCAGGAAACGCTGGCCACGATAATCACGTCCTTTCTGGATAACAGGGCGTTGGTGGAAGCGTGGCGCAAGCGTTCAATTTCCTCGTTGATTTCCGACTCCTTTTCTATGTAGGTATCGGTGGAGGGTTTGTAGGCCTCGGGCTGGTAATAATCGTAATAGCTGACGAAATAATGAACGGCGTTGTCCGGAAAAAAATCCCTGAATTCGGAAGCCAGCTGGGCGGCCAAAGTTTTGTTGTGGGAGATGACCAGGGTCGGCTTTTGAACCGACTGAATGATGTTGGCCATGGTAAAGGTTTTGCCGGAGCCGGTTACGCCCAGCATGGTCTGGTGTTTAAAGCCGGACTTAAGCCCCAAAGTTAGCTTGTCAATCGCCTGGGGCTGGTCGCCGGTGGGCTTGAATGGTGATTTTAGCTTAAATTTATTCATACTTATACCGTAGATTTTATATGATTCCGGTCATTTTGCCAATTAGTTGGATTATTCCTGATATATTCACGGATTCTGTTTAATGCGCGTTCATTACGAATGATGTGTTCATAATAATTCCTTTGCCAAACCGATGTCTTCGGAGAATTGCGATATAGATTAATTTGTTTGACGGAATTCATTTTAAATTGCCCGATGATTTTAAATAACAACATTTGTCGGCGTTTGGCCCGTTGATATAGGGGCAATTCACGTTGTCGGGGCAATTCATGAATTGCCCCGACGTGATATTGTTTAATCACAATAATCCCGTGGATATGATTGGGCATAATAATAAACGCATCCAATGCGACATTGCGTCGAACACGCGGTATTTGTTGCCAATGACGTTTAACCAAATGGCCAAACGCCGACAAAACCATTTTATTGCGTTTTATTTCACCAAATAAATTTTCCCGATTCTTGGTACAAATTGTAATAAAATAATAACCCGGTTGCGAATAATCATATCCGGACAAACGAATTGAACGCCGGTGATGAATCTGCGAATTATATTTTAAATACATAAAAACAGGGTTTAATTGAATAACGACCCTGTTTTTTATTTGTTAAATATTATCAATCTAACTTTATAATGTCAAAAGTGTTCAACGTTCACAATGTATAAATATGCCATATCTTGAAACATTTGTCAACATATAAAAATACCGGACAAAAATGTATAATAACAAATAATCATCAACCATATGCTCGCCTATTTAAAAGGCAAAGTTTTAGCCAAAAAAACCAAATATCTGATACTTTTAACCAATGACCTTGGTTATCAGATTTTTGCCAATGAAAAAACCTTAAGCAAATTAAAAGACGGCCAGGAGGCCGAACTCTATATTCACCATCACGTTAAGGAAGACGCCCAGGACCTCTACGGCTTTTTGACCCTGCCGGAACTGGAACTGTTTAAAAATCTGATTGCCATTTCCGGCGTCGGGCCCAAAAGCGCCATTAACGTTTTGGCGGCCGCCTCGGTGGAACAGGTGATTCAGGCCATCGTGGCCGAGGATCCGGCCCTGTTAAGAACCGTTTCCGGCATCGGCACCAAAACGGCCGAAAGAATCGTGGTGGAATTAAAATCCAAACTGGGCTCGCTCTACAAAGAATCCAGCGGCCTGGGACTGGCGGCCGCGCCCCAAGACGTGGAAGTGATTGAGGCTCTTTTGGGCCTGGGTTACGCGCGCCGGGAAATCGCCGAAATTATCAAAGCAATACCGAATGAGCTTACCGCCACCGAAACCCGCCTTAAAGAAGCTCTTAAATTACTGGCAAGATAACTACGCGATTTTGTCATTTCGACAAAAAGTCCCGATTTGCCGAAGGCAACGTCGGGACGAAAACCGTTGTCATTTCGACTGGAGTCCCGCGTCAGCGGGACGGAATGGAGAAATCTCTTAAAGGGATTTCTCGACAAGCTCGAAATGACAAAACTATATGATTTTCAAAATGAGCATGAACTTAGAAATAATAGGAAAAGAACAACTTGATTTATTTGTTTCTGGACACGCCCACAGCCAGCTGCTGCAATCCTATGGCTGGTCGATTTTCCAGGAAAAAGCCGGACATAAAGTCTGGCGTTTTGGTTTATGGGACCAAGGGCGGCTGGTGGCTGCGGCCGCGGTCATTGAACATCTTTTGCCCTTAAACAAAAGTTATCTTTACTGTCCGCGCGGCCCGGTGCTTAAAGAAGGTTTGGCTGAAAAAGAAAAAAGCGCCGCTCTGGAATTCATTTTAAGCAAAACCCGCGACCTGACCGTGGCTACCAAGGCCGAGGAAATTTTTTTCAGGTTTGAGCCGACGGCGGCCTTGCCGGTTTTTAAAACCGCCGGTTTTCCGGTTTTTCAGTCTTTTGCCGTCCAGCCCTCAAACACCCTGATACTTGATTTAACTCCAACGCCCGAAGAACTGCTGGCCGGGATGCATCAAAAAACCAGATACAACATCCGCCTGGCCGAAAAAAACAACCTCAAGATAGAACGGGCCGCGGAAACGGATTTTGACCAAGCCTGGCCGCTGTTTGAGCAAACCGGTTCGCGCGATAAATTCAAACTTCACCCGAAAAACTATTATCAAAAAATGCTGAGCAACCTGCCGTCAGTCGAGCTCTGGCTGGCTAAAAAAGATAATGCTATAATAGCCGCGAATTTAATCGGCTGGTTCGGCGATACCGCCACCTATTTGCACGGCGCTTCCGACTATCATTGCCGGCAGTTGATGGCTCCTTATCTGCTGCAATGGACCGTCATTAAAGAAGCCAAGGCCCGGGGTTTTAAATATTACGACTTCCACGGCATTGCTCCGGTTTCAAAATTGGGAATTGGGCATTGGGCATTAAAGGAACATCCCTGGGCCGGCATCACCAGATTTAAAAAAGGCTTTGGCGGACAAGCAACCGACTATGCCGGCACCTTCGATTTTGTTTATGAAAAAAATTGGTATGGCTTGTATAAAATGATGAGAAAGTTAAATAAAATTATACGCAGATAGTTCACAGCTAACGCAAATGGCGCGCAGATAACTCGCAGATATTCGCGTGTCATTTGCGGGCCATCCGCGAACTGTCTGCGTAATAAATATTTATGCTCAATAAAGTAGTGGTGGCAGCGGCCGGCAAAGGCACGCGCATGCTCCATCTGGCCAAACAAAAACCCAAACACCTGATTGAAATAAACGGCAAGCCTTTTTTGTATTATCTCTTAAAAAACCTCAAGGCGGCCGGTTTTACCGAAGTGGTAATGGTCATCGGCTATAAAAAGGAAGTAATGGAAGGCTTCCTTAAAAAATACGACGGCCAGTTCAAGATAACCGTCGTCAATCAGTTCAACGTCTTGGGCGACAAATACGGCACGGCCTGCCCGATTGAATGCGTTAAGGATATTATCAGGCATGACGAAAGCTTTGTTTCCGTCTGCGGCGACAACCTTTACTCCATCGGCGATTTAAAAAAAATGTTCATTGACGACGACTTTACTTACGTGGCCGGACTAAAACACCCTCGGCCGGAAAAGTACGGCGTCTTAATCCCCAACGGCGAAGATTATCTGGAGAAAATCATTGAAAAACCGACCAGCTACGTGGGCAATCTGATTAACACCGGCTTGTATAAATTCACGCCCAGCGTTTTTAAACGATTACCGCTGATTGCCGAATCCATCAGGGGCGAATACGAATTTGCCGATGTCATCAACTTACTGGCCCAGGAAAAAAGAGTTAAAATAAGAGAGATAGAAGATTACTGGCTGGACTTCGGCAAACCGGAAGACGTCCAGACCATTGGTGAATTTTTAACCAATAACAACTTTTCTTAAACATGGCTGAAACCAACGACATGCTCAAACCGGCGGCGGCCAAGAATGCCTATCCACCCGGCTCGGCCGGACGGCTGATGATTGCCAATGTGCCGGTCGTTCTGCCGGATTTTTCCATCAAGCAAACCGAGGAGCTCCTTTTGGAAAAGGTAAAAAAATTTGAGACCGTCAACTACATCTACGTCGCCCATAAAAACGGCAAGTTGGCGGGCGTCATTTCCATCAAAGACATTTTAAGGCAACCGAAAAACGCCATTATCTCCGAAGTGATGATTAAAGACTTGATTCTGGTCCATCCTTACACCGACCAGGAAAGAGTCGTTTATCTGGCGCTGAAAAAAAACATTAAGGCCGTGCCGGTGGTAGACAAGGAGGGAATTTTTTTGGGCATCGTGCCCAGCGACGTTATTTTGGAAATCGCTTATGACGAAGCCGGAGAAGATTTGTTAAGCCTGGCTGGCGTAACCCGCTTGAAAATCAACAAAAAACTTGACAATACTCTTGAGCTACCCCTAAAAACGTTGTTAAAACACCGCCTGCCCTGGCTGTTTATCGGCATGCTGGGCGGTCTGTTAACCGCTCAAATTATCGGCCTGTTCGAAATAACTCTGGCTCAAAATATTATTTTGGCCTCATTTATCCCGTTGATAGTTTACATGGGCGGCGCCACCCTGGCCCAAACCCAGGCTTTTTTTATCAGGGACATCGCTCTTAGCCCCAAACTGAATTTTGCCAAATACTTCTTTAAACAATCGGCTATTACCCTTTCCATCGCCCTGTTTATTTCAGCCATGCTTTTCATTTTCGGCTTGTTATTCTTTGATAATCTGGAAATCGTCCAAGTCCTGGCCGCCGCCCTGTTCGCCGCCATTTTATCATCAATTATTTCCGGCCTGATTATCCCTTTTATTTTCAACTCGCTGAAAATGGATCCGGCCAACGCCAGCGGCCCCATCGCCACCATTATCCAGGATTTAATGGGCGTTACCCTTTATTTTGCCATTGCCGCTTTGCTTTTGTAATCATCTGGCAGCGTGTTAAGTCAGCAGGGGCTTAAACATCAGCCAAAGGCTTAACCAGCCTCTGGCTGGGACTTAATACTTTTTAGACCCCGCTCCATCTATGAAAAAAGTGATTAAAAAAATTCTGCCCGCTTTTGTTATCGGCTGGTATCATAAAATACTGGCTGTTTTAGCCGCGGTAATTTACGGGCGGCCCTCCGATAAATTGATAGTCATCGGCGTTACCGGCACCAACGGCAAATCCACCGTGGTCAATCTGATTGCCGAACTGTTAAAAGCCGGCGGGGCTAAGGTCGGTTTGACGGCCACCGCCAATTTTAAAATCGGGGAAGAAGAATGGCTCAACGACCAGAAAATGACCATGCTGGGCCGGTTTAAAACCCAGAAATTTTTACGTGAGCTGGTTAAGGCCGGCTGCCGCTACGCGGTGATTGAAACTTCTTCCGAAGGCGTTAAACAGTACCGGCATCTGGGTATTAACTATGATATCTTAATCTTTACCAACTTAACGCCGGAACATTTGGAAGCTCACGGCGGTTTTGACAATTACAAAAAGGCCAAGGGAAAACTTTTTCAACATCTAACCAACAAAAAAAGAAAAATTATTAACGGCCAGAAAATTGATAAAACGATTATCGTCAATGCCGATGATAAATATGCCGATTATTTCCTGAATTTTCCGGCGGACAAAAAACTTACTTATTCAATAAACAAAGCCTCGGACTTTCAGGCCGGCGACATAAAGCTCCAGGGCAACGGCACCACCTTCAACCTTCAGCATTCAACCTACAAAACCAACCTGCTCGGCTTGGTCAACGTTTACAACTGCCTGGCGGCCATGGCCGCGGCCAAAGTTCAAAACATCGCTGAAAAAAAAATCAAACAGGCTTTGCTTGAATACCAAGGCGTGCCCGGACGTTTTGAATTCATAGAAACGGGTAAAAATTTTAAAGTCATGGTGGACTACGCGCCGGAACCCGAATCTATGAGCAAACTTTACGAAACTCTGAAAATTTTTAACTTCTCTAAAATCATCCACGTTTTGGGTTCCTGCGGCGGCGGCCGCGACGCGGCCCGTCAGCCGGTCTTGGGAAAATTAGCCGCTGATAATGCCGACTACGTTATCGTCACCAACGAAGATCCTTACGACGACGACCCGCAAAAAATCATTGACCACGTGGCCAGCGGCGCCGAAGCCAATAATAAAATTTTAAATCAAAATTTATTTAAGATTTTAGACCGGCGCGAAGCCATTCAAAAAGCTCTGTCCTTGGCCCAGGAAAACGATTTGGTGCTGATTACCGGCAAAGGCTCGGAACAATTCATCTGCGTGG
>Ga0208373_1005546_pt1 | contig 10474 bp, 8 predicted proteins | sample RifOxyC2_FD_184036 | JGI IMG/M metagenome (GOLD analysis project Ga0208373, IMG submission 184036) | Soil microbial communities from Rifle, Colorado - Rifle Oxygen_injection C2 (SPAdes) | ecosystem: Environmental > Terrestrial > Deep subsurface > Rock core/Sediment | place: Rifle, Colorado... | reverse complement strand
TTCTGGGAGGACATCTGTACCCACAACACGTCGCCGTCGCCATCGTCTTGAAACAATAACGCGTAGGGCTCACCCAGCTGAGGCAAGTCGCTCTTATTTCTGGCCACATGCTGCCATTCTTCTGCAAAGGCAACTTTTAACTTTTTAGCGATCTTGGCAAGCATCGGGAAGGCACCCCCGTCGGGAAAAATCCCATCCGCCGGCAGATACGCCGATGCCGGACCGATCATCAAATACGAACGACCGGCGATCGTAACGATACGCCCGTTGAAGTTCGTATACGGAAGTTCCTCCATGGTCAGGTGAGGTGTGATAGAAGGCACCTGGTGTCCTGAACCAGACTTTCCGGTCATCGGAGTAGTTCCTTTCCGCTTCGGGTACAATTCGACAAACGAAGCGATAGAAGTGGAGCAGGTATATTACCGCAAACACGCACACCACGCACTGGACGCCGCGATATACTATTGAGCCTCCCGGGATAAACGCAAAAGTAGCTCCAGTAAAGGCGGCGATGACCGACAACATCAGCAGAACCCTTTTAACGAACATGATTATTCGACGAAACCGAACCAAATTCGATTCGCGTTTTGATTCGATTTCGACCTCGTCTGGGTCAGGGCCGGTTTCCTCAACCAGAGTGGTCACGTGCTCCAACATAAATCGCTTTAGCACATTGCCGATCCTGACAACAAAACCGACGAGCCCGGCGGTGGCAAAGACCAGGAAAACCTCGATCGGTTTTCCACCACTGAAATATACGATTACCGCACACAGCAGTGACAGAAATATGGTCAAAGTTTTTTCACGGAAGTCGCGCAGATCATGTTCCATTTTAGACCCTTTCTGAACACCTGGGTTCAATTAAATTGTGCAAAGAAACTGTTAATATTATTACACAAAACCATGCTTTTGTCAATGTTAAAATTTTGAAATAAAAAAGGCGACAGTATCAACCGCCGCCCGACATTCCTGCATCGAACATGACCAGTTACCACCAGCACCGATCCTTGCCGATAGTAAATATCGGTAAGAGGATGAACCCGATCGGTGCTCCTGCCAGCACAAACGTGATTGTACTCTCCGGATAAAAGATCAACACCGCCGGTAGCAGAATCAAATTAAAGATCAGCGCAACCACCACTATCATGACCGGAAAGACGTACCAAGCCAGAAATATCGGGCTTAGCCACCCTTTTTCAAACGCAAGCCTCATGTTGTGCAACATCGTCACGCACGAAAATATTGCAATGCCGAGACATGTCGACATTTCGACGATCGCCCATAGAGGCAGGTCGGTGCCGGTGTCTGTACCGAGAAGCGACAAACCGACCATGACGGTCGACAGGACGCCAGCCCCCCAGGCACATTGCCGGTAGTGCCAAGAGAACCAGCTACTGACGTGATAGACAGAAGCCCCATTACGATTGTCGCCGGTGTCGATATCATAGAAACTTATCATGATTTTTCTCCTTCTGTGGCCCGTCGACGGGATTAAATTGTAAACACAAACTGCCAATATTATTACACAAAACCTTGCTTTTGTCAAAGATTTGTGATAAAATGGGCTAAATTATGAACACACCAAAACACATCCACTTCATCGGCATCTGCGGCGTGGGTATGGGGGCGCTCGCCATTATGATGAAAAAAAAGGGACACAAAGTCACCGGCAGTGACGTGGGTTTTTATCCGCCGATTTCGACGCATTTGCAAGAAAATAACATTGAATATTACGCCGGGTGGCATACTGAACAAGTGGGCACGCCTGATTTGGTGGTAGTGGGCAACGTCGCCGGTAGTGAAAACCCGGAATGGAAATTGGTGCAAGAAAACAAAATACCGTTTGTTTCATATCCGGAATTAATCGCGCGCGAATTAGTACGCAAAAATTCCATCGTTTGCGCCGGCACTTATGGCAAAACTTCGACGTCGGCTTTGCTCGCTTGGATTCTCATCAATGCAGGGGAAAATCCGGCCTATATGTTTGGTGGTTTATCACAGACACCGGCGCTCGCATCCGAAGATCTCGGCGGCGATTGGAGCGTGCTTGAAGGCGACGAGTACAAAACCGCGCGTTGGGATAACAGCCCAAAATTTTCTCATTATTCCCCCACCCATTTACTTTTGACCGCTGTGAAGTGGGATCACGCTGATGTGTATCCGACCGAATCCGGATATTTTGAGGCGTTTGAAAAATTAGCACAGTCAATTCCCGATACTGGTCTGGCCATTATTTCTGAAAATGTACCAAAAAATATCACCGATAAATTTGCTTTTTCAAAAATCACCTACGGCCAAACCACCGGATTAGACTACACCTATTCCGCTATCACCCAAACCAAAGACGGTCTGCATTTCGAAATCCAACACCACGACCAAAAATTTTCTATTCGCACCAACCTGCTCGGCGCATACCAAGCGGAAAATATTTGCGGCGCGTTTGCGCTGGCCTGTGAAATCGGTATCGCTCCGGAAAAAATTATTGAAAGCATTGCCAGTTTCGCCGGCATCAAACGCCGTCTCGAAAAACGCGGCTCTACCAAAAATTATACACCTGTTTACGATGATATTGCTCACTCCCCAACAAAAGTGAAAAGTGTCCTCGAAAATCTACGAAAAATATTTATCGGAAAAACAATCTGCGTCTTCGAGCCCAACACCGGCAACCGCACCCACGAATCCATTCCCGCCTACGCGCACGCCTTTGATCTCGCCGACCAAGTGATTATTCCCAAACTAACCAAATTAAAAAATGACAGCGAATATCTAAACGGCGAACAACTGGCGCAAATTATCAAAAAGGATAATACTAATACTATATATATAGAGGACGACAATGAGTTGGTGGCCACACTGAGCCAAGCCACCCCGAGCGACGTGATCGTATTTTGTGGCAGTCACGGTTTTCGCGGAATGATCGAAAAAATAATACGACCGGACAGAGATTCCTCACATTCGTTCGGAATGACAGTGTAGTGGATCGAGATGACATAATAAAAAAACGGGCCCTTGCGAACCCGCTAATTACCAAATTTAACGCAATCTATTTCCCTTCATCGACAATTTCCGCTTCGACCGTCCCATCGCTGACGTGAGTCGCCATGAGAGTAATACCGCAATGATTGCATTCGATGATATGCCCCACCGCCAAATCGTGATAAGCAGACAGATCGACATCGTTTTTACACTCCGGGCAAATTAAACGCATAAAAATTTTATTTAATAGTCAAAAGTGAAAATACTATACCAAAGAAAAAATATCTTGTCAAAAAATTTTATTCGCATGATTACCCCCCAACAAAAAGCCAACAAAATCGCCAAAAAAATCGGACTAAACACCGACCTATTTTTGAAACGCGAAGATTTGCATCCACTCGGTTCGCACAAGGGACGGTCGCTTCCACTCATGATTGAAAAATATTTCGGCGACGGTGTACGCAATTTTGTCATTTCCTCGTCCGGCAACGCGGCGCTCGCGGCGGCAAAATATATTTCCGACCATAATTCCACGCACGCGAATAAAATTAAATTGGAAATTTTTGTGGGGAAAAATATTGATAGCGCCAAATGGGAAATTTTGAAACAATCCACCAACCACGACCCGGCAATCTCCATCGCCCAAGTATCCAACCCCAAACAATCAGCCTTTCAACGCGAAAAAAATACCAACCCGACTAGTGGACTCGTAAAAAATCTCCGCCAATCCACCGACGAGACTGCCCTACTCGGCTACGAGGAACTCGCGCGCGAGCTAGCGGAAATCAAAAATTTGTCAGCCGTTTTTATCCCCACATCCAGTGGTACTTTGGCCGAGGGACTTTATGATGGCTTTCAAAAATTAAATATCAACCCCCAAATACATATCGTGCAGACCACTGCCTGCCACCCACTAGTGACCAATGAAAACATCCCGACCACACTTCACTCTCTCGCCGCCGCGATCGTAGACAAAGTCGCTCATCGCAAAAATAAAATATTAGAATTATTAAAAAACAGCCGAGGCAACGGCTGGGTGGCGACTGATCCGGAAATAAAAAATGCCATCGAACTAATACAACAAACAGAATACATCGACATCTCGCCCAACAGCGCCCTCGCGCTCGTTGGCCTGGAACTCGCGCTCGCCTCCGGCCAAAAATTCTCCGGTCCGGTAGTGTGTATTCTTACCGGCCGCTAAAAACATGTACCAATTTTAGTTGCCGCCAATCACAATTTCGTCGCGTCCGTCGAAATTCACATCAGCCGCGCCAATCGTAAAATTCGCGCCACCAAAACCACTGCCAACCAAAAATTCAGCTATCTTTTTACCCGCGCCATTGAATACCCGCACCAGCGGTTTTTTGTTTTTCATCGGCAAAGTAATAATTTCCGTTTTGCCATCACCATTAACATCACCAGTCGCGACTTCCACGCCGCCGATAAAATTTTTCTCATACGGATAAAAACGCTTTTTAATTTTTTTCAAATTTTGATCATAAATTATTACTTCGGCCGGTTTACCAATACCAACACCAATAATATTCTCTCCCTGTTTATCTCCATCAACATCACCGACCGCGACCGAAAATCCACCGGCGTATTTTTTGCCCAGCGGATAAAAAGCGTCATTGATCGCCAAGCCGTATTGATTGAGCAAAGCCACTTTGCCACCAATGATTGAACTGACTAAAATATTGTTGGCTTTATCTTTAAATCGCCCCATCGCAAAACGCGTGCCACCTTTTACCTTCCAGCCCAAAGGATAGTCGTTATACCAAAAATTTCCGTCTTGATTAAAAATTTGCATCTTATAACTGGTCATCACTACTCGCTCCAAACGATTGTCGGCATTGAGATCACCGCGCCACACCGTACTACCACCAGCAACCGTTTCGTCAAAAGCAAAAAATCCATTACGAGCGCGCGCACCCTTATAATTATAAAATCGCAAAAACGCGCCATTTACAAACACGGCATTATCCACAGTTTGAAAAGTTTTGAGCAAGATCAGCGCGTCTTTGGAACTAATATTTACATTGTCCACCACCAAACCATTGTTGACCGTGCGATCTTGGACGCCATTTATCTTTTCAAATTCGCCACCCAAATCAATATTTTGTGTTTGCCCGGTCGGGTTCACGAGCGCGATCCCGTGCGCATAATCACGCCGCCAGACATCATCACTAAATTGCGCCCGATTATTCATCGATCGCGCCGGCCCGGACGGAGTACCAAGACTGACATCATACTCATCGTACCACCAGGTTTGATTGTGATCTTTATCACCAAAATCAAAAGAAAAATATACATTGTCAAGCATAAGAGCACTCCCCAATCCAAAACGCATACTCCGAAAATTATTTTGATTGCCGGTATTATTGGTGTTGGCATTGACGATATAAATTTTAGGCGATTGATTTTTGGCGGCATTACGCACGAGACCACTCATCACTCCACTCCAACTTCCGCCCGCCTCCCATGGCGTGGGAAAATTTTCATACATCCGACCATTAGTGTACTCCTGAAAACTGGCCACCGAACTGCCATTCATCAAAACGTACTTCACCGACAGACTACGGGCCTTTTGTAATAAATACACGGTGCGTTTTTGCCATTCGCTATCCGCCCAACTTTTATTGTCGCGCACCTTGTCACCATTTAGATCGATATCACCATTATTTAGCCAAGAAATATTATCGAAAATCATGTCGAAAAAAACACCATCGTAAATCCCTTGTGATAAAATATTGTCACGAACAAAATTGACCAAATTATCACTGCATTCGGATGATAGATTGATATGTTTGAGTCCAGGCCACCAATTACTTATCGGCTGACCACCGGAATCACGGAGCCAACAACTATCCGGTACGTGAAAATTTTTGTACAAAGTATTGGCCGGATAACTATTCCAGGCCGAAGTATTGTAAGTCGGAGCCGGCACATAGGCTAAAATAATAATATCGGGATTGATTTTCTTGATGGTATCAATCACACTACGACGCACGATTCCCTGCTCCGGACTGACCACCAGCAGGTCATTTTTCGCCAACCGCACAACACTATCATTATCAGTAGGCAACGTGCCAAGGATATAATTGGCCAGCCGCGGGTATTGATTCGCATTCTTCGCCTGAGCGTAATACAAAATACCGCCCGCAACCACGAGCGCCACAATCATCAAAATAATTCCCTGATAAATTTTAATTTCGATTAGCGCGCTATTTTTGCGCCTCCTCATAAACCATAATTAACTGGTTTAAATACTGTTCGGAATTATTGTTGGCCTCTACCCGCGCGCGCAACGTCCGACCAATCGCTTGTCGCTCCGGCGCGGATAGTCGGTAAGTATTTTCAATTGCGCTCGCGAGCGCCATACCATCACCGGGTGGCACCAAAAAATCCTCATCCACTAATTCAGGAATCCCGCCAATATCACTAGCGATGACAATTTTACTGCGCGCCTGCGCCTCGAGCACACTTAAGGGATAATTTTCATACCACACAGACGGCAAGACTACGATACGCGCCCGAGCAATAATATCTTCCAAACGCGCGCCGGTATTGTAGCCCAAAAAATCCACGTTTGCTAAATTGTTATTTTCGACAAACTTTTTTAGACGCGTTTCTTCCGGACCGGCGCCGGCGATAGCATATTTGATTTGGGGAGTTTTTTGCGCCGCCGCGAGTAGAGTGTCCAGGCCTTTTTCCTTGGCCAAACGACCAAAATACAATATATATCCATCATCCGGAGTTTCGGCCGCGACCGCGCGTGCATTGTATGGATTGGCCACTACCGCGATTTTATCCGCCGCAAATCCATATTGCACAAATTTATCTTTCAAAAAATTACTCGGACTGATATAGTGATCAATCTGACGCGCGTAATTTTTCCAACGGCGATAATAATTCTCGAGCACAGCCAACCAACTCCAACCAGTATTTTCCATGCAATTATTCAAGATACAACGGAACGGATGCGCGCACGCGCTCTCGTCGATTTTGCCACGCAGATACAAATTATAATTCGGACTGATCATTTTGTAATCGTGCAAGGTCATCACGACGGGAATATTTAATTTTCGGGTGATATCGAGCAAAGAAAATGATAACTGATGATAAATATTATGAAGATGCACGACATCGGGGTGAAAATCTTTCACCAAACGTTCGAAATTATTACGCGCTTGTGCGTTGGAGATAAACCGCCAGGCAAATTTTAATTTACCCCAACCGGAAATATTATTGTAATTCACCTCATCAACAAAATAATCATTTTGAAAAATATTTTTGGGGTGGCGCATACCAAAAACCGCGACCGTATGACCGGCTTTTTCCAACAATTCTTTGGTACGAAACACGACTGCTTCCGCCCCGCCTTGCGGATACCAAAATTTATTGACTAGTAGTACGCGCATATTATTTGGCAAAAAATTTATTCTTGAATACCCACCACAAAACTCGAATCGGATTGCGAAGCATGGCCGTGCGAGCGGTACACATCATCCACACTGGCAAACGGAGCGCGTCCACTTGTTCGCGAATTTTATTGGTGTCCGGCGATAGCCAAAACGCCATAAAATCACTAATAATATTGAGATCACCGAGCACAACATTGTGCACCACCGACGGGTAGATGCGCCCTGCAGGATCCAGAAAAAAGAAATCGCGGCCGGGAGCGCCAGACAACGGCTGATCGTGACTCAAAATAAAATCCCGCATCGCAAAGGCATAATACGCACGCAACCAATTTTTGATTCGCCAAGTTTTCAATTCTTTTTTTATCAAATATTCGTATTGATCAAAAATCAAATCCTTGCGCAAAGTGTTGGTATTTTGTTTGCCGCCAAAATAGAATTCCGAACTCTGGGCAAAACTATGAGCGAACTGTACACCGAGCTCGCGCGATAAATCATATACTCGAGACAAGTGGTTGGCATTGCGATCGCCAATAGTGAATCCGAGACGCAGATTGGTCATACCCAAATCTTTGAGCGCCCGCACAGTCGCGACCGCCCGATCAAATCCGCCCGGGATACCGCGCATCTCATCATGCATCTCCCCCACTCCATCGATGGAAATCGCCACGCCGATATGCGGCTCGATTTTCAAAATCTCGGTCATTTGTTGAACGATGAGCTCGGTCGCGAAACCATTGGAAGAAATCACCATCCGCGCCGCCGGACAATAATGTTTGAGGGTGCGAATGATGACGGGTAAATCGACACGCAAAAACGGTTCCCCGCCGGAGATATTAATGTCGCGGAGCGAGGCGGGCAAGGTCGACAAAATCTCGGGTTTGAATTCCGGAAAATCTTTGATCTGCCATATATCACACATGGTGCAACGTGAATTGCAACGATAAGTGACGGCGATCACACAATCAACGGGTAAATGAGTGCTCATAATTTTAGTAATATTTTTCCTCCCTTTAATTCCTTGTATTATACCCTAAAAATGTGATATAATCAAATCATGGCCAACACCAAAACTCCATTTTTTGGCTGGGTAGCAGTACTGCTCGCGCTGATCGTGCTTATCAACCCCATTACCAATATCAATATATTGGCTTTTTTGGCGTTAGTATTTTTACTTTTACACGCCGTTTTCAAGGAATATACGATTTTAATCTTGCTTGCGATTCGGCCAGCCATCGACCAGTGGCGCGATCTCACACTGGTCTCGTATCAAAATTTTAATATCAACATCAATGCCGCCCTGGCCATCATTCTATTGTGCTGGGCCGTAATGTTCATATTTCAAAATGCCGAATATTGGAAAAAAATCCCATTGAAATTCTGGTGGCTGACCTTTGTCGCTTGGTGCGCGTTGAGCCTGATTTGGAGTTTTGACCGGAGTTCCACCGTCATTGAGACAATCAAGGCTTTGGATTTATTTGCCTTGTTTGGGGTTTCGTTTATTTTGCATAGCAAATACCAAGAAAAATACGCCTATTGGCTCCACACCACCCTCTTCGCGGCGGCGATAGTACCAATTATTATGGCGCTCGTCCAATTATTCACTCGCGCCGGTATCGACATCGATGGCATCCCCAATCGTATCTATGGCACATTTGCCCACCCCAACATCATGGCCACTTTTGCCTTGCTGATTTTCATGGCTATCACGGATAGATATTTGCTACATATACACAATCGACCACTGTTCCAAGCAGAAAATTCATGGTTGAATAAAATCTTTGTTCAACGCAGTCATGTACTAATCGGCACGTTATTTTTACTCGCGATCGTGGTGGCTTTCACCTACACCCGCATCGCCTGGGTGGGACTGGCTTTATTTTTGATTGTCCTGGGCGTGATTTATTGGCCAAAGTTACTGATAAAAATTGCCGTCGGTGTCGGTGTATTCTATTTATTATTCTATCCATTAAATAACTTTTTGATCGACCAGTTCAATGTCAATCTACAAACTAATTCACTAGTGTCACGCCTGACCACGCGCAACCAAGAAGCGGATTCGATCCAGTGGCGGGCTGATGTGGCCAACAAAGTATTACCGCTGTACTGGGAACACCCGATCATTGGCTACGGCTACGGCGCTTTCGCCAAAGTTTGGGATGACAACAAACCGATACATAATATTTGGGATAATACTTCCGAAGCGCATAACGATTATTTGAAAGTAGGATTTGAGACGGGCATCATTGGGCTGATACTTTTCGTCGGCATCTATTGGACACTGTTTTTGAAACAAGTGCGAATCGGATGGAAAAACGGTTGGATAAATATTGTGTTCATCTCCTCTATTTTGGTGTACCTAGCACTCAGTGTGTCGGATAATATGTTGCACCATACGCCGGTGATATGGTGGATATGGGCGATGTGGGGTTTTTGGAGTTCAAAAACAAATACTTGATATAATATCTATAATTCCGAATACTAATGTTTGTCATTCCGACGACACGTTCACTTGCGTTCAGTGTAAACTCCGTGGAATCTCTGATACACACACGTTTGTCATTCCGACCGCAGTGCCCGCCCGCCACGACTGCCGTCGAGGTATGTCGGGCGGGAGGAATCTCTGTTACACACACGTTGTCATTCCGACGACACAGGAGGAATCTCTGTCTCGTCGTTTTGACCGAACGGACAGAGATTTCTCCTGCGGTCGAAATGACAAGATGTTGACTAAATGACAACAGTAAGCCGGACAGAGTTTTCTCCCTTCGGGTCGAAATGACAGTGTGGTGGGTCGAAATGACAAAAAAATAACGACAAAAACAAAAATCCACCCGGAGAGAGAATGGGTGGATTTTTTGTTTGACAGAAATTAATCTGCCAATCGGATGCTTGAATAACTTTTGTATTCAAGCATTTGATTGAGAGAAAAATTTGGTTGGGAGGAGATTCCTATCTCCTCCCAACACGGTTAAGTCCCTAAAGGGACGCTAGTCAAGGATTACGGGGCCGGCGGGCAGGTGTACGAGCGGTGGGAGTCGCCATCGAAAGCGCCGCCCCAAGCGTATTCACCGCCG
>Ga0208373_1005536_pt1 | contig 10491 bp, 10 predicted proteins | sample RifOxyC2_FD_184036 | JGI IMG/M metagenome (GOLD analysis project Ga0208373, IMG submission 184036) | Soil microbial communities from Rifle, Colorado - Rifle Oxygen_injection C2 (SPAdes) | ecosystem: Environmental > Terrestrial > Deep subsurface > Rock core/Sediment | place: Rifle, Colorado... | reverse complement strand
GCATAGCGCATATTTGGCTCGTCATCGACTATCAATATTTTCTTGCTCATTATATCGCCTAAACTTTTTCTCCTGTCTTCAGGCGCCTGCCCGTGAGGAATATGCCGTCCTGGAATATTCTTCTGTAAGGGACGGAGATTCCATTAGAGGCAAGCAGCGGGAGATAGGAGTAAGCCAGCGGCACGTAGCTCAGCAGCAGAAGAAGGCAGGTCAGAACGATATAAGTTATTGAAAAATTACGGAATGAGTCTAGAATATTCTGCCAGCCTATTTTTTTCACAAGACAGGAAATGATAAAAATGGTGACGGAGACTTTCAGTATCAGAAAAAAGATATTTTTTATTTTTTTTGACATAGGAGAACGATTCCCACTCCTTTTCCCGTGTTCAGGAAGATCCGGTCCGCGGAAAGGAGGATGTCGAAGAAGAAATTGAATATCCTGCCGATTCCGGTGCGGACTGCGGCTCCGGAATTTTCGAAAGGTATTTTCCGCACGAATCTGAGTTTGAAACGGTAATAGAAATAGAGGAAAGGGAAACCATATACGAAAGAATCGGTCACCCGCAGCCCCGCCTCGGAGCATATGTGCTTGGCTCCTTCAAGAGTGTACCGGCGGAAATGACCCGCGGAAATATCATGAGGGGAGAAGAGGCCGGGATCAAAAGGAAGAGTTATGAGTACTCTGCCGGAGGGCTTCATAATTAATGCCAGGTCTGATAGAGTTTTTACGTCGTTTTTCACGTGTTCCAGCACTTCTGAAAGGAGAATGAAATCGAATTTTTCTTCCGCGGGAAAATGTTCCGTATCGCATACGTACGTTCTAAGTCTGGGTTTCCAGTCTTCGGGAGTCATTTCGAAGAGCTTTTTTACGGCATATTCAGAAACATCGAAGGAAGTGACCCTGAAACCTCTGCGGAGCATTTCCAGAGTGTAGATTCCCGTCCCGCATCCGGCGTCGAGGACCGAAATGCCTTTTTCCGTTTCCGCCGGGAGCCGCGGAAGGACAAGTTCTTTTCTCAGTTTGAAAATCGGAGACCCGAGAGAATGGATCCGGTCCCATTCACCGTGCTTCAGTCCGTATTCCACATTCATGAAGTTTCTGCGCATCTGCCTGCGCGCCTGAGAAAATCCGCGGTGATTTTTTTCCAGTCATGTTTTTTTGCCGTTTCCAGGGCCGCCTTCTTAAGGTGCTCTTTCCGTGGCAGGGAAAGTAGACCTATGATTTTTACAGCCAGGTCTCTTGGAGATCCCGGTTCGGTCAGAAAACCGTTTTCCCCGTCCCTTACGATATCGGGTATGCCGGATATCCTGCTTGCTATGACAGGAGTACCGCAGGCCATGGCTTCCATGATCACGACGGGAGCCCCTTCTGTTTGTCCCAGCCTGTTGAAGACAGAAGGAAGTACCAGGGCTTCGGCCTTACGATAATAAGAAACTAGTTCTCTATGGTTCATTGTGCCTGTAAAAAAGATGTTCTGATCGAGCCGGAGCGCGCGCGAAAGCCGCTGCAGTTTGGCTTTCAATATTCCATCCCCGATGATGTAGAGTTTTACTCCGGGGAATTCATGTATGACCTGCACCATGGCCTCAAGCAGGAATTCTATGCCTTTGAAATCCACCAGCCGGCCTACAAAGAGCAGCGCAGGTTCTTTTGTCCCTGCGGAGGATTCGGATGCTTCCGTCGCGGCGGGATTGAAAATATCGGTGTTGACGCCCATGGGCTGTATGACGGCCCCGGCCGGTGCAGGAAGAAGCTCGTCAAGTTTTTTCCCGACAAAATTACTCACGGTAATGATACAGTCTGAACCTGACACAATAAACTGTGCCATATTCCTTCCGGGCGGAATTTTATGCAGGAGGAAGATATCGCCCGCATGAGCGGTAGAGATATGCGTGCCGCCGAAAATCCTGACGTAGAGTGAAGCAATGAGTCCTTGAGGGATCATCCAGTGGGAGTTGATCACTTGAATATCGTATTTTTTCATGATTCTTCTCAGATTAAGAAACTGAAAAACGAAGTAAAAAGGAAGACCCAGTACGGCCAAGAACCTTTTTTTAAGATTATCCATGATCCCGGAATCGTAACAGAGCCTTTCCCATTCTTCGGGAAAAAAATAACGGAAGCGGTGAACGCGTATCCCTTTGAGAATTTCGTACGGCTTTGCGCCCGGAGAATGCGGAGCTATGACATGGACTTCAACCCCCTGCCGCACCATTTCTCTTGCAAAATAAAAGAGGAAGCTTCCGTAAACGTCGTCACTGTGCCGGGGAAAATTTGAAGTGGTCAGACATATCCTCCTGACGGTTTTGTTCTCGCTTTTCCTGCGGAGCAGCCATACGTAGTTAGGAAAGAGCCAGTAACAGAATTTCAAAACGAACATTGCAAGCTTTTGTTTCAGGGTTCCGGGCCGGAGCATTTCGGTTGCGTGGTATTTTACAGGGGATCCGATAATTTTTGCAGTGTAGTCTATGATTTCGAAACGGGATACTAGTTTCTTGAGTTTCCAGAAGGTAAGCGGATTTTCATCGTAGGATTCCCCGCGCTGCATCATTTTCAGATAAAGGTTTGCCAGCGGTTTAGGGAGTGCGGAAAGCAGTGGCAGGTGATGATGTTCTTCGATCAGAGTCAGGCTGTTCATGGCGGAGAAGAAACAGACACCTCCGGGTTTGAGAATCCGTTCGATTTCGGAAATCAGACGCTCAGGATCCGGGACATGTTCGTATATCTGGGTGCATAGGATCACGTCATATGCACCGTCGGGCAGGCCGGATTCCAGAGCATCCAGGAGCAGAAATTCGACGCGTGGAGAAGAGAAATGTTCCCGCGCGTATTCAAGCGCGGCAGCATCGGTATCCGTTCCGGTCACTTTGAGGAAAGTTTTGCCCAGTACGCTGGAAATGACTCCGATGGAACAGCCGATATCCAGCACGCTAAGGTCCCGTGTTTGGCCGGAAAAATAGTCATCGAGTATAGCCGCGATTTTTCTGGCTTTCTGCTCTCTGACGGGTATGTTGTATATGGCATCCCTGTATATTTCAGAAAAAAAGCTATGACGGCTGCTCACTGATTTTTCAGGCTTCATTGACTTGGATATATCCTCTTATTATAATAAACCCCATGGAACCTGTCTCTATTGTCATTCCCGTATATAAAGAGGAAGAAGCTATAGGGCAAACCATCGATGAGCTTAATCAGGTCTTAAAAAGGGAAAAGAGAGAGTACGAGATTCTGATCGTGGATGACGGATCCCCTGACAGAACTGCCGAGATTTCGGCATCCCGCGAAAAAGTGCGCGTTGTGAAACATCCATTCAACAGGGGCGTGGGCATAGCCCGCAATACGGGGATCAGAAACGCAAAATACGATCTTATCATGATGATGGACGGTGATTACACTTATCCGGCTCAGGCTATCCCTGAAATTTTAAAAAAGATGGAAGCTTATGATCAGATCGTCGGGGCCCGGAGCACGGATTTTGGGAATTTTATTCTATTGCGAAACATTATAAAATGGTTTTTAAGAAGGCTGGCTTCCTATGTTTCGGGCGCAAAAATACCCGATTTGAATTCGGGTATGAGAGCTTTCAGAAAAAGGGATGTAATGAAATTTTTTCCAATCCTCCCGCCGGGACATTCATGGGTCAGCACAATCACGCTGGCATATTTCTGCAACGAATACACGGTTGGTTATTCTCCGATTGAATACAGGTCCCGGATAGGCAGTTCCACATTTCATCCCGTAAAAGATACTAAAAATTATTTCGGCCTCATTTTCAAAACGGTATTCTATTTCCGTCCCTTGAGATTCCTGCTGCCGCTCGGGCTGGTAGTATTTTTATGGGGAGCCACGCGCCTTGTTTATCAGGGAAAGGTGCTGGGACTCAGTGTCAGGACTACCGATATCATGCTGGTGCTGGGCGGCATTATCATCTGGACGCTGGGTTTTCTTGCCGACCTCATAGTCAGACAGACTTCTTTTCAATATCAGAAAAATCCCGAAAAGACCGAATGAATGGAAATAAGCGTTGTCCTTCTTGTCACAAGGCTTACTGAAGCAGATCACTGTCTGAAATCCTTAGAAGCGCAGACTTTCGAAGGAGAGCGGGAAGCCGTGATAGTGACATCTCCGGAGCTTTCAGCCCGTATTCCGGAAACAGGTTTAAAAATCAGGATCATCCCCGAAGCTGATATAAACCCCGCAGTCCGCAGGAATATAGGCTGGCGGAGTTCCTCAGCTCCGGTTATCGCTTTTATAGACGACGATCTGATCTGCGATAAAGAGTGGCTCAAGAACGCCTGTTCATATCTGGATGTGCATCCTGAAATCTCGGTGCTCGGCGGCCCGGACAAGCTCATGCCCGGAGCCTCTTTCGGGGAAGAGGTGAGCGATTATCTGCTCCGTACGCCGTTTATAGGGAGCGGTGTCATCGCACACGAGGGATCTAAAAAAGACAGGGAAATATTTTCTCCGTCGCACCTTCCTCTCTGTAATCTTTTTATAAGGAGAGAGCTTCTTGAAAAAATTGACGGTTTTAACGAGAAAATCCATTATGTCGGGGAAGATACGGAAATGCTTTTCCATGCAAAAAAACGATACGGGGCCAGGTTCTATTACAAGGCGGACGCTGTCGTGTATCATAAAAGGAGAGAGTTCCCGGTTCCTTTTATAAAGCAGCGTTTTTTTTACAGGAAGAAGAACGGGTTTCTATTTTTCGCCTATCCCGAAATCTATCTCCTCAATCCTAAGTTCCTTATCTTTTTTTCTCTCTTCACGTCCGGGTTTGCCGTGCTCTTTTTAAACAGCCCGCTCTTTTTGAAGCTTATGGTTTTATATTTCTTTTTCGTCTGGATTCTTACTTTCCGCTATTATTCAAAAAAATGGAAACTCCTGCCTGTGCTCACGTTTGCCTTTCCGCTGCACCACCTGACCTATTATTTCGGGTTATGGGCCGGAATATTGTACGGCCTGTTCCATATGAAAGAAGCAAGGAGCATGAGGAGATGAAAGTCCTTGTCCTGAACGAACCCTTTGTCAAAGGTTTTTGCCGCACCCAGCGCTGGGCCACCCGGACGAGAGCCAGAGTTTTGAGGGCTCCGGAATGGCTGGCCTACGCAACGAGCGTTTTGAAAAAATACGGACACGAAGCCCTGCTTTTTGATTTCCCGGCGAGAGACTGGGGAAAAGAGGAACTCCGGAAACTCGTCGCATTCGACCACCCCTTCCATCAAGTCTGATATTGACTGCGGCCGCATATGCAAAGAGGTTTCAAAGGCAAAAGTGATAATGGTCGGACCGCATGCTTCAGCGCTCCCCGAAGAGACTCTCAAGCAGTCCGGGGAGAGGGTGGATGTGATCGCGATCGGAGAATACGATAATACCGTTAAAGATATTGTTGAAAATTTCAATGATCTTGAAAAAATCCCAGGCATCGTTTTCTGGAAAGAAAATAAGCCGTTCCGGACCGTTCCGCGCCCGCTGATCGAAAATCTCGATGAACTTCCGTTCCCGGCGTGGGATCAGCTGGATATAATGAAATACTACAGCGGGATCCGCAGGTATCCTTATCTTACGCTGATCGCGGGAAGGGGCTGCCCTTACCGGTGCACCTTCTGTCTATGGCCCCAGACCATGCACGGAAGGAAATTCCGCCTCCGTTCCGCGAAAAATGTGGTGGATGAGATGGAATATACATTAAAACTTTTTCCTCAGCTCAGAAAAGGAGAATTTTTCTTCGAGGACGACACCTTTACCGCCGTGCCAAAACACGCCGTAGATATCTGCGAGGAGATTTTAAAAAGGAATCTTAAAATAACTTTCACAGTGAACGCGCGGGCTGATATCAAGGATCCTAAGATACTCAGACTGCTTAAAAGGGCCGGCTGCCGTCTTTTCTGGGTGGGATACGAATCCGGAAACCCGGAAATTCTCGAAAACATCAGGAAAGGTGTCACGCCGGAGGAGATGGAGACTTTTACCAGGCTGGTCCATGAAGCGGGAATAAAGATTCACGGCTGTTTTGCGCTCGGTATGCCCGGAGAGACGAAAAAGAGCATCGAAGAGACTATCCGTTTCGCGCTGGGACTGAATCTCGACAGCCTCCAGTTCTCGGCTGCGGTGCCTTTCCCGGGAACGGAATATTTCAACTACTGCGAAGAGCAGAAACTGCTTAAAGATTACTGCTGGGACCAGTGGACGGAACAGGGAGAGCAGAGCGGAGTGATAGAATATCCAGGATTAACGCTGAAATATCTTAATAAGAGCGTTGACAGGGCTCTCACGCGGTTTTATTATCGTCCCGGTCAGATTTTTAAAATGCTGACGGGTACGAAAAATCTGTACGATTTTTACAGGACGGTAAGAGGGGCATATAATTATTCCACATACCTGATGAAAAAATATACGGGATAGTTTTTTGACTCATAACGGAATACTTTTAATTTCTCCCCACACAAGAAGCGGAACACAGAGGCTGCCGCTGGGGCTGATGTCCATATCGGCATACCTCCTCTCCAAAGGAATCGAAAATAAGATCGTGGATCCGAAGGGTCTGCCGGGAGATACGGCATTCAGGAACATCGTCGATAACGCGGCACTGGAGAATCCGGATGTCATAGGCATTACGTGCTGCGCCACGGAAATATTTGAAATAAAAAAACTCTGCCGGGAAATTAAGAAGCGTGTTCCCGGAACGCGGATCGTCCTGGGCGGGCCGCATCCCACATACAGGCCGGATGATTTTATCAGAGCGGAGGTGGATTTCGATTATATCATCAGAGGGGAAGGAGAGATATCGTTTTACAAGCTGACGGAAGCGCTGAGGAAGAAAGAAGATCCGAAGTCAGTAGACGGGCTCTGTATAAAAACTGAAAAAGGAATCAAAAATATCTCGGAACCAAAATTGATAGACACATTGGATCATCTCCCGTTGCCCGCATATTCGAAGGTCGATATGAATTATTATTCTAAGCCCAATGTATGGGCTATCAGGCCTGTCTATATATCGGCTGTATGGGTTTTTACGTCACGGGGATGTCCTTTCAACTGTAAATTTTGCGTTGCACATTCCGTATTCGGAAGGACTATTAGAAAACAAAGCCCTTCTTATATCATAAGGCAAATAAAATATTTAGTCGCTAAATACAAAATTGATGCCATATTCTTCGGAGACGAATGTTTCACTTTCGACAAGGATCGGGTCAAAGAAATCTGTCGACTTATGAAAAAGGAAAAAATCAGCATCATCTGGGGCTGTCAGACCCGTCCGCAGCTTATTGATGAGGAAATCATAAAAGTAATGAAAGATGCGGGATGTATTCAGATTGATATGGGTGTAGAGAGCGGCTCAGAAAGAATACTGGGTATCATGAACAAAAAAATGGTTGTTGCGGATTATATACGAGCCGCCCGGCTGATGACCCGGTATGGAATCAGGCAGCTGGCAAATATGATGATCAATATACCCGGTGAAACATTAAAGGATATAGATAAATCAGTAAGGCTTCTTAAAATTATGCGGCCGAATGTGGTTTTGTGGAACGTCTATAATCCTATACCGGGCGTCAATTTTGGCAGGGAGCTTGAACTGAAAGATCTCGAATCGCAGTTGGATTCGACTTCAGAGATGGCCTTTGAAATGATTGAAAAAAAATATAAGTTCGGGATGTATGAAAAAAAGATTTCGGAAATATTGAATGAGCTTCATGATATCTTTCCTCATCCGCGATATTTAAAATTCAGGTTTGATATACAATACTGTAAAAGATGGCTCAGGATCTTTTCCTATTTATTCGATTTAAGATATATTATAAAGCTGTTTCGCAGCCGCAGAAAAAAAGATTATATTAGATCATTGTTGTCGGTTAAGACTCAAATCATCGCAAAATAATGGTTGTAATAGATTTCTACCGCACCGCCCGCGGCGCTTACAATTATTCACTTTATCTGTTTAAAAAATACCTCGCATAAAATAGTTGACAGTTTGCGGTTCGCAGTTAACGGTCAAAGATCATTCGAGGTTTTAAGTCAAAGACAGATAGCTGTATTCGGGGAGCGGTTTGCGCGGAGTGTCAGCCGAAAACCGTGAACCGCTAACCGTAAACCGGATAATAACAATGTCTTGCAGTTTAGCTATAACTAAACTATTGAACATTGTTATTGCGGGTATCTTCGTAAAATATTTTTCTGTATATCTTTTTGCCTTCGGGAGAGGAGAAGGAAAAAAGATAAATCTTCTTGTATAGATCATACGCGGCAGGATCGCCGTCCCGGTAGAGAGGATAAGCCCGGTCTGCAGTGATGTGGGCGTACCGGTGGAATATCTCGCGGTCGAATTCGTTTTTAATATCCTTATCAAAAGGTTTTGTCCTGAAAAAGAAGAACGGATAGTAGTCTTTTTCCCCGCGCTGTTCCCCGGATAAAACATAAAAAAGCCCCGAGATATCCGGCAAGAGACGTTTCAGGAATCCCTGGTCCTGCCGGAAGAGCTTCCTGTCGGCATAAAACATTCCGTCTTCCGTCAGACTTTTCCTGTAAAGATATTGAAGGGTTTCCGAGGGAGTGCCGGCCTGAATGACCCAGTCAGGCGGCGGCGCCGGGTAGATATTACGGGAATGTTTTCTAATATGCGTATATCCCCAGAGAGGAAAGAGCGGAACATCGTCACTCAAAAAAAGAGTATGTCCGGGAGGGATAGACTTGAGAATATTTTCCGAATAATCGAGGGCCGGGTAACTGTTTCTGTACGAGGGGCTCTTACCGAGCGGAAAAAGGAGGAAGAAAGGGAAAAGATACAGGAACTTTCGTTTATTTTCAAAAAAAGCTGATATGGCAAGAGCGAAGAAGATATAACCTTGAGGAAAGAACCTTGAGACGGATTCCCAGGTGAGAGGGTCGCTGTCGGGTCTCGCAAGATAGAGAAAGAAAATCACCTGGAAGAAAAGGAAAGAGAACCAGAATTTTTTCTCTCTGAGGAAACAGATTCCGATCGGAAAGAATATCAATAACGGGCCGAAGTCACGGAAGAGATGTATCCCGTAAATTTTCGAAATTCCGGCTAAGGTGCCCTTTGTTTTATTCCCCGGGGAGAGTTTTAATGTCCCAAACTCTTTCCTGAGCAATAGAGCAGTCCATCTTTTGATAGTGGAGGGATTTCCCCAGTTGAGTCCCGGGTTCTGACGGCTGCGGACGAGCGGGAAAAGGGTGACGGAAAAACCGATAAGAAAAAAGAAGAGATAAGTCATTATCCTTTTCTTTTTGAGCGAGGGAACGGATAAGAAAAGGAGAGACGGGATGAGAAAAAGAACAGTGTGCTGGTTTCCGAGCGAAAGGCCTGTAAGAAAAAAAGAAAAGGCATGTTTGTTTTTACGCCATGCCGAGATGATGAAGAACAGCAGGAAGATGTGAAGCGTAAATACTTCACAGGCGCCCGCCGATTTGATGAATTGGGGAAGCAGGCCGAAGAGTATGGCTCCGGGGAGGGAGATATGCGAGAAAAGATATAGAGAGAGGCTTCCGAAGAAAGCCGAAGAGAGATTTGTGCGGTACACGGGATTTCCAAAGGGGAAAAGGAGAGAAAAAGCCTTTCCCGTCACGACGAGGAGAGGATATCCGGGAGAATGAGCTATTCCCAGACCCAGAACCGCATGGCTCAGTTCGGAGCTGTCTCTGGGCGCGGGTGCAGGAGAAGCCCTGTATAAGTAGAAGGCGAAAAAAAGGAAGGAAAGGATTATTTTAGGGAACCGAGTAATTCGTCCACCTCCCTGTTTAAGGGGAAATATTTTCTGGCGGCAAGAAGGACGTCCCGGGCTTTCTCTTTTTCACCGTAAGCCGCGTGAATGTTCGCCAGCATAAAATACGGATAGGGGAAATAACCGGGATAATTTTTCATGAGGGTGCCTATGAAGGGCAGGGCTTTTTCGGTGTCCGAAATGCGGAAGTAAAAATCGGCGCAGTCCATCAGAATGTAGGGTGAGTACGGATCGGTGCGGTATATCTCAATAAGCTTCTCTTCGGCCTCCCCGAACTTTTTTTGTTCGATCAGGCTTCTGTAGATATTTCTCTGCTGGGGCAGCGACCATATTATCTTCATGATATCCTGGGCATGATCGTCGTCGAAGAGAGGCCCTTCTTTTTCCCTGTTTTCCAGATAAGTGATTTTTCCCTCGGGAATGAAGAGCCGGGCATTGAAGAACGGCACGTATGGAAGTTCCGGCCTTATATTTTCAGGGAAAGGTTCCAGGGCCAATAGTCTGTAGTAATTATTCTGGTAGATCAGCCGGAAGTGTTTCAGCTTTTCCGGCTCGAAGTGAAATTTATAGCAGGCTGATTCCTGTTTCAGGTAGATATTGTCGACCTGGTACCTGACGGAATTTACGGACATGTCTATCAGGTATTCCCAGTGGTAGAGGAAATACTGTGTCCCGTATTTTTTGCAGAAGTCGCGGAATTCTTCTTCGGATTTGTAGATTGCCTCGTAGAATTCTCTGGTCTTG
>Ga0208373_1005535_pt1 | contig 10492 bp, 3 predicted proteins | sample RifOxyC2_FD_184036 | JGI IMG/M metagenome (GOLD analysis project Ga0208373, IMG submission 184036) | Soil microbial communities from Rifle, Colorado - Rifle Oxygen_injection C2 (SPAdes) | ecosystem: Environmental > Terrestrial > Deep subsurface > Rock core/Sediment | place: Rifle, Colorado... | reverse complement strand
TTTAAATATCATATTAATTCCGCTAATATTAGATAAAAATTTAAGTAATTTTTATATCATACCAAAACAGTATGTATTTGGTGGTTTGGTTTTGATCAACATTTTATTTTGGGTTTTGAAAATAGTGTTGACAAAGAAAATTCAATTTACAAAAACAATGATAGATAAACCTATTATTGCGCTTGTAATTGTAGGGCTGTTGAGTGCGATTTTTTCGGTAAATGCTAACGATAGTTTCTTTGGGCGTTCGGAATATTTTACCTTAAACTATATTATTATAATATTATTTTTAGGTTTTTATTACGCTTTCGTAAATTTTGTTAAAACAGAAAAGATGTGGCGTGGTATTTTAGATTCATTTTTAGCGGTAGGATCGGTGTCTTTGTTAATATTTATTTTAAAAACCTTGTTAAATATTAGCGTATTAACGAAATTGTTAGGGCAAAATTTTAATACTATCGATCAAATGAATAGTGTTTTTGGTGTATGGGCCGTCATTCTCTTGGTTTTATCTTTTGGTCAGCTAATAAAGAAAAACATGCACATTGGAAGAATAATTTTTTCCTTCGTGGTTGGTTTGTTGTCAGTTGCCGTATTATTAATGCTTAGTTTCAAAATATTGTGGGTGATTTTACTGATTTCTTTAGTATTGTTATTAATGTTTGGAATTAATTTTATTAAAGAAGCAAATTTAGGTTGGTTGTCTGCGCTATTCGCCATGTTAATTTTTTCATTAATTTTTATTGTATTTGGAACTCCGAAGTTTCTTCAGATGCCAGTTCCAACAGAAGTAGCGCTTGGACTACAATCTTCATGGTCAATTGCTAGTGCTACCACATTCTCTGGAGTAAAGGAGTTTCTGGTTGGAAGTGGCTTAGGATCATTTGGTGTTGATTTTTCAAAATTTAGAAATTCAACATTTAATTTGGATTCTACGGCGTGGTCACTTCGTTTTAATCAGCCTTATAATTCATTTTTAAGTTTATTGTCTGAAGGCGGAGTTCTGGTGGTTTGTGCTATTGTATTTATTGTCCTTCTGGCATTGGGTCATGTATTTACTGTTTGGAATAAAATACGGGCATCATCTACAATTTCTTCAGAAGCAAATTTTAAAAATGAAAATATTCTTTTTGAATCATTTTTGGTTACCATTGCTTTTGTTGTTTTAAATATTAGTCTTTGCTTATTTTTCTTTAGTCAAATATTATGGTTCGCCTGGTGGCTGTTTTTGGCTTTATTAGTTGTTGGTTTTTCTTTTTATAATAGACATTTTACCAAAGAAAATGAATTTACTTTTGAAAACACTCCTCAATATAGTCTTTCGTTTTCATTTGGATTAATTGTAATAATGACGGGATTGGTAATGTCTACAATTTGGGGTGTTCGATTATATTTGGGTGAAATAGCATTTGCTAAAGCACTTGCTAGTAGTGATCATAAAGTTGCTGAAATTTATATCAACGACGCTTTGAGTAAGAAACCAAAATCTGATGTATATCATTCGGTTTTAGCACAAATATATTTAAATCAAGCAATTGAAATAAGTAAAAGTGAAAAACCAGATGTCCAAGCAATTAGCACAATAATGGCTAAGGCTGTAAATGAGGCAAAATATGCAACCGATATAGCACCAAAATCCATTGCGTTGTGGGAAAGTTTGGCTACAATGTATGAAAATGCTTCAGCGCTTGTGCCAGAAGCAAGAGACTGGGCGTTAAAAGCTTTAGTTCAGGCTAGAGATTTGGAACCGACCAATCCATCAAATTGGTGGCGCATAGGAAATAATTTTGCCGCCTTAACAAAATGGGATGATGCTATAAAAAATTATGAGATGGCGATAGAATTAAAACCAGATTACTATGGTGCGTATGTCAGTCTTTCGAATGCATATGAACAGACTAAAAAAACAGATAAAGCAATTGAGACTTTTGAAAAAATCGTTGAGCAGAAACAAGTTGATCCAGAAACTTTGTATAATTATGGTCGCTTGATCTACAACCGTAATGGAAATGGTGATCGAGATTTAGCAGAAAAAATTTGGCTCAAAGTTATTTCTTTGCAACCAAATTATTCCAACGCTCTGTATAGTTTGGGATTGTTGTATGAAACAAGAGGCGACAAAACTACTGCGTTGCAATATTTTTATAAAGTAAAAGATTTGAATCCAAACAATAAAAATATTTCGGATAAAATAAAAAAATTATTGGGACCGTCTACTAGTGCGGAACCTACCGTCGTATCAAATCAGATCAAAATTAAATAATATTTTATGAAAATAAGCAAAATTGTCGCAATAGCGGCGGTGATTGCTCTGGTTATACCAGGAATAGTTTTTGGAGCTATGTCTTCCACAAATTATTTTATTTATGCGGATACCGTTGATTTTGGTGGTGGTGTTGGTACTAGTACAAACTACAATCTTCAAGAATCACTTGGCGGTTATGCAGGTGGTATTAGTACAAGTACTAATTATCAAATACGCGCTGGATTTCAGATTGTTGAAGTAGGAATTTTGAGTCTAAATTTAGATAGTAATAGTATGAATTTTGGAACGCTTTCGACAGCCGGTGCGGTTGCTACTGGAAACATAAATGCTACGGTTGATACAAATTCTGCTACCGGCTATGTTTTATCGATTTCATCAGTCAATGGTTCTAGTTTGACCGCTGTTTCTGATGGGGCAGTCGATGGTGCTGACAATACGGAAGAATATGGTTTGGCAGTAAATGGAGCCAACGAAGCATATATAAATGATGCCGCTATAGTTAGCTCGCTAACTCTTGCGTCCTCACCAGTTGCTGTTTCATCGGATGTTACTACACTGACCTTTAAAGCGGTAAGATCATCGGGAAGTTCGTCTGGAACATATTCACAAAATATTGTTATAAATGCAGTGGCAAATATTTAATTATGACTTTTAAAAAAATATTTTTATTTTCATTTATTTTTGGAATGTCATTTCTTTGTTTTTCACCAGCCAAAGCATTTTCTATCAGTCCGCTTAAATATACAATTTCTTTAGATCCAAATGATAGTAAAGATTTGGTAGTTACTGTAAAAAATGACTCTAGTCAAAAAAAAGAGTACGAAGCAGTTGTGGCTGGTATTCAACAAGATAATTTAGGACGATCCATTATCAAATCAAATAGCGATATTGCAGAAAATTGGATAAAATATCAAAACAAAAAAATCAATATTAATGGTGGTGAAACTGGTGATTTAATTTTTACGATTAATATTCCCAAAAACGCTTTACCAAGTGCGCACTATATAGCGATTGGTGCTCAAGAAAAAAACAAAGAAAGCGTTGGAGCGCAATTGATGACAATAGTAGTGCTTCATATTGCCGGTACTGTTAATGAGTTGCTGGTTTTAGAAAAATTTGACTCAATCAAAAAATATTATTTTAATAAAAAATTAAATTTTTTACTTCAATTAAAAAATACTGGTAATATAGATTTAGCATTGAGTGGTAAATTAGAAATTTATAATTTTAAAAATAATATTGTAAATTCTAGTCCGATAAATTTGGGAAATAAATTATTTTCACAATCAAATCGAACAGCCAATTTTAGTCCAATTTTTACAGATAAAATCTTATGGCCTGGTTGGTATAGATCGCTGGTAGTTGTCGATTATGGATTGACTCAACAACAAATAGTTGGAGGTACCAATTTTTGGTATCTACCTGTTTGGTTTTTGAGTGTTTTGATTCTATTGTTAGTATTGATAATTTTATTTTTTGTAATTAGAAAAAATAAACATGAAAAAACTGGTTAAAAAAATTTTTCTAATATTAGTATTTTTACTTCTTAATGGAGTGCTTTTGTATTCGGCAAACGCGGAGACTCAAAATATTAATGTTCAATTAATTGTTCCTAGTAGCGGTGGTGGTGGCGGTGGAGATGTAACTCCTCCGCCTGTAGTAGATGCAACACCACCGACAATTAGCGGTGTAGTTTCAAGTACTACACACACAACTGCTCTAATTTCATGGACTGCTAGTGACAATGTTGGAATTTCATCGGTAGCATTTGCTTATGGAACCTCGTTGTCCTATGGGCTGACTGCTTCGCCTGCCGGAAGTTATAGTGTTAATTTGTCTGGATTGGCAACGGGCACTATATATTATTTTAAAATTACCGCAGTTGATGCTAGTAGTAACAGTGTAAATTTTACTGGTAGTTTTAAAACAACCGAGGCTTCAATTGTTTTAGATGTCACTCCACCAACGATATCAAATGTTGCATCTAGCACAACTTATACTACTGCATCGATAAATTGGAGCGCTAGTGATAATAAGGCTATATCGGCGACTACTTTCGTGTATGGTACTACGATATCGTATGGACAAACGTCTATTCCAGGTGGTAGTTATGTTGTAAATTTATCTGGTTTAGCTACCAACACGGTATATTATTTTAAAATTACAGCAATTGATACCAGCAACAATCAATCAACATTTACTGGAAGTTTTAAAACACCAATCTATACTTCCGTTGTATCAGGTCCGATTATATCAAATATTTCTGCTGTGCCTGGGGTAAATTCAGCTGTAATAACTTTTAACACCGACAAAAATTCTACCGCTCAAATAAATTATGGAAGTACGGTCTCCTTAGGAAGCAATGCTTCGCAAGGACAAACACCGCAAACAAGTCACACACTGTCCTTGTTTGATCTATCACCAAACAAAACATATTATTATCAAATAATTGCGACTGACGCAGATTTAATAAGTACAAGCACGATAATTTTAAATTTTAAAACATTGCCGGATATTATCGCTCCACCAAATGTTTCAAATTTACAATTAATAACTGGTTTAAATTCATTTACTTTAAATTGGAATAATCCATCTTTGTCATTTGCGCCTGATTTTAGTGGTGTTAAAATTTTGAGGAAGATAAACGTTCAAGCTTCTGGTCCAAATGATAATAGTGCTTCTGTTGTTTATAGTGGAAACGGTGAAACTGTAAAAGATAGTCAGGCGCTACCTGGTTTTACTTATTTTTATACAGTTTATTCTTACGATGCCTCAAATAATTTTAGTTCCGGTAATTTTGTCCAAGGTAAAATTTTGGTGGTTGTTTCCGAAATTTGTAATGACAATATTGATAATAATAATGACGGTAAAACTGATTGTGCAGACCAAACTTGTACTAGCAATGTAAATTGTATTGCAATACCGCAACAATTAGAAAATTGTAACAATAGTATTGATGATAATTCTGATGGTAAAATCGATTGTGCTGATTCAACTTGTAACAATAGTTCAAATTGTAAAAAAGTTGATGAAGTTTTAAATAATACGGCGGGAGCGATGGTGGCATGTAGCGATACAAAAGATAATGATAATGATGGGATGATTGATTTTCCAACCGATATTGGATGTAGTAGTAGTCAGGATAGCGATGAATACAATCCTCCGACTTCAACTGTTCCTGAATTTGAAAAATTAACCTTAAATAAATTAAAATTTTTTGCTGGTAGTCGTCAAATTGAATTAACCCCACAAGGTAAAACGATTATTGGATTAGCAAATAGTAATTTAAGCGTTGGAATTAAAAAATCAGCGTTGATTGGCGATCCAAAAAATTTGATTTTACGTATTGGAGATATTGATCAGCACCAATTTAATTTTGATAGTTCAAATAATACTTACTATGCAGATGTATTATTTCCTCAAAATGGTACTAGCCAAGCTTTTGTTGAAATAAATTATGGCGCCAATCAAATTGATTCACTAGGAATTGACCTTCAATCGGTCGCAATGGGACAAATAATGGATGACAAAAAAGATGGTTTAATTGGAGCGGAAGTTACTCTTCATTCCGAAAATGGTGGAGATTTTACCGCTTCCGTATTTGGGCAAAAAAATCCGCAAATAACAAATTTTAACTCACTAGTTGGCTGGATGGTTCCAAATGGGCGTTATTATATTACAGTTAAAAAAGATAAGTTTTATGATTATAGCGGGCCATTTTTTAATGTATCAAATAATATAATAAATAATTCAGTAAATCTGGTGGCCATACCACCAAAAATTCAAGATGTGATTGATCCAAAAGCGACAGTTGCCAAAAATGTGGCCAATGTTGCCAATAACATTGCTCAAAAAACTTCGGTGGCAGCAGCTGTTGCGGTTCAACAAGTTGAAAATGCAGTTGTAGCGGTTCAAGAAATTGCGTCGGACCCAGAGGTACAAAAAGTTGCAAGAACTGTGGTAGCTCCTACCGCTGTTGGTGTGGCAGCAGTAAGTTCTGTTGCGTTAGCTTCTTGGGCAGATATTATTCCGTTACTTAGATTTCTATTCTTGCAACCATTGTTGGTTTTAGGACGTGGAAAGAGAGAAAAGTGGGGAATGGTTTACAATTCATTAAGTAAATTGCCGGTAGATTTGGCTTTGGTACGTCTTTTTAACATGGATACTGGGAAATTAGTACAAACAAAAGTTACTAGTTCAGATGGGAAATATTTTTTTACGGTAAATGCTGGTCGCTATCGTTTGGAAGTTAGAAAAGGAGCGTTTGTTTTTCCAACTATAATACTGAAAGGTTTTGAAATGGATGGAAAACGAGTAGATATTTATCACGGTGAAGCTATAAAGGTTGTAGAAAAAGGTTCGGTAATTACTGCTAATATTCCGTTAGATCCAGCTGGTGAAAAACTAAAAACACCATTTCGCTTGATTTTTGGTAAAATGATTCGTCGTTTGCAAAATGCCATCTCATGGATAGGATTAGTTGTAACCTTGGTAACGTTGTATATATCACCTGTATGGTATATGTGGTTATTGCTCTGTATTCATATATCTTTGACTTTAGTCTTCTGGCGTCTTTCAAAACCACCGATCGCTAAGGGTTGGGGTATTGTTTATGATGAACAAACTAAAAAACCATTATCCAAAGTAATTGCTCGTTTATTTGACTCTAAATTTAACAAATTGGTAGCCACTGAAATTACTGGACCTGATGGAAAATATTATTTTATGGCTGGAGACAATCAATATTATATTTCGTATGACCGTGATGGCTATAATTCATTAAAGACGGAAATTATTGATCTAAAAGGCAAGGATTTCGAGACAATTGCACAAGACATTAAACTGAAGAAAAAATAGCAGAAGTTATACACTTTTTGTATTCTATTTGCGACGAAAAAGTAGTATAATATCTATAGAATTTTTTTATGGATGTTTCTTCTGTAGAGAAACAATTTAAGGAGAAAAAATCCCGCATATTTTTGTATTTTGGGATAGTTTTGTTTTTTGCAATTTTGTTGATAACAATTTTTTCTTATTTTAATATAGCCAACGCCGCTACATCACCAAACATCATTACCTATCAAGGTAAATTATTAATTAACGGTGTTTCGGTTACTACCACACAGGATATAAAATATATTTTATATGATGATCCAACCGCTGGCACTGCACTGTATTCCGCGGCCGGTACAACCAGTACGCCTTTGGCTGTAAGTACAACTGTCAGTAATGGATTTTTTTCAATTGATTTGGGCGACACTGGTACGAACCCGATTGATCCAACAATATTTAAAAATAATTCCGCTGTATATTTAAAAGTTATTGTAGGTTCCGAAACATTAAGTCCACGCAAGCGAATTACTGCCAGTCCATATTCACTAAACTCCAAATATTTAGATGGAGTTGGTGCATCCTCTACACCGCAGGCATCCACTTATATTCCAATTTCAGATAGTAGTGGCAATTTTAATTTTAATGGCGTTACATCTACGGCTTTAAATGTTTCAGGAAATACTACTTTAGCCACCACAACAATTTCTAGTTTAACAAGTGTAAGTTCTACATTCACCAATGCTACTACCACTGGTTCATTTTGGACAAATTTATTGACGGCCACAACTGGTTGGATTACAAATTTATTTTGGACTGATGCCACTTCTACTGGTAATACATATTTAAATACTTTAACTACAATTGGTAATACAAATTTGGCCACCACAACAATTAGTAGTTCTACTATTGGCTACTTAAATGTTTCTAATAATAGTATTGTTGGTGGTACTTTAAGTGTTACTGGAAATTCCAGTTTTGGTACCATAACTTCTGGTACATGGAGTGGAAATATTATAACAAATGCAAAAGGTGGAACGGGGCAAGATAGTTCAAGTTGGACAGGATTTACAAAAGTTATTGGAGGAACATGGTCAACTAGTTCAATTAGTGTTAATGATCTTACCAATTCGACAACATTAGCATATTTGAGTAATAGTCAAACCTTTACCGGTCAAAATATTTTTTCTTCAACGTCTACATTTGCTGGCGCCATTTTTAATGGATATATAGGTGTCGGTACCACTACTCCTTCAGAAAAATTACATATTTATGATGGAACTTTGTTGGTTGATAGTCCGGTAAGCCCTTCGTTGTCAGGCTCATATACCACCACTTCCCTTGGGGCTAGATCAGTATATGTGTCTGGAAAATATGCTTATATTTTGTCTACAAATGGTTTAGCGATAATTGATGTAAATAATAAAAGTAATCCATCGACAGTAGGGTTTGCAATGGTAAATGGGGTAGGAGATGTGGGTGATCGAGCCGTTATGGTGGCTGGTAAATACGCTTATGCAATTTCAAATGCTTCAAGTAGTCTAAATGTTATTGACGTTTCCAATCCAGCCGCTCCGACATTAGTTGGGTCGGTGGTTAGTACGACGGCATTAGCATCTGCAAAATCGATAGCAGTTTCTGGACATTACGCATATGTTGTTGCCAATGGTAATAATGGATTGGCCGTAGTAGACATCTCCAATCCGGCAATTCCTACCGTCGTTGGTTTTATAAAAGATAATACGCAATTGCTAACTCCAGTCAGTGTTTATGTTAATGGGAAATACGCCTATGTGGCTAGTAAAGATGGAAATTCAATTACTATCTTAGATATTTCCGTTGCTACCAATCCTACCGTCGTTGGTTTTAAGGCAGACAATACTTATTTAAATGGTGCATACTCAGTCTATGTATCTGGCCGATATGCATATGTGGTTAGTAATTTTTCCAATTCCTTTGCCACAGTTGACGTTGGTGATCCGACCAACCCAACTATAGTTGGTTCGTTGATTGATAATACTATATTAAACCAAGCGCAAGGTATTTTTGTATCCGGAAAATATGCGTATGTAATTGGTGTAGTGAACGATTATTTTGGCGTGATAGATATTTCCAGTTCCACTGCCCCACGCATGGTTGGTAGTTATACAAGTGGAAGTACAAACTATCCAAATTCCGTTTTTGTATCAGGTAAATATGCTTATGTAGCTTCAATCGTTTCGAATAATTTGGCAATCATAGATATCAAAGGTGCAAATATTTCATCTGCTGATATTGGAAATATTGCTACAAATGATCTCACGGTGTGGGAAAATTCTGATATTGGAAATGATTTATTTGTTCGTAACGCTATAGTAGTTGGTTCAGGTGGAATTAATTCTGGCGGAGCTCTTTCGATTGCCTCCAATATTTCATCTGGTAATTTATTTAATATTTCTTCAAGTACAAATTCTTCAATTTTTACTATTTCATCCAATGGTAGTGTTGGTATTAATACTTCTACCATTGGTGGATCATCATATAAATTATTAATAGATGCGGGTTCAAGTAGTAATGGTGCTATTGGAGTAAATGGTTTTATCCGTGCCACTTCTTATATTACAGGTACTACTACTTTAGATTTGGCGGAAACATATCCAATAAACATGCAATGTACAGCAAATGGTACTTGTCCAGTGGATGGTGATGTAGTATGTATAGATCCAACTGTTGTGGCTGGCGTAAAAAAATGTTCTATTTCTGAAGTGAATCAAATGATTGGGATAGTTTCTGCCAATCCTGGTTTCTTATTAGGTGGTGGAAATTTTTCTGATCCATCACAAAATTTAGGTACGGTAAAAGTAGCCCTTGCAGGTCGTGTACCGGTAAAGGTTTCTTTGGTTAATGGTGTGATTAATGCTGGTGATAAACTTACCTTATCAAATATTAATGGTGTGGCCGCTAAAGCAATTGGAGAAGTTCCTGTCGTTGGTATTGCAATGGAAAATTATTCCGATAACGGTACTGGAAGCGTTTTGGCATTTGTAAATCTTGGTTGGCAGAATCAAATTTATAAAGCTCTTACTATTGACGTAAATACATCAACACTAACGGTTGGTTCTAGTATTACACCATACAATTTGTCTTTGAGTGGTGAATTTACCATGTTTAATGACGTTTTAAATAAATTGGTATTTAATGCGACCGCACTGTTTGAAACAAAATCTAATAGTTCACACGCCTTTATATTTAATGCTACTAATTTTGATAGTGCGCCAGATAAATACTTGCTTTCTTTGCGCTCGAATAATGAACCGAAATTTTCTGTAATGGCAAATGGTGATGTTCGTGCCGCCGGAAATCTTTATGCGGTGAGTGCGGTTTTTGGAACTTCTTCAAATCCCGGTGATTTAGCTG
>Ga0208373_1005532_pt1 | contig 10505 bp, 8 predicted proteins | sample RifOxyC2_FD_184036 | JGI IMG/M metagenome (GOLD analysis project Ga0208373, IMG submission 184036) | Soil microbial communities from Rifle, Colorado - Rifle Oxygen_injection C2 (SPAdes) | ecosystem: Environmental > Terrestrial > Deep subsurface > Rock core/Sediment | place: Rifle, Colorado... | reverse complement strand
GAAAATCCCCTAAACCTCCAAGCGTGCCTCTGGCTGCCTGGATTAATCAACCTAAACAGAAAATATCCTTTGAGGAAATACACTAAACTCGTTAATAAAGTGTCTAATTTCCATTGACACATTCCGTCCCTGCCTTTATACCAGCTTTTGAGACTATTTAGCAAAGACATTTATCATATCCCTCCCGATAGCATTTAAAACAGAGAACGTTATGCAGGTTTTGCTTTACTAGGTGTTTTTTCCCAGGTATAAAGTATTAAAGAGTCGAGTGAGGTTTGTTTTATTTAATACTTTTAACGTGCCGAATGTGTTCTCTTTTGGTTTTAAAGCTTGAAGGTAATTTGTATGCTGTAATGCCTTCGATGATAGAGGAGACTTCCTTTTTGGTTAAGATTATTTCTGTTTTGCTTTTTATGTATTTAGTATAACCTTTTAAGAATACGTTTTCGGGCATTTTTGTTTTAAGTTCACAATCTCCGATGAAGAAGACAATGGAGTGGAATTTGTTTTCTGGAATCTTTAGTATCTCAGAGATAGTTTTGATATGTTTATAATTTTGTCTTAGAGGGTTTTGAAAAGGATATTTTTTGCTGAAGAATACCTGCGTCCATTTTGGTTCTTTTTCTTTTCCGTAGATCCATCCATTCATGTTTTTGGTTTCAACAACAAAGATACCGTAAATCGAAACGATAATGTGGTCAATTTGAGTAGTTCCCACGTCAAATAATGGAAGAGTAACATTGTTAAATACATGGTATGTTTTTTTATTCAGGTATAACCAGTGACTAAGTTTAACAGTTAATTCCCCGTCCCAGCCTTTATACCAACTTTTGAAATTTTTTAGCAAAGACATTTATCATATCCCTCCTTATAGCATTTAAAGCAGAGAACGTTATGCAGGTTTTGCTTTTATGTATTTAGTATAACCTTTTAAGAATACGTTTTCGGGCACTTCAAGCATACTCAAAACGGTTTTAATGGTTTCCAATTGCCTATTCACTTATTGTTCTTAAACTGCAATTTCCAGGTTTATCTTGTTATAATTCACTACGGGTATGGACTCTCTCCGTCCTTCTTTCTTCCTTTTCATATCAATCAACCCCAGTTCTTCCAGGAGAGTAATATCAGTCGCAACGCTCTTAATGTTCCTTTTTGATAGTCTTGTAAGCTCCTGTATGCTTCCAGGCTGTTTTTCTCTAATCAAATGGAGCAACTCAAGCCTCTTTGGTGTAAGCGCCTTTCTAAATCCCTCAATACTTTCAAAGTAAAGCCCTTTTTCAGGCTTAACCTTCTCTCCCCGTTCAAGTTTTTTCATAACCTCTTTTGTGTCTTCAAGGACATTTTCAAGGCTTTTTATTCCTATTTTCACCCTTTTAACTCTCATGCTTTTTAACCCTCTTTATATCGTTATAGAAATCTTCAAAAAGCTTATCTACGCTTTTAAACGTATATACTTCCTCTTTGTCTCCATAATGTCTGTGGTCTCCCTTACCTTCTGCATTATCATAACCAATAACCCGCTTGCCTTTCACAATGTAAACAAGGGAATATTTATAACCATGCGGTTTATCAAAAGAAGGATTTACCCGCCACATCTTGACCTCAGTGATATTGCCAGTATCTTCTCTAACTTTGATATGTCTTACAAGCTTACCTTTCACTGTTGGTGTAGTATACCATGAATGGTTTAAAAGTCAAGTGGAGTTGATCAAATAGTAATCTACTGTGGGAGAAAAAAAGTTTTGCTGTTTTCTGGATTTATCCGAAAATAAAATAAGGGATAATCATCATTCAAGACGCTATCCTTTTTTTGATTCTTGGGACGGTTTTTTGAGGGGGTAAAAACGTTAAATCTTTGATTTGTAATGGTATAAAAAAACGAGGCCGACGGGACTCGAACCCGCAACATCCAGATCGACAGTCTGGTACTCTAACCAATTGAGCTACGGCCCCTGAGTTTAATTATTTTCACTCTTCTCTGCATATAATGGTGGGCGATATAGGACTCGAACCTATGACCCCTTGCTTGTAAGGCAAGTGCTCTAGCCAATTGAGCTAATCGCCCGTAAAGATTTCGAAGTATATCATCTCGTATTTTGTGAGTCAATAAAATTCTACCGCTTCCATGTGATCGGTAAAAATAGAAGTATCAAACCGTAAATTTCCAGCCTACCTAAAAGCATACAGAAACTTAATATCCACTTACCGGCATATGTCATATCACTAAAATTAGCCATAGGACCGACCTTGGCCAGTCCAGGCCCGCAGTTTGCCATGCATGTTGCTACAGCAGAGAAAGCGGTAATTATGTCTGTGTTTAAAGACATTAGCGCCAGAGAACAAACACCAAAGAATCCCAGATACACGACAAAGAATACAGAACACTCTGTAATAATTTCTTCGCTTACCGATTCGCCGTTCAGCTTTACATGTTTTACCATGCGCGGCCTTAAAATCCTGCCAAATTCTCGCATGCTCGATTTCAGCAACAATAATATTCTCACGCATTTTATACCGCCGCCTGTTGAGCCGGCACATGCGCCAATAAACATGAGCAAAACCAATAAAAACCGGCAGGCATTAGGCCACAGATCATAATCTGCAGAAACATGACCGGTTCCAGTGCATACGGTGATTGCCTGAAAAAAGGCATGTCGAAAAGAAATTCCTAAGTTGTAATAACGGGCGTCATTTGTTGCATTATTAAAGTACCCAGATTGACTGAAGTACAATACCAGCGCAATAAATACGATCGCCGTTAAAATCAGGCCTGCAAAGAATCGAAGTTCTGAATTTTTGAGGACCTTTTTGAATTCCTTCTGAAAACACTTATAGTAAAGTGCGAAGTTGCATCCACAAATAAACATAAAGGCTGCGGTTACAATTTCCACATACAGGCTGTTATAGTATGCAGTGCTTGTATTTTTTATAGAGAAACCCCCAGTAGATACGGTCGTAAAAGTATGGCATATTGCATCAAAAATGGGCATACCACTACAGCAAAGCATGACTATCATAAAGGCTGTAATGATGAGGTAAATGAACCAGAGTAATTTTGCAGTTTCACCAATTCTGGGTCTCATTCTATCAGCAGTCGGGCCGCTGACCTCAGCGCTGAAAAGCTGATAGCCACTCATGCCCATTGCCGGCAACAGGGCAACGAAGATAACGATGATCCCCATACCTCCTAACCAGTTGGTGAATGCCCTCCAAAAAAGGATACTATGCGGCAATATCTCAACATCTTTAAAAATGGACGAACCGGTTGTTGTAAATCCGCTGGTCGTTTCGAAAACAGCGTCGCAATATGTTGTACATATACCTGAGAACCAATAGGGAAGTGCACCTAAAAAAATACATACAAGCCAGCTAAAGGTGACAATGGCGATACCTTCCCGGATATTGATATCCACATTTTTTTTTCTAAAGAATGCCTTGCTCAACCCACCCAAAACGCCTGTTATGATGATGGTATAAATAAATGCCCATACTGCTGAATCGTCTTCATAATAAAAGGCTACTCCCAGTGGAACAAGGAGTATCCCTGCCAGCATAAGCACAAGGTTGCCTACCGTAGATAATACAATGGGAATGTTCATAAGGGATGCACTCTAATAATGGTAAATTTCCGGTCAGTCTTTTTTGCTGGAGAAAAGGGATTGAACCTTTTCGATGGCGTTGGGGAGGGCAAAAACAATGACACTCTCACCAGGGTTTATATAAGTATTGCCGGTTGGTATCTGCATGACGCCTTCGCGCACAATGGCGCCCAGGATAGAGCCTTGCGGGAAGGATATTTCCCTCAGAGGCTTACCCACGATCTTTGAGTCTTCCTCAGCCACCAGCTCCATAGCCTCGGCCTCGCTATTATGAAATTTTACGACAGAAAGTGCATGTCCGCGTCTGATATGTTGTAGTATAAAACCGACAGTGATCAGTCTTGGATTTATTACGATATCCATACCTAATGAATTGATAATGGGTACAAAGACCGGGTCGGCCGTAAGGACGATTGTTTTTTTTGCACCGAGTCGTTTTGCTAATAATGAAGACAGGATGTTATCTTGTTCGTTTTCAGACAAGGCTACGAAGAAATCGGCAATATCAATAGATGCCTCCTTCAGAAGGTCTATATCAAGGGCGCTGCCCTGGAGGACGATGGTTTTGTCAAGCACTGTTGCGGCTTGCTGTGTCTTTTCCTTATCTGGTTCAATCATAGTAACGCCAATCTTTTGCTCCTCTAATTTTTTTGCCAGTTCAAGACTTGCACGATTTACACCGTAAATAATGACTTTTTCAACTTCGTCCGCACGTCTGTTGACCATCGGGAGGAAGTAAGGTAATGCCTCTTTGGCTACCAGCACAAAAATATTGTCGTTAGGCATCAGTTTAGTTTCACCCGTTGGAATAAGCATTTCTTCATTCCTCTGAATAGCAACAATGAGGAAGGAATCACTAGATTCGATTTCTCTTAGTTCCGAGAGTTTTTTCCCGGCTACTGGGGCATCAGCCGGTACGTTAAATCCTCGCAGGAGGATGTCCCCCGCAGTGAAATCAGCCACATAAATGGACCCCGGAGTCCCAATTATATTCAGGATGGAATTAATGGTAATCTTTTCCGGGTTTACAATGTGGTCTATATGGAATTCGTTCTGGCTGAGGATAGATTGTTCATCGGTAAACTCAGGGTTTCTTATCCTGGCAATTTTGGTTTTGACGCCGTAACTGTGAGAGAGCATACATACTACCATATTAATTTCGTCACTATCGGTAACGGCCAGTACCATATCGGCATTTTTTATCCCTGCCTCTTCCAGGATTGCAGGAGAACTGGCGCTCCCTGACGCCACAGAGACATCCAGTTTTTCGGTAATCCGCTTTACCAGGTCAAGGTCTCTTTCGACTACTGATATGTCGTGACCTTCATTTGATAACTGCCTTGCCAGATTAAACCCAACGGCGCCTGCACCAACAATAAGAATTTTCATGGTAATATGACTTTCTTAAACAGAATTATTTTTTATCTTCAAAGGGGAAAAGTTATTCAGATTTCACATGCTGGCTTACCGTTTTTTGGTTGGAGAGTTCAACCACGCATAATTCACTTAATTTTTGGAATTGCGAATTGAACTCATTTCCGCCGCGATTGGGGTCTTCTGCTGTTAAGGTATCAATAAGAGTTTTTACGGTATCATACTTACCCTGTTCAAACATGGCATTGGCGATTTCCAGACGGCATTGCCAGCACAATTGATTATTCTGAGGTGATTCTTTGATCCAAATCACGCACAATTCCAGGGCGCGGTCATATTGTTTCGTTTCTTTTAAACACTGGATGAGTTCTATTTTTATCGAATTGTCGTTGGGAAACCGCTTTGCCAGTTCTTCGTAAAGAGCCAGTGACTTTTGACAGTCCTTTAAGGCAAACAATGTTTTTGCTAATTTGATCTTGGTTTGCAAAATCTTTTCCTGTAGATCGGGCTGTTTCGAATATTCAGTAATTTGTCTTCCAAAGACGGCTTCAGCCCTTTTGTAATCCTTGTTGGTGTAAAAAGTGTTTGCCACTGTGTTCATTGATTCAAAGTTCAAGTTTTTGATGTTCACAAGAGATTCCGATGCTTGTTCTGCTACCCGTTTGTCGACGTCCTGAAGCGCCTTTACCAATGATTCTATCGCCTGCTGATTCCCAATCTGTCCTAATGCTGTCACTGCAGATTCTCGTACCCGCGCATTGGTATCGGAGAGTAGTTTGATGAGCGAATCAACACAGACAGGGTCTCCGATTTTACCCAGGCTATCGGCGGCATACCAGCGCACACGTTCCTGTTCGTCATTCAGGGCAGCAATTAAAGACGCTACGGCACGGCTATCTCGGAGCTTCCCAAGTGAGACTGCTGTATATTCTCTTATTTTTGCTTCTTTATGGTTTAAGAAGGCAATCAAAGGTTCGACTGCCCTTGTATCCCCAATTTGACCCATGGCTTCTATGATGGCGCACACAAGAGACAAATTGGTATTACTGTTTAATGACGAAATCAGAGCCTCTTCAGCCTCGGGTCTTCCGAGCTTGCCCAAGGCACTGGCGCTTTTTTCCCGCACAACCAAACTCTCGTCTCCCAGGGCATAAACAAGGGGTTTGACAGCCCGCTCATCTCCAATTTCTCCCAAAGCCTGAATTACTTCAATACGCACCTCTTCCTGCATATCGGCAGTAGCGTCAATCAACACACCAATTACAGACGGGTCTTTGATCTTCACTAATTCTTTTGCAGCGAATATTCTTATTTCGGGATATTCACTCTTGATGGCTTCAACCAAGGGTTTGGGATCTGATTTGTCAGGTCTGAGTTCTAGCAGTTTAATCGACTTTTGAGCTATTTCAAGTTTCAACTGCTCAAATTTTGATTCAAACTGTTTCGTGTTTTCTTCCTGTTTTAATACGATGTCTTCCAGCCATTGTTCCCGCGTTTTTGACTTGTTGCGAATCCACCATTGTTTCCACCATGCGGGATCGTTACCGTTGGCCTGTTTTGTAATCTTTTCCAAGGATTTCTTCGCTACTTCCCTTAGCCCGCGGTCATTGGTCGCAAGCATTTTAATCAAGGGTTCGACAGCATCCCGATTATTGGTATTGCCCAGTGCCTTTGCCAACAACATCTTAACGTTTAAAGATCGTTGAGGGTGCAGCATCGCTTCCGACATCTTTCGTATCGAAGTTCTTGTTTTTAACGTGCCGAGTGTTTCCGCTGCCGCAGTCTGTAAAGGAATCGATTCACTCTCAAGCAGTTCGATCATAATGTCAGTTGCACGATCATCCCTGGTAAATCCGAATGCTTTAATAACGGAGACCTGCACGTCTTCATTTTCTTTGCGATCCTTTAGTATTTTTAAGAGCGGTTCCTGTGCATCGAGAAGGTTTAATCCCAAGAGAGAAACAGCTGCAGAACTTCGTATGGTGGGATCGTCAGAATGCAACTGTTCTGTCCATTCTTCCAATTTGCGATGTAGTTCATGGTCTGTCTTTGGCTCTGCTTTTTCTACAACAACCTTTCTCGGGAGCGCCGTGCACCCTAACATACTCGTTAGGGTTACAGATACAATTAATATTTTATAAAAAGTTAATTTAATGTTTTTTTGCATGCGTATTATTTACAACCTGCTAATATTCAAGTAAATATTTGATCAACATCCAAAAATTTCACAGGATTATTTAAAGATGAAGAGTTACTTCATTTTAAAATTTCGTAATGGAAAAAGGTAAGCATTTGGCAAGGGCATAATTGTAGTTATGATGTTAATTAAAAATAATAGCAAATTTTACTTCTCAGGTCAATATAAAAGATGTAACAGTTCAGCCGACTCAAAATAAAAGCAGAAGACAACCCCCTTGCCCCCTTTTCTAAGGGGGATTTTTAAAGTCCCCCTTAAAAAAGGGGGATGAAGGGGGTTGTCATGCGCCATTTGCACGTACACGTGAACTGTTACCAAAAGATAATCCTCAAATATTTTCTTCGATTCATTATAAATTCTGTTTTACATTTAAACTGAGATGAATATAATGTTGAACAGTGTTTGTAAAATTGATAATGTTCTTCTCCCCATTTGCATGGTGACAAGGTTCGTAATGAAAAGTTGTCGAAGTCCTATTTAATCTATTTATTGAGAATACTGAATGCGTGGAAAGTTAATAGTCATTACCGGTGTGGATGGCAGCGGGAAGACGGTACAGACAAAGCTGCTCTGTGAGCGGTTGCTGAAAGAGGGATATCCTGTAGTTACTACTGATTTTCCTCAGTATGGCAAGACTTTCTTTGCCGATATGGTGATAAAATATCTTCGGGGTGAATTTGGTAGCGCAGACTCAGTGAGTCCCTATCTGGCGGCGCTCCTTTACGCAGGCGACCGCTGGGAGTGCAAGGAACAAATAAACACTTGGCTCAGGGAAGGTAAGATTGTTGTGTCGAATCGCTATGTGTGTGATAATATGGCCCACCAGGGTGGGAAAATTAACAACCTTGCTGGAAAAGAAATATTTTTCCAATGGTTGGACAAGTTAGAACATCAAGTCTTTGCTGTTCCGAGGTCTAATTTAAATATCTTGTTATATGTACCGGTAGAGATTGCTTACCAACTTGTCGAAAAAAAAGAACAACGTGCTTACCTGGCAGGTGAAAAAAAGGATATCCACGAAGAGGATATAAACCATATGCGACATGCACAACAAACTTTTCTGGAAATTGCTCGGGGGAAAAAAGATTGGATAATCATTGATTGTACAAAAGATGGCGCATTGATGTCTGTACAAATGATTGCTGATAAGGTATGGTATGCAGTCCAAGGTGTATTATGATGAAAAGATGTCAAAGAATACAGACTAATCGAGGGTCCCTATAAAAGCGTTCATATGCCAAACAGAAAGAAGGTCATTATTATGGGGGCAGCAGGGCGCGATTTCCATAATTTCAATGTCTACTTTCGTAATAATCCTGAATATGAAGTAATTGCCTTCACTGCCATGCAGATACCTAATATTGCGGGAAGACAATATCCTTCTTTGTTAGCAGGGAAACTGTATCCTACTGGAATTCCTATCGAATCCGAACAAAAATTAGCATCGCTTATAAAATTTCATAAGATTGATGAGGTGGTGTTTTCCTATAGCGATGTTTCACATGAATACGTTATGCACAAGGCCAGCCTTGTGAATGCTGTCGGTGCACGATTTGCCCTCCTGGGTACAAGAGACTCAATGCTCAAATGTAAAAAACCCATTGTCGCTGTCTGTGCCGTGAGAACAGGCTGTGGAAAGAGCCCTACCTCGCGAAAGGTCTGCGAGATTATCAAAGGACTGGGGAAAAAAGTTGTGGTAGTAAGACATCCCATGCCTTATGGTGACCTCATCAAACAACGTGTGCAGCGATTTGCTACACTTGCCGACCTTAAGAAGTATGATTGTACCATTGAAGAAATTGAAGAATACGAGCCTCACATAGAACAGCAAACCGTTGTGTTTGCTGGTGTGGATTACGAGGCTGTTTTAGCAGAGGCCGAAAAGGAGGCTGATATTATTGTATGGGACGGTGGTAATAACGACACTCCTTTTTATGTGCCCGATATTCATATCACCATCGTTGATCCACATAGACCAGGGCACGAGCTTACCTATTACCCTGGAGAAACGAATTTTCTCCTTGCGGATATTATTGTTATTAGTAAAGAAGATACTGCAAAGACAATTGATATAAATCTTGTTAAAGAACATATAAAACTATCAAATCCAAAAGCTGCTGTCGTAGATGCAACATTACCAATAACGGTTGAAAAGCCAGAACTTATAAAAGGTCGGCGTGTGCTGGTTGTTGAGGACGGACCGACCCTGACACACGGCGGGATGGCCTTTGGTGCCGGAATTCTTGCCGCAGAAAAGTATGGGGCTTTGGAGGTCATTGATCCAAGACCCTATGCCGTAGGATCCATTGCGGAAACATTCGGGAAATATCCTCACATTGGCAAGCTGTTGCCTGCGATAGGCTATGGGCATTCTCAAATGGAAGAGTTAGAAGAAACGATTCGTCGCATTCCATGTGATGTTGTAATTATTGGCACTCCCATTGATTTGAGAAAGATCATTCACATTGACAAACCAACTGATCGTGTTCGGTATCTCTTACGAGAGATAAGTACGCCTACACTCAAAGAACTCCTTGAAACACGGCTGAAAAAATTTGCGGGTTATACGATGTATGGCATAGAGAATCCCCCTTCCTCCCCCTGTCCCCCTCCGGAGGGGGATAAAGGGGGAGGACTGGGGTTGTAAAATAATCCCGGGAAAAACACAACCCCCTGAATCCCCCTTTATTAAGGGGAACTGCGTAGGAATAACTTATAAAGATTTCGGGCATTTATGACGAAGAAGCGTCGTGTTGTTGTAATAGCATTAGGAGGGAATGCTCTGATTATGGAAGGACAGCGGGGTACAATTGCAGAGCAATTTGAAAACACCCGCAAGAGTCTGGATGGAATTGTCTACTGTTTAAAACAAGGGTATGGTGTAGTCATTACTCATGGGAATGGGCCGCAGGTGGGCAATATGTTACTTATGGTGGAGGCCAGTCGGAATCAGGTACCTGAACTTCCCTTAGAAGTCTGTGTGGCAGATACTGAAGGTGCAATTGGATATATGATTCAGCAGTCCTTAACCAACCGTTTGCGAAGAGAGGGGATCAACAGATGTGTCGTTACCGTATTAACACAGGTTATCGTTGATAAGCATGACAAGGCCTTTTCAAATCCCACAAAACCTATAGGGCCTTTTTTTACTGAAGAAGATGCGGAACGGTTTCGTAAACAAAAAGGCTGGCATATCGTGGAGGATAGTCACAGGGGATATCGTAGGGTCGTTGCATCGCCCAATCCATTGAAAATTGTGGAAGAGCGCGCCATAAAAGGCCTGCTAGAAACAGGCGATATTGTCATTGCAGCTGGTGGCGGTGGTATTCCTGTTA
>Ga0208373_1005530_pt1 | contig 10508 bp, 2 predicted proteins | sample RifOxyC2_FD_184036 | JGI IMG/M metagenome (GOLD analysis project Ga0208373, IMG submission 184036) | Soil microbial communities from Rifle, Colorado - Rifle Oxygen_injection C2 (SPAdes) | ecosystem: Environmental > Terrestrial > Deep subsurface > Rock core/Sediment | place: Rifle, Colorado... | reverse complement strand
GTAATGCACTAATTTATCTGTATTATACTTAGCTGTAAAACTTTTTCGGTCTTGTTTTAATTTATGTTGGAAACTTCTGTTTATAATATTATTGGTCATGCCGATATACAACGTGCCATTTCTTTGGCTAGCAAGAATATAGACGAAAAATTTATAATCGTTTTTATTTTTCTTTCCTGTCATGTTAAGTGAATTTTCTATTTTTCCCGCGGCCTTACCCTGGATCCCGGGTTCCGCTTCGCGGCCCCAGGATGACAAGGGGAGCTATTCCCCGAACCTGACCGCGCCGCCGTTATATTCCTGTTTTATTTGCTCGTCGGTCAAAGCGTAATTCCATATTTTTACTTCGTCGATCTGACCGTCGAATTCGTCTCCACCGCCATCTCCCGTATCACCTATCGCAAAATTAGCCGTACCATCATATATTCCACCTGAATCTCCAGTTGCTTCCGCAACTAATTCGCCGTTCATATAAAATTTCAACTTGTCGCTGTTGTTGTCATCATAAGTCCCAAGCAAATGGCACCAGCTACCGGCCGGACAATACAATGGTGCGGAAACAGCGGTCTTAGCGGCAGACGGCGGATCGTCTCCGTCATTACTTATCTGCCAAGTTAACAATTGGTCATCGCCGCCGCCGCTATAGTCAACATAACGAATCCGATATTCCCGTTCACTGCTACTATTTCCTTTTCCGACAATATTTATGAATATAAAACCAGTATCCTCCCAATTATCTGCCTTAACCCAAGCAGATAATGTCACAGCTGATAATCCTGAATTTGACGGCTCATCTGATGCTATTACATAATCATCCGTCCCGTCAAAGCTCCCGCCGCTTTTATATTTCCCGCTCCGCCCATTATACCAAAACGAATCCGAAGACGACGCGCAGGTCCCGGTCGCGGTCGTGCCGGATGTACCCAGATTAAGCGTCCCGTGATTCGTCCCGGCATAGTCGTGGATCACGCTTCCCTCGCACTCGTCAAAGCGCCAATGCGCCACCGGCTTGCCGCGGTTATAATCCCAGGCGATCTGAGCCGGAGTGCGGGCGTAGTTGTAAATACGAACCTCATCAATGAAGCCAGAATAATACGCTGATCCCCAGCGTCCAATATATATGCCCTCATCTCCTGCAAGTATATCAGAGTCATATCCAGGCAGCTCAGTTTTTAATATTCCGTCAACATAAACCCTTGCCCGGTTAGGACTTAGACTGCGGTCGAAAGTGCCGGAAAAATGATGCCATTTTCCATCCGTAAAACAATCGTCAGGCCCGCAATCATAACCGATATTTATTGTTCCCGCCGCTGTTTTAACATAAAAACTAATTAGACTGCTGGATCCGGTCATATAGGTCATGTACTTATAATCAGAATTATCGTGCATAACCATACCCTTTCCTACCATCCCGGGGTCTGTTTTAAACCAGTGGGATACGGTTAACTTCCCGCCCGTATCCTGATTTGCGTTATCGGCAATAACAACATAGTCATTACCATCAAATTTCAAGGCGCTCCCGAATTTACCTAGCTGCCAACTTGGGCTGGCGGCCGATGTGGGAAAAACTCCGTTAATCCCATTCCCGCTCGTGTCATAAGTCGTTGTGCCAGATAATTCATCCATCTTCAATTCCAAAACCGGCGGTGTACAGGTGGCCATATCGCCGGGAATGCAATATTCTTTACTGCCCCCGCTGACAGCCGTACTATTGTCCGACCGATTCCCGTCCAAGCCCATCACAGCTGATTTCGAATCGTTATAAACAGTCTTAATCTCATTTTCAACGAGGGCATAGTTCCAGATTTTAACTTCATCAATTAGGCCGTCGAAATAATATCCGTTATACGCGCCTGACCGGCCAATTGATAAATATTCAGCCGTAGTCGGAATGTTTGTATCGCCGTATACAGCAGCAACAGCACTTTCTTTGCCATTTATAAAAAAACGCACCTGACTATCACTCACTCTGACAGCACAACCATGATACCAAGATGTTGCTGCAATCGAATTTATTTGCGTTTCATAATTCTCTACATCTCCTGAATTTCCCCAGCCAAAAACAAGATTATTATCACCCTCGCCCGCAACATCCAAAAAAAACTGGCTATCGGTGCCGGCTGAATTTACCTGGCCGACGATATGATAATCAGTGTTAAGCGCATCCACCATAAACCAAGCGCAAACCGACATTTCTCCTTCCAAATCAAAGTCAGGATGCGAACCGATTCCCACATAATCGTCTTCCCCGTCAAACTCCATCCCCCCTCCAACTTTCCCATTCTTCGCCCACATAGACGAACTAGAAGTATTATCTCCGCTTAAGCCGGGGTAGCAGAGGCCATCGTGGCCATGGATCGAAGAATCATGCGCTGTACCACCCAGCCCCTCGTCAAAAGACAAATGCAAAACCGGAAAATTTAATGCGCCATTTCCGCCCAAGGCGGATCCGCCTCGGGCGGACATATCCTCCAAAATCTGTTTCTGCGTACGAGCGTAATTATAGATGCGGACGTCGTCGATCTGGCCAATAAAATCATTAGTAAAATCATTTGAATTACCGATATTTAAACTAAACCCCGAATCATTCGATCTTATTGAGCTTCCTGCCGTATCAGCGGGTATGGCAATGCTAATACCGTCAACATAAACATCAAGTCCGTTTGTGTTTGGCTCTCCGTCATATGCGACGCATAAATGTTGCCATTTTCCGGCAGTCAGAAAACTACTGGTTTCAATGTTAACCTCACCGCTGGAAAATCCTTGATAAAATGAAATTTGATTACTGCTACTGAGATATAAATTCCAGCCGTTTAGACCATTTTCTGATTTATCAACTAGGATTTGCCAACTTGGCGCGCCCGAACCTGCTTTCACCCATGAGCAAATCGTTCTTTGCGAAAGATTATCCATAATATTTTTTGATCCGCAAGAAACATTATTGTTATTTCCATCAAAATTTAAAGCCCCGCCATACTTCCCATTTGCCCACTCCGCACCACTCACGCTTCCATCATTCCCCCCGGCCGTACTCGAGCTGGCCACCGAGTCAAACGCCGTCGCCCCGCTCATTTCATCAAACTTCCAATGCGCCACCGGCCCCGGCGCCCATTCGTAGAGTTTTCGCACCTCGTCCGGTGAAAAGGCGCGGTTGTAGATGCGGACTTCGTCAAGACGACCGTTAAATTCATTCGGGGATCCGGAATTATCATGGCCAAAAGTTGAAACCGTAAAACCTGGCGTCTCTTCAGTACTTCCACTTTCGATTCCATTTATATAATATTTTGCGTTCCCATTATTATTAACGACTATGACATGATTCCACTCCCCGACAGCAACCGTTCCGACGCAATGGTTTTCTAGGCCATAAGCGAAGCTGATCGAACTGTTCCAGTTGCAAACCGAACTACTATTGTCATAATAATATAAAACGATATAACCCGTCGTGTCTCCGACCAATGCGTGCGGACCGCCTGTCTCGTCATTAGTGTGCATCCAAAAGGAAACAGTATAATCATCCCCAACGACCGGTCCCGCTGTATTGACTACATCATTGTTTTCGTCAAATACGGCGGCATTTCCGAATTTGCCGGCTGTGGTTGAGGCGTTAAAGTTCGCATCGCCGTTAAAACCATTTCCGCTTGAATCAATCGCGTCTTCAAAACCATTATCATCGTCATACCTGCCGACCGCTTCGTCAAACTTCCAATACCCCACCAAGCCATCCGTCAGCCACTTGTCCGACGCCCCGCCAAAAGCCGCGGATACGCCGGTATTTGATTTCACGCCTGCCAAACCGGCGCTGTAGTCCTGCTTGATCTGGTCGGCGCTGCGAACGTAGGGGTAGATTTTGACTTCATCTATGAAGCCGAAGAAATAACTGCCATTAACCTCGCCAACCAAGAAACCGGAGGCGTCAATGGCTGTGTTGGTGGTAATGCTGATGAATTGCCATTCGTTGACTGTGAGAGTACTGGAAAGCGCGCCGTTGACGTAAATTGTTGGCGAGGCAAAGCCGGTTGCGCTTAACTGGCCGTTTGTCGCCTCCACGTAAGCGTAATTATTTAACTCCAAGAAAGAGACGGTGTCTGACGCAGGCTTGGCCCAGAAAGACACGGTCTTGGCCACGGTCAGGCCGGGCACGCTGGTGGTGGCGCCGCCCCCGACTTCGCCGGCCACCGAGATGGCCACGCCGGACGGATAGCCATTTCCGCTATCGTTTTCATTAAATGTAACAGTCTGACCGCTGCCTGTCGGCTCGGAAGTCATCAGCATGGCTGCGTCATCATTGTAGGCAGTCGCGTCTTCTTCGTTCTGCGTCCCGCTGGTACCGCCGTAGGTATGCCCGGTTGTCAATCCCCCTCCCTGGCACGACCATTGAGCAATGATCAAATCATTTAACGCGGTAGTGGGGGAAAGCGTAATGGTAGCGTCTGAATTCGAAAAGTTATCGTCAATATCTCTGATGCCGTTGGTGCCGACAGTAGTATCTACGCCGCTGATGTTAATTGCCTGGACAATTCCGCCATCATTTAGACTACATCCACCGTCTATAGCAATAGTCTGGTTCGCGCCTACATCAGGGTTAAGTCTGTACCACACTGCTTGCTGGCTGTCGCCCCAATCACCGGCGGTCAGCGGAAAATTCGTGAGCGTATCCCCGTTGTAGGTTGTCGATGGCGGACAACCAGCCCCCACCTCCCAGCCCTGCATAAACAGCACCAACAGGTCAGTCCCAGCGGGCACAGTATGGGTAAAAGTCCATCCGGTAGCCCACTGCTCAGAATTAGTGCCGACATCTAAATTAACAGTATCAATAATCGGAGTGGAGTCGCCCGCGACCGACTCCACTCCGGCTAGGACATTGTCATTCGCCCCATCAAACCACAGACACCTCCCGCTCACGCACTCGCTCCCATCCTTCCACAACGCCCCGGTGATCGTCCCGTCATTGCCTTGTCCGCTCTCATCATGCGCGGTCGTTCCATAACCCTCATCAAAGCTCCAGTAGCCGACCGGCCCGGGGCCGACTTCTTCGGCTTGTACGGAAAAGAACGAAGCCGGATCGGATTGGTTGTTATATTCGGTCTCTATCCAGGTAGCGCTCCGAGGTATTATCGACACTCTTATCTCATCTATCTCAGCGTCTATGGTGTTAGTAATTCGATTTGAACCCATGTTAAAAATTGAATCAGTGGCCGCCGTAGAAGACGGAATTGGATTTGCGCCAAATAACAAAGTCCTTTGACTGCCGTTAAAATAAAATTTAAGCCTGGTGCCGTTATCTGCTTGGCTGCCGTCAAAAACTGCCGTCCAATAGTTTCTTTCGTCGGCTACGAGTATGTTTTCATCGGTATAGCCGAACGCGGACTCTCCGTTGGATAAAGTAATGGCAACGTCATCACTGCCCCCCGAGCCAATACCTCCGGTCATCAATTCCGATCTCAGTGTTGTGCCGGAATCTCCTTTTCCCGCCACCCCAGCAAAAGTATCCAAAGTTTTTATCTTTACCCAGACAGACATGGTCAGGTAAGAAGAACCGTCCATTTCATTAATATCGGTTGTAGAGAGGTAATCGGCGGTACTAATATCAAAATCAATGTTCCCGTTTATCTGCCCGGCAACCTGGTCTGCGGCGGTCATTGTTCCGTTTGCATCCGCGTTATGAGCGTGTTTCGTTGAATCACAAACTTCATAATTACCGGAACAATTTTGGCTCGGGTCTTCGCTCATATGCCAAACACCCAAATAATTCTCATCCCAAACCTCCTGGGGCGTTTCTTGATTAACCACGTTCGCGTTGCCATAATACAGAAAAATATCCGCATCTGCAGTCGAACTGAGTGCCGGCATCTTCACCCAAGCCACCAGCGCGCCGGTCGAGCTGGCATAGCTTTCAATTTCATGTTTCAAAACTGTTCCGTTGTTTAACGTAAACACAAAATCCCCGCCGTCATCCTGCGCCTTGCCGATAAAATCAGAATCGGTTCTTAAAACCAGCACCGGAAAATCAACGAGATCGCCGGCCACCTGGGCGTGGTTTATCGTCAGGGCCTTGCGATAAAGCCAGGAGTCGTTCCACCAGGATGCTTTTACCGTTTCGGTTCCGGCAAAAAAGAAAAAATAGATCCCGGCCGCAGATGCTATCAAAACCAACGATAAAAGCACCCGCCAGATCTTTAAATATACCCGGTAGAATTTATGCCAGAAATTTTTGTTATAATCCTCTTTCATTTATGGATAATTTTAATTCAGATTGATTTCTTTTTGTCATCCTGGGGCCGAGCGTCAGCGAGGAACCCGGGATTCACACTCTTCGCTAACCTTTGTCATCCTGGGGCCGAGCGATAGCGAGGAACCCGGGATCCAGGGTTTGGCGGTAAGTATAAAATTTTTAATAACTTATCGTTTTTGCCGCTTTATCCGTTATGATTATCATTCGCATCCCTGCGGTTCCCCCTATCCCTTTTCTCACCCCGGCCCGCCATTCGGGCGGGCCGCCCCTCTCCGATTCCGGAGAAGGGACGGTTCGTGCGGTTCCCCCTCTCCGGAATCAGAGAGGGGGTTAGGGGGTGAGGAAAGTGCCGGAGCGGATGCGGAAGCAGGATAACCCGGGGACCCATATTCTTCGCCAACCTTTGTCATCCTGGGGCCGAGCGATAGCGAGGAACCAGGGATCCAGGGTTTGGCGGGATGACAAAAAACAAATAAACGTAAAGACCCCGGAGCATACAATGATCCCCGGGGTCTCTAACGAAGATAAAACTATCGTCGTTTAAGCGTGGGGATTTTTTATTCGGTTTTATCGATCGATCATTTCGCGCATCTGAAACCGATTGAACTCGTGGCTGTCGTCGGACTATAGGACATATCCAGGTCGAAAAGCGCTTTCTCGCCTCGGACGAAGCCGCGGATATAGGAATCGGTAGAGGTAGCTGTGCTGGTCCTGATCCGGCCGATACCGTTATCGCCGTTATTATAGTAATAAGGCGGAGTGATATTATTGCCCCGGAAATCATCGATCATGTAGTATTCCTGCCAGGTATCGCTCTCCGGACGCATCAAGGCCGCGCTCGGAATCGTCTGATCGGTCCACTCGGCCGCTCCTCCAGCCAAGCCGTACAGCCTGCTACCGCTTGATAAGGCGAAACCGGCTGATGTCGTAGCGCAAGAAATAGTGCTTTCTGTTTCGTCGGCAGCGGCCAGCTGCAAACCCTCAATTTCTTTATTGCAGTCATTATCAATGTTCCTGATTACGTTCTCGGCGATCGTCAGCCATTCATTTTCAGTGATTAAGTGATACCCGTCGCCAAGCGCCTCGCAAATCAAGGCCGCCTCACCCTGCGATACGTTCGTCCACGGTATTCGTGATTCGTTATTATTCGTCTCATATTCGTGTTCATTCGTTTCTAAGCAGAAGCCCGGCATTGTCCCGTACTTGGCTGATCCCGGCACCCAGGCGTAACCGTCATCGCAATAGCCTTCAAATGCGCCGGCTACGACCTTGCCCTCTACACCCATATCGCCCATAGTCTCGTCTACAGCTGTATCCAGGGTTGATCCGCAGGCTCCGCCCGAGCAGACCATGATCCGTCCGTCAACGAGCATCTCGCCCACAATCGATACCCGACCGGTATCGGCGATATTGACGATCGAAACGCCGTTTAAGCGGAAATCAGCTATATCCCCTTCTCCGACCTGGTTGACCACGAAAGCCGTTTTCGCGGAACTTGTGGCGGTAACGATCTCCACTATGGCAACGTCAGGCTCGGACGTAGTCGCGAGTCCCTGTCCCCCTTGGATACCGGGACCGAGCCTGACGTTGCCGCTAGCTGTAATTTCCATTACCTGCGCTATATTATCCGGATCTTCAGAATTATTATTAATACCCGCTTCGAGCAAGCTGATCCTCGTATCCATGTCGGCCAGATTATTCTCTACCAGGATGATCCGATCCGAGAGCGCGTCAATGCCGGCGGCGATAGCCGTTAAATTTCCGGAAACAGCGTCAAATTCTACCGTTAATCTGGAATCAAGGCTGTCATTAAAACGAGTAATCTCTTCGCTTACGATCACGAGCGTGGAGCTGGCAAAATTATAGTTATCTAAAGCGGCCTCCAGCATGATCATAACCTCGTCCTCTATTTCCATGGCCGCGATCCGATCGGTTATCTGATCCTCGACCATCTCCACTGTCAGGCTCTTGTTGCGGCGGGATATCAAAACATTTATCGTGCCCTTATCTCCGTTAAAGGCTTCCAAAGCGACGCCGACCGTCGGATCGCCGGCTTCGGCGCGCATGATATAACCCGGCGTTCCCGAGGCGGAGGTAAGAGAATCGCCGGGGCGGATTTCGCCGTTTTCGGCGGAAACTTTAGCCGGAATCTGTCCGAGCATGGCGATTATCTTATAGTTTTCGTTGTTTTGCGTTTCCGGCCGGGAGTTGCCGACGATTGCTGGTCTAGTGGAAACAATACCCATTAAATTGCCGTCGGCCGCGCGATCACAGCGCTTAACCGCGTTATTGTTGGTGACATCTACACATACGGCTTCACCGGACACAAGATCAGTATCGGTCGTATAGAAATATTCCGCGTAGTCGGCCGAAGGCGAAGAGCCACTGCCGTCATAAAAGTAATCGCCATCAGCGTCCACGCTGAAAATCGTGCCGCTTGTGGAAGTAGCGATAGTGAAAACTTTCAAGTTATTCGCGGATGTCGTCACTTGGATCGTGGTAGTACCGGTAATAACGGTAGTGTCGTCCAGCACGATATCGCCCGTATTGGCGGCGGATAAAGTCAGATCTAAATTCTCCCAGGAACTGTCGGTCTTGATATAGCCGGGACCGTCAAAAATAATGTTGCCGGCCATACCATTGGTCATTAAAAGATCATAGGCTATGGACACGTCGCCCGCCGAGCCGAACTGCACCGGATTATTAAAGACCGTGGCCGCGCCGGAGATAGTAACGACGTCCGTACCGTTTTGGTTGAGGTTAAGGAGATTGCCGGTACCGTCGACGCGGATCGAAAGCCCCGAGGATGAAGCGGCGGTCGAAGTATTGTAGATCCTGGCTAAATAGTCGGTTGAAGAGGTACTGATATCAACAAGATAATCCGGACTGCTGGTGCCGAAGCCGACAAAATTATTAGGGGCGTCCAGGGTAATAAGGCCGGAATTCGCCCAGGTTGAGCCGGTGTAATAAAGCATCTGTCCTGCGGTTTCGCCGCTGATCGAAACATCCGATAACGAGCCCAAAGAACCGGAAGACCCGGCCGAACCGATATTTACCCACTGCCCGCCGCTGTTCTTGTACTGCAACGTGCCGCTGTAATCGCGGATACCGTAGGAGGATGTGCTGGTCGTATAGTCGGCGCCGAAGTTAAGATAACGGTCGGTGCCGGAAAGTTTGGTATCGCCGACAACGGTTAACGCGGACTGCGGAGTCGTAGTGCCGATACCGATATAACCGCTATTCAATATGCTTAAAATCGTAGATGATCCGATCGTGGTCGAGGAGCCGATCTTGAAAATATCGTCCGTATCATCAACTCCGAGCCAGAAATCGTTGGCCGAACCGTCGAAGACAACACCGGCATCCTCCGCGATGTTGTTTCCGATCTGCAGGATCGAACCGCCCGCGGTCGAACCCTGGATCACGAATTCTCCGTTCGACTGCACGGTCATATCGACATAAGTATCGGAATCGTAGGCCAGGCGCAATTGCGAGTCGGAATCGGATAAAACCGTAAGTTTTGCGCCGGCCGTGGACGTGCCGATCATTAAATTACCGCTTACGTCCAAGAGCATGGCCAAAGAGCCGTTCGTATTAAATCCGATCTGGTTATCCGTCGAAAAATCAAGTAAGTTGTCCGCATCGCGTCCGATCTGGCCGCTCGCGCCGAGGTAAACGGCGTCCGGTAGACTAAAGGTAATATCGCCGGCCGCGCCGTCCGGGTTGACTACGTATATCTCGTTTAAAGTACCGGTAGCGTTGCGGGTGGTGTATGTCCCGGCCGCGGTCCTGACCATAAGCCCATTGACGGTAAAATCGCCGTCATTAATATCGGTCGTGCCGCCTAAACCGAGCGAGGAGGTTGCCATATCGACCCAGGTGGAGCCGTTGTACATAAGGATATCGCCATAAGCGGCTGAACCGATGCTGACGTCCGAAAGCGATCCGAGCGCGCCGCTTGATCCGGCCGAGCCGATATTTACCCACTGCCCGCCGGAATTTTTGTACTGCATCGTGCCGCTGTAATCGCGGAAACCGTAGGAGGAGGTGCTGGTTGTATAGTCGGCGCCGAAGTTGAGATAGCCGGAACTGGTCGCTATTTTTAGATCACCAGCGACAGTAAGCGTTGACTGCGGAGTCGTAGTACCGATACCTAAATAACCGGAAGAATTCAAAACCATCTGGTTAGTAGCATTGGTACGGAAAGTGATTTGGTTATCGGTAGAGAAATTAAGTAAATTATCCGCATCGCGGCCGATCTGGCCGGAAGAGC
>Ga0208373_1005529_pt1 | contig 10512 bp, 8 predicted proteins | sample RifOxyC2_FD_184036 | JGI IMG/M metagenome (GOLD analysis project Ga0208373, IMG submission 184036) | Soil microbial communities from Rifle, Colorado - Rifle Oxygen_injection C2 (SPAdes) | ecosystem: Environmental > Terrestrial > Deep subsurface > Rock core/Sediment | place: Rifle, Colorado... | reverse complement strand
ATTTCTTATACCTTATCTCATTGGCAACGCCTGATTCGATATTTGGAAAATGGCGAACTGGCGATGGATAATAATCAGGCAGAAAATAAAATCCGACCCTTTGCGATAGGTCGAAAAAACTGGCTCTTTTGCCAGAATGAAAAAGGTGCCCAAGCCTCCGCAATTCTTTATTCTCTCATTGAAACAGCCAAAGCGCATTCAGTAGAGCCTTCTTATTATCTAGAGTCTGTCCCAACTACTAAATATGCTGTAAATATAGTGATTTCGTGACAAAAATGATTCGGGAAAAAGTGCAAAAATTGCACTCTTCCCCGAAAAAAGCGTGTTATAATTCGGTTTTTCTTCAAAGAAACTGAGTAACACGCCATGAATACTGTATCATTTCAACTAGAGCTTCGTCCAGAAATTCCGAATGTTTACGGTGCATTGGATTACCAAGAATTTCGCGACACGCTTGTCAAAATAGATGAAATTCTTACCAAGAGCGGCTTGGAAAGCCGATTGGTAACCGAGGCTCTAAACCAATATGTGGCCGCAAATAATATCGACAGCTCTAAATTTTACAACAGCAAAACCGCGGCGTTTCACCATAAAAAATTAAGACATGCATTGCGCTGTAATATTGCTCGTCATCTTACTGGTGAGTCATATCGATTATTCAGCATAAGGCTTGCGGATAGCTCTTTGTTTCAGTGGTTTACCAGCATCAGTGCCTTGGGTTGCCGCAAAGCAATATCCAAAAGTACGTTGGAGCGTTATGAAAAATGTTTTGATGAAGCATTGATTGTTGCAAAAATACGCGAATGGTTATCTGGATTATCTGATATTGATAAAGCTTTAGACTCAGGATTGCATCAATCAATTAGTTTTGAAAATATTTTCACGGATAGTACTTGTATAAAAGCCAACATCCACTTTCCCACTGACTGGGTGTTGTTACGCGACGCAGCAAGAAGCTTATTGTTTGCGATTAAAACCATACGAGCACAAGGTTTAAGGCATCGAATGATTGAGCCACATTTGCTTTTAAAACAAATGAACAAGCTTTGTATCGCTATGACTCACGTTAGAAGAAAAGCAGGCGGCAGAAAACAGCGCAAAGCTATTTTTAGAACAATGAAAAAATTAAGCATTTGCATTGCCAAACACGCTTATCGTTATCGTGAACTTCTTGCCCATAATTGGGAAAACACCGCCTGGACAGAAAACCAAGCGAAACAGGTTATGAGCCGAATTGATTTGATATTGGAACAGCTGCCAGCCGCTATAAAACAAGCACACGAAAGAATCATCGGTGAAAGATTAGTTGCTTCTGAAGATAAAATATTGAGCCTCTACGACAAAGACGCTCACGTTATTGTGCGTGGCAAAGCAGGAGGCGAAGTTGAGTTTGGACAGGGATTGCTTTTAACCGAACAAATTGACGGATTAATTATTGATTGGGAATTATTCAGCGAACAGCCTCCTTCAGATAGCAAGCTTCTCGAACCAACGATAAAACGAATTGAAAAATATTACGGTTCTCTTGGTGCATCCTGTGCAGATCGCGGTTTTTATAGTAAAAATACCCATGCTTTTTTACAAGAGCGTAATATTTATAATGCCGTATGCCCGAAGAGTCCAAAAGAATTTCAGGAAAAATTATCAGACCCGATATTTTTAGCCTTACAAACAAGGCGCAGTCAAACCGAAGCGCGTATTGGTATTTTTAAAAATGTATTTTTAGGAAAGCCACTGAAAAGCAGAATAACCGCTTATAAACGCATAGCAATTAACTGGTGTGTGTTGACACATAATCTTTGGGTATTATCCAGAAAAGCATTGGATTACGAGCGAATGCTACTAAAAAAAGCGGCTTAGCGCGCTTAATCTGCTCACAAAAAATCCTGCAAACAATATCCGCTAAATCTCTGCGCTTCAAAATCGGTGTTTTTTACAAAATCAAATCCAATCAATAAAAATAAAATATTTTTTACTGCATCTGCTGTGAAATTACAGCCACGATACTTTGCTGCATCCGGGAATTATCAAAAAACAGGGGAAATGGGACAGGCTCTAATTTAGTGGTATGCCGAAGCGGTAGGGGAAGGTTTAACTGCGTTTTTTAGGATTATCAGAACTGTTAGAACTGCATCCCATGCAACAGCGGTGCAAATTATTCGATACGAAAATAAAAAACGTATTATCGTGCAGCATATTGGCAGTGCGCACACAAAAGATGAACTCACAGCACTTCGCAATAAAGCTGAATTTATTTTGGAACAACTGTCTCCACAGTTATCACTCTTTCCCTTATCGGAATCTCAACCACGCTTAGTGCACATGGATTATTTACAGTTGCAATCAGTAACGCATTGTTTTGCGCACCAGGTGTTAAAGCAATGCATCAAGCAATGCGAACTTCATTTTCTCCATTCCCTTTATCAGAATCTCGCAATTATTCGTATCATTGAGCCTGCATCGAAATTGCGAAGCATGACACTATTGCAACGTTACTTTCATATCGCCCATGCAGAGCGTACTGTTTATCGTTTACTGCCAAAGCTTATTTTGCAAAAAGAAAGAATTGAACAAGCGGCCTATAAAACGGCATGCACCCATTTTGGCGAATCATTTGCATTAGTTTTATATGACGTTACCACATTATATTTTGAAAGCCATGAGCCAGATGATGAGCTGCGAGCGCGTGGTTTCTCTAAAGATGACAAATCTAAACAGCCTCAAATTGTGATTGGATTATTGGTAACCCCACAAGGCTTTCCATTGATGCATGAAGTATACAAAGGAAATACGTTTGAAGGGCATACGATGCTCGATGTCGTTAAAAAATTTCAAAAGCGCCACACTGACACAAAACCCATTATTGTCGCGGATGCAGCCATGCTCTCACGTGATAATATGCAATATTTAGAGACTGAAGGTTATCGTTATATTGTCGGTGCACGATTAGCGAATACACCACCATCATTCATTGAAACTATTTCATCAACACTTTCTAAAAAAAATAACAGCCTGATCCGTTTAAACTACCCTAATCGTTCCTTTGATGTTGTTTGTGCTTATTCTTCACTGCGAGAAAAAAAAGACAGACGTCAATTTGAAAAACAAATCTTAAAAGCCACCGAATTAATAAAAAGGAAAGAAGCTGGGAAACGTGCCAAATTTGTTAAAAAATCACTGGATGGAAAACCAATTTTTATATTAGACGAAGAACTCAAACAAAAAACTGAAAAATTACTCGGCATCAAAGGTTATTGCACCAACATTCCTGAAAACGAAATACCAAACGAGCAAGTTGTTTCTTACTACCATGATTTATGGCGTATTGAACAGGCATTTAGAATATCAAAAACAGATCTTAAAACCCGTCCGATCTTCCACTATACGCATGATGCGATACAAGCGCATGTCTTGCTGTGTTTTATGACCCTGATGATAGGAAAATTTATTGAAATTAAAACTGGATTATCATTACAGCGCACACGAGACATTCTTTGGAACGTTCATGAAGTTCGTATTCAAGATGCTTTAACCAAAAACAAATTCACATTGAAAACCAATTTAGACGAATACAATAACAGCGGACTTCCACAGATTCTAAAAACGCACTAAATGGCAGAAGTCAGGAAAAATATGTTTGACAGCGTCATCCACAAAAAGTATTTCAGAAGATTTTGAATCTAATAAAGAGTATTATAGATAATAAACAAAAGGAGTCTGCTATGCCATCGTCTGCTATTCTTTGGTTTGATCAAACTAGCATGAAAGATGTTTCGAAAGTCGGTGGCAAAAATGCTTCTCTCGGTGAAATGATTCAAAAACTGACCCAAAAAATCCGCGTGCCGAATGGTTTTGCTACGACAACAGATGCGTTTTATCGCTTCCTTGACGAAAATAAGCTCGCTGAAAAAATTGATCATCTATTATCTGAATTAGATACGCACAATTTAACGGCGCTTAAAAAAACAGGTAGACAAATTCGTCAATGGGTATTGAAAGCAAAATTTTCTGATGCCTTTAAAAAAGAAATAGAAACTGCTTATAAACTTTTGAAGAAAAAAAGCGGTAAGAAAAAATTAACTGTTGCTGTACGTTCATCCGCAACAGCCGAAGATTTATCAGATGCTTCCTTTGCAGGTCAGCAAGAAACTTTTTTAAACGTGAAAGATTTGCCGCATTTATTTTCAGCCATTAGAAAAGTTTTTGCCTCTCTTTATAATGATCGCGCGATTTCATACCGCGTGCAGCATGGTTTTGCGCATCAGAAAATTGCGTTATCTGTTGGTATTCAAGAAATGGTGCGAAGCGATTTAGCTTGCAGCGGTGTGATGTTTTCGATTGATACTGAAACAGGTTTTGACAAAGTCGTTTTTATCACAGGCAGTTTAGGTTTGGGCGAAATGGTGGTACAAGGCGCGGTCAATCCCGATGAATTTATCGTTTACAAACCAAACTTAGAAAAAAATCTCCCTGCGATTTTGCGAAAAAAGCTCGGTGAAAAAGTGGTCAAAATGATTTACAGCAATTCTGCTGAACATCCTACTCAAAAAATCAAAACAACAAAAACGGAACAGCGGCAATTTGTTTTGAATGACAAGGAAATTGAAGAACTCGCACGTTATGCCGTGATCATTGAAAAACATTACGGCAAACCGATGGATATTGAATGGGCAAAAGACGGCGAGACAAAAAAACTTTTTATTGTGCAGGCGCGTCCTGAAACCGTAGAAAGCCGAGTGAATCGCCAAGTGCTGCTGCGCTATGAAATGAAAAAGCACGGCAAGGTTTTAATGGAAGGCAGAAGCGTTGGACAAAAAATTGGGAAAGGCAAAGCAAAAATTTTAAAAAGTTTAAATGAAATGCATAAATTAGAAAAAAGCGATGTGCTGGTGACTGATATGACCGATCCAGATTGGGAGCCGATCATGAAAAAAGCTTCTGCTATTGTGACTAATCGCGGCGGCAGAACTTGTCACGCAGCCATCGTTGCGCGTGAATTAGGAATCCCTGCCGTAGTTGGATGTGGCAATGCCACTCGCGTTTTGCAGGATAGTCATAACATCACTGTTTCTTGTGCAGAAGGCGATACCGGTTTTATTTATGACGGCTTAGCTGATTTTAAAGTGAGCGAAATTAACGTTGATACCATGCCAAAATTGCCGGTAAAAATTATGATGAATGTCGGCAATCCTGATCAGGCATTTGGTTTTTCTTTTATTCCCAATCACGGCGTGGGACTTGCGCGTCTAGAATTTATTATCAGCAACATGATCGGGCTGCATCCTTATGCAGCATTACAATTTAAAAAATTAAAACCCGCACTTAAAAAACAAATTGAAGAAAAAATTTCAGGCTACAAAGATCCCGTTGATTTTTATATCAGCAAAATACGCGAAGGCGTTAGTACCATTGCCGCCGCGTTTTATCCAAAACCTGTGATCATCCGCACGTCTGATTTTAAATCAAACGAATATGCTAATCTTTTAGGCGGTGATTTATTTGAACCCAAAGAAGAAAATCCCATGATTGGCTTTCGCGGTTCATCACGATATGTTGCCGAAAATTTTCAAGCCTGTTTTGAATTAGAATGCCGTGCGTTAAAACAAATTCGCGATGACATGGGATTGACGAATTTAAAATTAATTATTCCATTTACGCGAACAGTTGAAGAAGCAAAAGCGGTGATTGAAGTAATGGAAAAATTTGGATTAAAACGCGGCGATAAAAATTTGGAAATTATGATGATGTGCGAAATTCCATCTAACGCTGTATTAGCTGAAGAATTTTTAAACTATTTTGACGGCTATTCCATCGGCTCTAATGATTTAACGCAGTTAACTTTGGGATTAGATCGCGATTCTTCTTTAGTTGCCAATTTATTTGACGAACGAAATGCAGCGGTAAAATATTTTCTGTCGCAATCTATTCAAGCCTGCAATCGCTTAAAAAAATATGTCGGCATTTGCGGACAAGGACCTTCTGATCATCCTGATTTAGCTGAATGGTTATTAGAGCAAGGCATTCAAACGATGTCGTTGAATCCCGATACAGTTGTGTCCACGTGGATTTATATGGCGAGGAATAGGGAAAAGGGAAAAGGGAAAAGGGAAAAGATGATGAATGCAAAAACTGCAGAAAAAAACAAGAAAACAGGATGGAAAAATTACAAACTATGTAAAAATTTTTAATCCGATGACCACAGCCAAAGGATTTGGGCTGCTGGGAAAAATAAAATCAAGTTTATCTTGATAAGTATGACATTCATTGTTTTGTTTGATAATATATTTATTTATGCTCTGTTCTGATTGAGAAGAAAATAACATTGAATAGGATCAAGGAATGAAAACTGAGGATTGCAAACTACATCCATGTCATCAAACAATATTTTTCCCTTTGATCTTTTTCCTTTTTCCTGATTGAAAGGAGTTTCCCATGCATTTTAAAAAATGGATTTTTACACTGTTTATTTCGATTTTTTTTATCACGCTCACTGCCTGCACGCGTTATCCAAATCCGCAAGATCCTTATGAAGGATTTAACCGAAAAGTTTATGCGTTTAACCACGCAGTAGATACCGTTGTTTTCAAACCGATTGCTAAAACTTATGTCACCATTGTGCCGCCGCCTTTGCAGGCTGGCGTCAGCAATTTTTATGACAACCTCTGGCAGCCGACAACGATTGCTAACGATATTCTGCAAGGCAAACTCGGATTTGCTGTTGCCGACACTTGGCGTTTATTAATTAATAGTACAGTCGGTATTTTAGGATTGTTTGATGTGGCGTCTCATATACAAGGATTGCCGCCGCATTATGAAGATCTAGGTTTAACCTTTGCTTACTGGAGCGGTAATGACGGCGCAAAACAATCTGCGTTTTTTGAAGTGCCGATCTTTGGGCCTTTCACTTTCCGCGATGCATTTACTCGTCCGATTGATATTTTCGCCTTGAGCGTTTGGCCATATATTAAACCAGATTGGTTATCCTACGCTTTATTCGGCGGCTACTTAGTTGATTTGCGCGCGCAAGTATTGCCCGCAGATAAAATGATTCAAGATTCATTTGATCCGTATATTTTTGTACGCGATGCTTATCAGCAGCATCGTGCAGCACAAATTCGCGATAACGAAGAAAATTATGTTGAGTACATGAAACGCGTCAGAGAAGAAGAAAAAGAAGCCGGCGGCAAAGCAAAAGTTGTTCGACGCGCAAGAATTGATGTGGGAAGATTTTGAAAATTTCTTAACTAAATATTAACTGCGTTTGTTTACTATGGTTTGCCAACGAATAGTTATAAAATGTAAGTAGTATTCATTCTACTTAAGAGGATAACACTTGGCAGCCGAAGAAAAAACCATAGCATTAGTCAGCGAGTCTGATCAGCCACCGCCAAATCCAGCAGAAGTTGAAGATAATGTTTTTTTAGCGCAAATACAATCAATGCTGCATCACATAATCGCTCACCCAACACACGCAGATCAGATAATAGATCTTCATCCACCCGTTGCTGCTCAAAATCAGGCGGCAGCTGGAAATGATTCTTTTTTAGGGCAAGTGCAATCCATACTGCATCACATCATCACTCCTCCGCTATCTTTGCACATAATGACTCATTATTCAGCTACCACTGCTCAACTGACAGCAATGCGTCAAAGCATAGCTAAAGAAAAAAAAGAAATAGAAAGAAATATTGAATTTGTAGATGTCATGAATCATTTTCTTTTCCCTAGCTTTATTGCCTGCGCGACTGCTTTGTATATATGGTTATCATCGATGGCAATAGTATTCATAGCGCTAGCTTTTTGTTACTTGATGCTACTGTTAATGTTTACATTGGCGGTAAAAATGATTTTAACAGGTCGTCTCGCAGATTATTCCACTCGAATGTCCATGGCAAACAAACAGCTTTTGAATACGGGCGTTTTTATTTCACTATTTGCTTCGATCTTATGCATGGGCACGCCTATAGGCGCTCCATTATTTATGATCAGTGTTTTTTTGAATGCTTATCAAAGATGCTCCGAAGATAAAAATTTGTGGCAGAAAATACAAGGTATGATACCAACATTGTTTGCCATAACCAGTGCAGCGCTATTATTCATTGCGAGCATGGGTGTTGCATGCGCGCCAGCTTTGTTCACTGCCGCCTTGGTGACTGGTGTCATGGGCGCTGTGTGTTCACTGATCATGATCATCGCAAAAAAACCTTTAGAAAAAAAATATCCTCACAGCGTACTTTTTCGTTCTCCAGCTTCTGTTTTACAAACAGAAGGAGATCATGCCGATGTTGAATTACCCTTACTGCATCATGCCACTTAAAGAGAGCGTTTCAGGCTGAGAAAACTCCCGTCTTTTACGATATCATTGATTGATTTCATGCAGTTGAAAAGTCTAAAAAAGCAAATGGTCAGTTTTTATTAACGGGATCTGCGAATGTTTTAGTGTTGCCGCCGCTTGCTGATGCATTAGTCGGCAGAATGAATATTTGCACGCTTTACCCTCTTTCTGCTGATGAAGTGATCGGCAAGCCTTCTGTTTTTCTTGATAAAATATGGGATGAACCACATTTCCAATTAAACACAGTAGTAAAAAAATTTTCACTCACACAAATGATAGGACAAGCAACTTTCCCTCAACTGACTAGTGATAAAAATATTCATCGGCATCGTTGGTTTCAAAGTTATTTAACAACGTTATTACAACGCGACATTAAAGATTTAGCAGAAATTGAAAAGATCAGCATGCTGCCGAATATGCTGCAAATTATAGCATCACGTGTTGGAAGTTTAATTAACGAAGCAGCTTTTGCGCGTGAAGTGGGAATGAACGCAATGACCTTTTCTCGGTATCGTCATTTATTTAAAGCACTTTTTTTAACAGACGATGTATTAGCGTGGCATAAAAACATTGGCAAACGTTTTGTGAAATCTTCTAAATTATATTTTATTGACACTACTCTATTGTGTTATTTATTAGGCGTAGAAATTCACACACTTCAAAAAGATAATCCCAATCTTTATGGGAAAATTATCGAAAATTTTGTCTATTCAGAATTACTCAAACAATTGACACGCCAAACAGACAGCAAGCTGTATCATTTTAGAACACAGGACGGCAAAGAAATTGATTTTATTTTAGAAAAACGAAACGGCGATTTAATCGGTTTAGAAGTAAAAGCTAAAGAGAATATCACTCCTCATGATTTTTCTTTACTCAAAGAATTACAATCTTTAACGGGTAAATCTTTTAAAAAAGGTATTGTATTATACGGCGGGGAAAAAATTTTGCCGTTTGGGAAAAATTTATATGCAATGCCGATTGAAGCTTTATGGAGCATGAAATAATTTTACTAAAAATTTCTCCTTCTTATTCTTTGATTATCCTTAAGACAAAATTAATTTTAAGAACCCGAGTATTTTTTAAAAAAATATTATTCATAATAAATTAAACTTAAATTTAATGATCCCAAAAAGGAAAATAAAATGAAAGATACAGATACAACAAAATTACCCCTATCTCCACCTTTGCAAGCAGTCATTTTAGGAGCGGCAGGTGCAGGTTTATTTGGGACAGTTTTTGACGGCATGACCACAAAAGATATGTCGCCTATCTGGCATTGGCTTAAACCGATGGAGTCTGTCGTAAGCATTCTTCCAGCACTTCTATGGGGAACAGTTGCTTTTACAGGTTTTATGGGCGGCAAAGAAATTTATCACGCTATAAAAGAAGAAGATAATGCAAAAAGAAAAGCACACTGGATAAATGCGCTAGGATTTTTTGCAGCGTTTGCAGGATGTTTAATTATCTCAGTTGCGCCTGCTTCAATGGCAATAGCAGCAAGCATAGCGACGCCAGCTGCTTTCGTTATCGCTATTGGACTTTTAACCTGCGGTCACTGGATATTAGGCAAGCGTGAAGGAAAAAAGATAACGTCAGATCAGTTCTTTAGCACATTACTTCCGTTTGTACCCCAATTTTTTGGCGCGCTTGCTTTGCTGTTATTTGCAGTGCATGTGCCATTTATAACCCTGCCTATTTTAGGAAGCTGTTTAATCGCTGGTACAGTAGGTGCGGCGATTGGTTTAATAGTCACTTTATATAAGGGTCGCGGCACAATAACACAGGCTATCAGCAGCGCTGCCAAAAAGTTAATTACTGGGGATTTATGGTCGTTTGTAGGAGTAGGAAGCGGACAGCAAGGTCTGGGAGTTTCTATTGAAAATCCGCTAAATCAACTATCTCAAACCCCGCCGCCCTCTGCTCCACCAGCACCACAGCCAGCTTAATAGACACCTGCAGCCCATGTACTGTTATAACAGTACATGGGCTTTTTACAAATCTCCTCTGCAAAATCTTTTCTAATTCATACAGAGAATGCTAGAATCTACTTCCGAAAAAAATTAACGAGGAGTATAGTAGGCCCCAAATTTCGAACAAATTTTTCTGAAAAATAAGATATAATTTTCACGCAAAAATAGGAGATGAAAATGAGCGTGAAACGTCAGAGCTATAAT
>Ga0208373_1005523_pt1 | contig 10523 bp, 12 predicted proteins | sample RifOxyC2_FD_184036 | JGI IMG/M metagenome (GOLD analysis project Ga0208373, IMG submission 184036) | Soil microbial communities from Rifle, Colorado - Rifle Oxygen_injection C2 (SPAdes) | ecosystem: Environmental > Terrestrial > Deep subsurface > Rock core/Sediment | place: Rifle, Colorado... | reverse complement strand
ATTAAGAGGATTATAGCAAAATTAGTTAATTTAGGGAGATTACAATTCCAAATTACAGATGTTGCATCTAGTTTAAAAATTGGTCCGCCAGCCGCAACTTCATATGTGAAAATATGGAAAAATTATGGAATAATAAAAGAAATACCAGAAGCAACCGGACAAGCTAAATCTTATTTAATAGACGACCCTAAAATAGAGTATATGGTCAAAGAAAAGATTCATGTTGATTAATTGGAATTTATATTTCATAATACTACCATCTAAACGCAAAATTTAATAAGGCTCCAGTGTATATCGTACGAATATGAATGCAATCTCATTGTTTAGTGGAGTAGGCGGATTAGATATTGGTGTAAACAAAGCCGGATTTGAAGTAAAAGTAGCTATTGAAAACGACCCTAACTGCGTTAAAACACTTTTACGTAATTTAAAAGAAACAAAAATAATATCAAAAGACATAAGAAAAGTTACTAAAGAAGAAATCTTGGCAATTTCTAATTTAAAAGAAGGAGAACTTGATTTACTTTTTGGTGGTCCACCTTGTCAATCATTTAGTAGTGCTGGTAAAATGAAATCAATTCACGATGAAAGAGGGTCTTTAATTTTTGAGTATTTAAGATTGGTTAAAGAATTACATCCTAAAACACTCTTATTTGAAAATGTCAAGCAATTTAGGTACATACAGATAGATAACACAAAACCAAAACCTCATTATTCTCAAAGAGATGAAGATCCAAATCTAGTGATAAATCATTTAATAAAAAAATTTAAATTATTAGGATATAATATTACATTCAGGGTAGTTAATTCTGCCGATTATGGAGTTCCACAAAAGAGAGAAAGAACAATAATATTAGGCACTAAATCCAAAAATCCAATTGTTTTTCCTGAACCAACCCATTCAAAAGATGATAAAAAACTAAAAAAATGGAGAGTTTTAGGAGAGGTTATAAAAAATCTAAAACAAAATGAAGTACATATAACCTATGACGACAAAAGGAAAAAATTTTTAAAACTTATACCTCCTGGAGGATTCTGGAAAAGTCTCCCAATAGAGTTACAGAAGGAAGCAATGGGAGAAAAATTAAAATTGGGTGGTGGAAAAACTGGTTTTTTTAGAAGATTATCTTATGATTTACCTTCGCCAACATTATGCACTTCTCCAAAACAGCCAGGAACAGATATGTGCCACCCTGAAAAATTAAGACCTCTTTCTGTAGAAGAATATTCTGCAATTCAAGAGTTTCCTGAAAATTGGATTTTTGAAGGGGATATTAATCAAAAATATAAACAAATTGGAAATGCTGTTCCAGTAAGATTGGCGTTTGTTTTAGCAAGTCAAATTAAAAATCATTTGGAGAATTTAGAATGAATATTCAAGAATTGAAAAAAATATACGAGAAGGAATTGATACAAGAGATATCTTTAGATGCAAATGGTGTTGGGCCAACTAAAGCTGGAGCAATTGCAGAAGATTTTGATTCTATTCGTGACTTCTTGAACGCTGATAAAAATAGGCTTATTGAAATTAAGACTTCAAAAGGTAAACAAATCCTTAATGAAGAGCAGATAAAATCATTATTGGAAGTTAAGAAACCAATTCCGTCAAATTTGGAAGTAAGAGAAGCATGGTTATTTAAATTATCTTTTGATTTTATCCATTCACAGATTGGGATGCTTTCATCTTTAGATTTGAAGAATATCGATGTTAATCCGTTATTGGTAGAAGCATTAGATCTAAAAGAACCTAAAGATATTATCTCCTTTGTTGTATATCAATCAGTTACCCGTTCAATTGTTACAGCATGGGGTTCATGTGTTGAAAAAATGGTTAAATATGTAGGTTGTGAAAGTAATGATGCTCATGATAAGTCTCTTACTGGGAAGAATTTTGATTTAAAAAAATGCTTCAAAGGAGATGAGATTTACATTCAAGTTAAATCTGGCCCAAACACAATGAATGTGGGTATGGTTCAAAGTTTAAATGAAACAATTGCCCAAATAAAAGCAAAAGGAAAGAAAGCACTCCTTGGAATGACTTATGGTAGGAGAGAAAGAATTTCAAATCAAATTATGGGAAATTTAAATGATCCAGTAAACCAAACAAAGATTGGTAGAGAACTGTGGGATTTCATAGCAGAAGAACAAGATTATTACAAAAAAGTAATCAAGATTGTTTCAGAAGCAACAACAGGAACCCTAGACAATAATTTTATTAATCTGATAGATAATAAAATCGATGAATTGGTTATTCAATGGAATGAAAAATTTAAGGGAAAGAAATTTAATGAAATCTTAGAATTTTATATCTGATACTACAGAGCTCAACTCTGCGGACGCAGGTTTTCGGAACTTCGTAACCGAAAACGAACTTAACAAGAATTATGTTTAATTAAATCCTCGATGATTTTTGACTTCAATTTTATTTATTTCCTTGATAATAAATTTGAAAACTATTTTCATCATAATTCAAAAACAACAATAATGGCGGCTGTCGGCTTCGCCTCGCTTGACACCCAGTGACTTGCGAGTGAGCTCGTTGCGAACTCGCTCACATGTCACGGGGCATCCCCCGTCAAGCCAGCGCCATTGTTGTTTTTGGTCAAAAATCACCTGCGGCTTAACTCTGCGGTTTGCTCCGCAAATCCTCGCCCTCCGCTCTCAATTTTGTGTCCTCATTCACTCCAGTTCGTGTGGCACAAAATTGGAGGTCGGGAAACATAACACCGATTAAAATCAATTTTCAATAAACTTTTTAAACTGGGGGAGTTTCTATATGAATATGGACAATCAAAACTCAGATGGGCCTTCATGGCAGTATAAGGTTAAATCATTCATAGGGGAATGCGTCAGAGTTTTAAGAATCACAAAAAAGCCGGATGCAGCTGAATACAAGACAATCGTCAAGGTGAGCGGGCTGGGAATCTTAGTCATCGGGCTGCTTGGATTTGTAATCCAAATGTTTAAGCTGCTGTTTTTCGCATAATCAGATAAGAATTAATCTTTTCTTTCCAAATCGGCAAAAGCGTACTTTAACCCCTCGCCCTCGTGCTCTTCCCTTGAAACTTCTTTCCATTCACTTTTATCGTATTCAGGAAAATAAGAATCGCCTTCAAAATCTTTATCAATTATTGTTAAATACAATTTATTTGCAATCGGAAGAAATTCTTTAAATATTTGCTCGCCGCCGATTATCATGATTTCGGCATTTCCTTTCGCGGCATTCAAAGCTTCTTCTGCAGAGTGTACAACAACACAACCATCGGCTTTGTAATTTTTGTCCCGTGTGATTATTATATTCGTCCTGTTAGGCAAAGGCTTTCCGATTGACTCAAAAGTTTTCCTTCCCATTACAACCGGCTTGCCGGAGGTGATTGCTTTGAATCTTTTCAAATCTGCAGAAAGCTTCCACGGCAGCTTGTTATCAGTGCCAATTACATTATTTTTTCCTACCGCGGCAATCAGCGAGATTATCATTTTAAACTGCCATCGGCGCTTTTATCGGCGGATGCGATTCGTAATTTTCTAATTTAATGTCTTCCATTTTGAAATCATCAATATTCCTGATTTCTGGATTCAGCCATAATTTTGGCAGCGGAAACGGCTTTCTTGCCAACTGCTCTTTGACCTGCTCAAAATGGTTATGGTAAATGTGCGCATCGCCTAGAGTGTGCACAAATTCCCCTGCTTTTAAATTTGTAACCTGCGCCATCATATGCAGCAATAATGAATAGGAAGCAATATTAAACGGAACTCCCAAAAACATATCGCAGCTTCTCTGGTACATCTGCAAGGATAATTTTCCATCGGCAACAAAAAACTGGAAGAATGCATGGCATGGCGGCAGTGCCATTTGATTCAGCTCGCCCGGATTCCACGCAGAAACAATTATTCTCCTGCTTGTTGGATTCTCTTTTATTAGCTTGATTGCATTTGCCAGCTGGTCTATTTCCTTTCCTTCAGGATTTTTCCATTTTCTCCACTGGACGCCGTAAACCCTTCCCAAATCGCCTTCAAATTTTGCTTTCGGCTTCCAGTAATCCGCATTTGCATTTGCAGCCCAGATGGTTGTTTTTTCCTTGTCTCTTGTTCCGTGAAGAATTTCCGCCAGCCTTCTTTCATCATCGGAGCCTTCAATGAACCACAATAATTCCGAAACAACGCTTTTCCACGGCAATTTTTTTGTTGTCATTGCAGGAAAGCCGTCATCCATGCTGAACCTTAACTGCATTCCAAAGACTGCCCTTGTGCCTACCCCTGTGCGGTCTTTCCTGTCCGTGCCGTTTTCTAAAACATATTTCAAAGCGTCGAGGTATTGTTTCATTCTTATCAGCAAAGGCTAATTTAATTTGTTATATAATAGTTTTGGATTTATTGGGAAGCCAAAAATTTTTAGCGGTAAATTTTAATTTTCTGATAATTTGTTGTTCCATTAAGTAGTAAATTTTCTTAATCACTACCAAAAAGTATTTATATGACTGCGCAAATAATTTCCTGCAACATGAAAAGAAAGACATTAAGGAATTGGCTTATCTTTATTTTTGTTCTGGGATTAGTTTTGGGATGGATGATTCCAAAAAATTTCTGGCAGTTCACGCACGATGCAGCTGTAAAGCCATTGCAGGCAGGATTCTACGATGTTCCAAAAAGAATGGGGCAGCTTGACCAGGAAACTGCATTTTATAAGTACACCAGCCTAGGGGGGACATTAACCGGAAGCACTGAATTGCTGAGGGTTGATGGATTGGTTCCGATGCATGTTCATCAGACTGAAAATCATTTTGCGTTTATATATAAAGGAAAAGCAAGAGTGACAATTGGCGGCGTTACTGAAGAAGTCGGGCCAGGCGCATTGCTGGCAATACCTGCGAAAGTTCCTCACAGCGTTGAAAGAATTGGAGATGCCCCTGTTGAGATAATTTTATTCTCAACTCCGCCTTTTAAGTCGGGAGTCACGCAGTTTTTGAATGAAACGGAGTAGTAGATTAAAGTATTTTTTAATAGATTTCTTCCGCAACCTTTATAAAAACATTAAATTTAACCCTATTCGTGATAAACCATGAGCGATACAGTTAACAAAGAGAATCAGGGAAGATTGGTTATGTTTTCAGGCACAGAATGTGTGCATTGCAAGGAAATGGACCCTTTAATAGAGCAGTTTGAGAAGGAAACTGGCTTGCACATCGTGCACGTTGAAGTATGGCATAATGCAGAGAATGCGGCATGGCTGGACGAAATCGACAGAACTCCTGATGGGGGCACTTTCTGCGGCGGAATTCCTTTCTTTTATAACGAAAAGACCGGCAAGAAGCTCTGCGGCAACCAGAAGTATGAAAGGCTGAAGGCGTGGGGACTGGAAGGAAAAGAGTAAAAGAAAGAAGCCGATTAAAGAGTTTTATTTGAATTATCTTAAATCTTCAGGGAGGGAATTTTATAATTGCACTAACTGGAAATTATTTGCCCCCACCCACCCAGAAATATGTGACAATCAAGTGCAACTAAAAAATTAAAACAAAAAATGCACCAACAATTAATCAAACCTGAATGGCTGAAGATTAAATTAGTTAAAAACGATAATTTCTCGGAAATTAAAGATTCTTTAAACAAGCATAGGCTGCATACAGTCTGCGAATCTGCGCACTGCCCGAATATTTCTGAGTGCTGGAACGGGGGCACGGCAACTTTTATGGTTATGGGCGACGTTTGTACCAGAGGATGCAAATTCTGCGCTGTCAAAACAGGCAATCCGATGAAAAGGCTGGACAAGGACGAGCCAAAAAAAATAGCGCAGGCTTTAGCGGAAATAAAATTGATTGATTATGTTGTCCTGACTTCCGTTGACCGGGACGATTTGGAAGACGGCGGGGCATCCCATTTTGCGGAATGCATAACAGAAATAAAAAAAGCACATCCAAAAATCATTGTTGAAGTTTTAATACCTGATTTCAGGGGCGATGCTTCCGCCTTGAAGAAAATAGCTGATACAAATCCAGAAGTGATAGCCCACAATATAGAAACTGTTGAAAGGCTGCAAAAAAGGATAAGGGACCCAAGGGCAAATTATAGGCAATCGCTTGGTATTTTGGAGAATGTAAAAAAATTAAATCCAAAAATTTACACAAAATCATCAATAATGCTTGGCTTTGATGAAACGGATGAAGAAGTCATAAAAACAATGAAAGACCTAAGGGAGATAAATATAGATATCCTCACTTTAGGCCAATATTTAAGGCCGAGCGGCTGGCATGTGCCAATGAATAAGTTTGTTGAGCCATCTAAATTTGAATATTTTAAGCAGAAAGCGCTTGAGCTTGGATTTCTTTATTGCGCTTCAGGGCCTTTCGTGAGAAGCTCTTACAGGGCAGGAGAACTGTTCGTGAAGAACGTAATACATAATAAATCACTTCAACAAACTTTATAAATACCTCAAAACTCTACTGTTCAGAGGAAAAAATGCCAAAAAAGGTTATAAAAGAATTCAAGGTAGAATATCTACAGATACTTGACGAGCAGGGCAATTGCGACGAATCGCTGATGCCGAAGCTGTCTAATGAAGATATAAAAAAGATTTATGAGATGCTGGTTCTTATAAGGGTGTTTGACCAAAAAGCGTTCAACATGCAGAGGCAGGGAAGATTAGGCACTTACATTCAGTTCAAAGGGCAGGAAGCATGCCAGGTTGGAAGCGCTTTTGCACTGCAGGATGATGATTTTATTTTTCCAATGTACAGGAATTCAGGACTGTTAATAGCAAGAAAGCATCCGATTGTGCAGGTTTTGCAGTATTGGAGCGGCGATGAGAGGGGAATGAAATCTCCTGACAATGTAAATAATTTCCCGATTGCAATTTCTGTCGGAACCCATATGGTACACGCTGCAGGAGCAGGATGGGCAGCAAAATTAAAGGGAACAAAGCAGGTTTCTATTACTTATTTCGGCGAAGGGGCAACATCAAAAGGCGATTTTCACGAGGCAATGAACTTTGCCGGTGTGTACAACGCCCAAACTATATTTTTCTGCGAGAATAATCAGTTTGCCATCTCAGTTCCAAGGGAAAAACAAACGCATGCAGAAACAATAGCGCAGAAGGCAATTGCTTACGGAGTTGAAGGAATTCAAATTGATGGAATGGATATTTTTGCCGTTTACAAGGCAACAAAAGACGCAATTGAAAAAGCAAGAGCAGGAAAAGGGCCCACTTTGATTGAAGCTTACACTTACAGGCTGTGCGACCACTCAACATCAGACGATGCTTCAAGATACCGCTCAAAAGAAGAATTGGAAGCGTGGACGAAAAAAGATTCGATTGAAAGGCTTGAGAAATACATGAGAAAGAAAAATTTGCTTGATGATGCCTACAAGGCAAAAGTTTTGGAGAATTCACAGCAGGTTATCGAAAAAGCAGTTACTGAGTTTGAGAAATTAACTCCTCCGGATGCAAAAGATATGTTCACATTTGTTTATGCCGAGATGACACCACAGCAAAAGGAAGAGATGGATGAATTGGGGATAAAATAATGGAAAATCAACTAAAAAAATCAAAATTCATGTATTATTATATTATTATATTTACAATTTTAATATTAATGGGAAATATTATTGTACTAATCATTTCAATGTCTTTGACTAGCCCAATTTACACCAAAAATATTGATTATGGCGGAGGTCTGGTAGGAACTTTTACTTCTGATTCACCAATTTATCCTGTTTTGAAAACAAACCAAGTGGTTTTGATATCATTAGCCATATTGGTTAACATAGGACTTTTTGGATATTTCCTATTTTGTTTTGCTAATAACAGAGTTAAAATCAGCAAGATACTCGGAATTTTAATATTTGGAATCACCGCAATACTTTTATTGATTAAGCTTAAAATTTTAGCAGCGGTTTTATATTTATTGATTGTAGGATATTTGTTAAATATAGATTATAATAAAACCTCTCCAGTAAAAAGTAAAGTTAGTAAAAATAAAAAATCAAACTAAAATGGCAGTAGCAAACGTTGTCCAAGCCGTTACGATGGCATTAAGGCAGGAATTGGCTAGAGACAAGAATGTCGTTGTGATGGGGGAAGATGTCGGAGTAAATGGCGGCGTTTTCAGGGCAACTGACGGGCTGCAGAAAGAATTCGGGCCAAACAGAGTCATTGATACTCCGCTTGCAGAGCTCGGAATTGTCGGCGCTGCTATCGGAATGGCAGTCAACGGATTAAGGCCAGTTGCTGAGATTCAATTTTCAGGATTCATGTACGGGCCTTTCGACCAGTTACTGTCGCACGCAGCAAGAATCAGGGGCAGAAGCAGGGGAAGGTTCACATGCCCACTTGTTGTCAGAACACCTTATGGTACCGGAATCAAGGCTTTGGAACTGCACTGCGAATCTGGAGAATCTTTGTTTGCACATGTTCCTGGATTAAAAATGGTTGTACCTTCCAATCCGTATGATGCCAAGGGATTGCTTGCTGCTGCTATCAGAGATCCAGACCCAGTCATTTTCTATGAGCCGATGAGAATTTACCGCGCTATCAAGCAGGACATTCCTGAAGAAGAATATTTTGTTCCTTTAGGCAAAGCGAACGTGATTCAGCAGGGCGACCAGATTACGCTAATTGCATGGGGCGCAATGGTCAAGACGTGCCAGGAAGCAATTGAAAAATTAAACGGAAAATATTCTATTGAATTAATTGATTTGAGGACAATCAATCCGTATGATGCGGAAACTGTTTTAAACTCTGTCAAGAAAACTGGAAGATGCGTCATCGCCCATGAAGCCCAAAGAACCTGCGGATTTGCTGCAGAACTGATTGCTTCAATAAATGAAAAAGTTTTATTAAGCCTGCAGGCGCCTGTTGTTAGGGTAACAGGCCCGGATGTTTCGGTTCCTTTCGCAAAATTAGAAGGATATTATTTGCCTGATGTTAGCAGAATTATAAAAGGAATTGAGAAAGTTATGAGTTTTTGATTAATAATTTAATTTTCATAAATTCAAAAAAATATTAAAAAATCAATAAAATGCCGTACGAATTCAAGTTTCCGGATGTTGGGGAAGGAATCCATGAGGGGGAGATAGTCAAATGGCTTGTAAAAGAAGGCGACAAAGTAAAAGCCGACGCTCCTTTGGGTGAGATTGAAACAGACAAGGCGATAGTTGAAATGCCATCTCCCAAGACTGGCACAATTCTAAAGATTCATGTTCAGGCAGGCGGAGTAATCCATGTCGGGGAGGTTATGGTTACAATTCTTGAGGAAGGCGAAAGCGCGGAAGACGGCAAAAAGCATTTGGAGCAGAAAGCATCTGCAACAAGTCCTGCGCCTTACACCGGCTCTGTTGTTGGTTTTGTTGAGGAAGCGAAAGAAGTTTCTCCGATTTATGGCACCAAGCAGCAGGCAGTGCCTGCTCAACAATCAGCTGGGACAATGGCAACTCCCGCAGTAAGAAACATGGCAAAGCAGCTTAATGTTGATTTGAATGCCATTAAGGGGACCGGGACCGGCGGAAGAATTACGATTGAAGACGTGCAAAAAGCTGGGAAAGGCACAGTTCAAACAGCGCAAGCAGCTCCTGCAGAATCGCCCGGATTCAAAAAAGTCAGAAAATATGATTTCTTCGGCTATGTTGACAGGGTTCAGCTGAAAGGGATAAAAAAAGCAACTGCGAACAAAATGGCAGAATCAATTTTCACGGCAGCCCAGCTGACCAACATGCACGAGGCTGATGTAACTGACTTGTGGGCTTTGAGGGAAAAAGAGAAGCCCAATTATGAAAAGGAAGGAATAAAATTAACGCTGATGCCTTACATTGTAAAAGCTGTTGCCGCTTCACTGATGCAGCACCACAATCTTAATGCCTCTCTCGAAGGCGAGGAAATTGTTCTGAAAAAATATTATAATATTGGAGTTGCAGTTGACTCGGAAGAGGGGCTGGTTGTGCCCGTTGTCAAAGGCGCGCAAAATAAAGACGTTAAAACAATCGCGCAGGATATCCAGAAAATGGCAAATGATGTCCAGACAAGAAAAGTCAACATGATGGATTTAAAAGGAGGGACTTTCACAATTTCTAATCTTGGTTCAGTTGGGGTTGGATTCTTTACACCAATCATAAATTATCCGGAATCTGCGATTCTTGGAGTAGGAAGAATGGCTGAAAAGCCGGTTGTCAGGAATGGGAAGGTTGAAATCAGGAAAATCCTGCCGTTGTCATTGACTTACGACCATAGGATTGTTGACGGCGCTCAGGCTGCGAGATTTGCTCTTGAATTAATAAGAAGATTAGAGAAGCTGGATTTTGAGAATCCAGAAGTCAAGGAAGAGCATTAATCCGACCCGAGCTTATATTCCAAGCTTATGAGACCTTCTCCATAAACAATAGCCGTGAAAGGTGCGTCCTCCCTTCTGTCAAGTTCGTATGCCTGCTGAGGTGTTAATGAAACGCCGACAAACCAAGGGCATGTTCCGAACGTACTAGGATTGATTCCCCTTCCATTAAGGTATTCTATTAGCTTTAGCCTTTCTTTTTCATAGCCC
>Ga0208373_1005520_pt1 | contig 10526 bp, 8 predicted proteins | sample RifOxyC2_FD_184036 | JGI IMG/M metagenome (GOLD analysis project Ga0208373, IMG submission 184036) | Soil microbial communities from Rifle, Colorado - Rifle Oxygen_injection C2 (SPAdes) | ecosystem: Environmental > Terrestrial > Deep subsurface > Rock core/Sediment | place: Rifle, Colorado... | reverse complement strand
TTGGCACACCAGTTGATGAACATTTAAACCCTAGAATACATGATGTAACGAGAGCGCTGGATGATGTTATGTCGTATTTTCAAGACGATCAAGTCATTATTTTACGCAGTACATTGTATCCAGGCACCAGCGAACAAATACAGCAAAAATTTATTCAGCAAGGAAAAAAAACAGGTGTTGCATTTTGCCCGGAGCGTATTGCAGAGGGAAAAGCGTTAGAGGAATTTAATAGCCTTCCTCAAATCATTTCAGCATTTGATCCACAAACAGCTAAGCGAGCGCGTCAACTATTTTCCGTATTAACAGATACGATTATTGAACTTGCGCCACTGGAAGCAGAATTAGCAAAACTCTATTGCAATGCATGGCGATATATTACCTTTGCTGCAGCAAATCAATTCTACATGTTAGCAGAATTGCAAGGGGTCGATTTTTATAAAATTCATCGCGCTATTACAACAAATTATCCCAGGTTGCGCGATTTTCCAAAAGCCGGGTTTGCGGCAGGGCCATGTTTATTTAAAGATACGATGCAATTACTTGCATGCAGTAATAATAATTTTACCATCGGTTGGGGCGCAATGTTAGTCAATGAAGGTTTGCCCAATTTTTTGGTAGAGCGTATTAAAAAAGCAGTAAATATTCGCAATACATCAGTTGGCATTTTAGGCATGGCATTTAAAGGGAATAGTGATGATAAACGAGAAAGCCTTGCCTATAAACTCCGAAAAATACTCGCAATAGAAGCGAAAGCAGTGTATTGTACAGATGTATGTATTGAAAAATCTGATGTGCTGATTCTCGGAGCCCCACACACAGAATATCAATCACTTTCTATTCCCCCCCAAAAACAGGTAATAGATATTTGGCATTTTATTAATCAATAACACTATGAAAATACTCGTTACCGGCGCAGCCGGATTTATCATGGGCTATACCATAGAAGAGTTACTCAAACAAGGGCATGAAATTATTGGTATTGATAATTACTCAAAATATGGGCGTATCAAAAAAAGTTACGATACTAACCCACACTATACATTTGTAGAAGGGGACGCAAAAGATGTTGCATTGTTAAAAAAATGTATCGTGGATTGCGATCAGGTCATAGCTGCTGCTGCAATGATTGGAGGTATTTCCTATTTTCATGAATTTGCGTATGATTTGCTTGCGGAAAATGAGCGTATTACTGCTTCGACATTTGATGCAGCAATATGGGCGCATAAAAACCACAAATTACAGAAAATCAATATACTGTCTTCTTCCATGGTGTTTGAATCAGCAACGACATTTCCATCAAAGGAAGGAGATCAATCAAATTGTCCACCTCCACAATCAACCTATGGTTTTCAGAAACTTTCATGTGAATATTTTGCAAAAGGCGCGTTTGAGCAGTACAAGCTGCCATACACCATTATTCGTCCATTTAATTGTGTTGGAGTAGGGGAACAGCGTGCACTTTCTGACAAAGATATCTATTCAGGAAATGTGAAACTCGCCATGAGCCATGTTGTACCGGATTTGGTACAGAAAATATTAAAAGGACAAGATCCATTGCATATTTTAGGCTCAGGGGATCAGATTCGTCATTATACGTATGGTGGAGATTTGGCACGCGGAATACGTATGTGTATTGAAAATCCAAAAGCTATAAATGAAGATTTTAATATTTCTACAGATCGATCAACCAACGTATTGGAACTTGCGCAATTAATTTGGAAGCTCATTCAACCGGAAAAAGAGTTTCGTTATACATCAGACGAGCCTTTTATATATGATGTACAAAAACGTGTTCCAGATACAAGCAAAGCAAAAGAACTTCTTGAATTTTCAGCCGATACTTCATTAGAAACAATTCTTTTAGAAGTGATTCCATGGATTCGCACACAAATTGATGCCGGAAATATATAATTCCATATTTCAATCAGAGCAATCATTGAAAGGGTTAAAAATTTAGAAATATGGTATACTATATTGCATATGAGTAAACTTGCTCAAAGGTATTTTATTCCTGTTTTTAAAGTGACTATTTTTCTTCTTCCATTTGGCATTTTTGTTTTTCTTGCAATTCAATATTTTGCTGTACTCGGCGTGCTTTCTATTTCGTATGATTTTTCGAAAGAGTCACACTCAATATCTGAATGGTATCCCAAAGGCCGCGCACTAGACCGAGAATATAATACTCGCACGCAAGAGTATTATCAGCGTATTGTTGGTGAACCCACATACATTGATGTTGATGTTCCGCGTTCATTTGATACGGTTGATGTCACGATTGATTATAAAGACACTGATCAACCTATAGCTGAATTTGGCATAGTTACAAGCGAAAAACCATTTGCTGTACGTTTATATCCGTTTGAAAGCACTGTTCTCGATGAAGCATTAGAAGAAGTAAAAAAAGGCAATTGGAGCGCAATAAAAAATGAACGTGATCAAACACTTCTTCAGCGTGGTGAATCTACATTTCAAACTCCAGAACAATTTATAGAAAACGTGCCGATGAATAAAAGTGTTGCCACCTATCAAATCGATCTGCCCATTCAGTATCACCAAGAATCGTATGAACCTCAAGAGGGCACTCTTGTTATTGACCGATTGCTGCGAGGTCAGCACGAATTTGTTACGTATATAAAAAATGAAACGTTGTACGCTCAGTTTGATCTGATTGATATGAACCGAGAATTTAATGATGATATAGTCAGTATTGAAGTGTATAGTGGTCGTACGCTCATTCATACAGCATTTTTGTCAGACGATGGAATAAACGATGCTCGTGCGCAAGCAAGCGTCGTACGTTCATTGATTGTTGATATTCCAAATTTGCCAGAAGGTGCATATAGTTTGAAAGTTATCACGAGCAGTGATGATGTCGTCATATCGCGCATTGAAACTTTTCAACATCTTTTTGTGGCTAAAGGAAAACTATTTCTTATAAACAATGTAGAATATCAATCTATTCTTCCGCACATTTCCACAAACTCTTCAACTATGTATGCGCAAAACATGCAATTCTCAGCTCGCACAGATCATCCATCGGGTTTACAAACCATTTTTGTTGATGATGAAGAACTCTCATTAGAAACAGTGTCACAAACCATGTATTGGAGTCCACGCACAACAGACACGAGCGTATTGCATACTGTTACTCTTCCAAAAAATGATGTGATTTTGTATAGCAACGGGTATTTTGCATTTGCAAAAGAGCATTTTTTTGACCCAGATTATTTGGTAGAACGCTTGAGTGAAACAACGACACTTGATGCGTTGGATTATATTTTGTACACGAATTATCAACAAGCAGAAGAAGGAACACGTAACCGTACGCAACAGATTCATATTGATTTAAACCAAACAACTGTGGATAGAAAACAGTTAACTTTTGTCCTGTCTGCGCCAGGCATTGATCGACGATCTGCTACACTCATGATTCAGCGTGTTCAATTTGATTTTCATCGAGAACCACTGTTAAAACGTTTGCTACAAAAATTCAAATAGCAATTTATGCATTTAAGAACCTATCATCAACCTGCGCACATCATCAGTTCCCTTGTATCTTTTACATTTCGAGTATTACTTGTTTGGTATATTCTTGCAATTTTTGTTGAATTCCTCTTACCGGGGTTTGTGTCGTTATACCTCAACCTTGATCTCTTTCTTTGGGCTGTTATAATAAGTGCGGTTGTTTCATTTACTCTTGAACGTCTTGCATCTCGTCATCAATTATGTAACTAATTATTAAGTATTATCGGGGCGGATGACGCCGCGAAAAAATTATGAATATTATTGTTCATGGATCAGTAGCATTTGACCGCATTATGGATTTTCCCGGTTCTTTTAAGGATCATATTTTGCCGGATAAAATTCATAAATTAAATGTGGTATTTCCTATTAAACGATTAGATGAAAAAAGAGGCGGGACAGCCGGTAATATTGCATATAACCTTGCACTCTTAGCAGAAAAACCCACCATTGTTGCTGGTGTGGGAAAAGATGGCGCATCGTATGTGGAGTATCTTCAAAATTTAGGTCTGTCAACTGAACATATTATTCAGTATGAAGATTCGCACACTCCTTGTGCATTTATTATGACTGATATTTCCAATAATCAGATTGCCGGTTTTTTTGGTGGAGCTACTGAACGCCCAACGAACTTTTCATTTGCAGGTCATGATCCAAAAGAATCCTTGGTTATTCTTTCACCGGCGAATAATCGAGAAGATACGTTGCGTTATGCTGCCGAATGTAAACAATATGGAATTCCATATATTTTTGACCCAGGTCAAACCATTCCTATTTTTAGTGGAGAAGATCTGCGTACCCTCATTGATGGTTCGTTTATGTTTACAGTGAATGATTATGAATTGCAACTAGTGATGAATGTAACAAAATTATCTGAGGAAGAAATTTTAAGTATGACAGAAATATTGATTACAACGCTTGGGGAAAATGGTTCTATTATTAAAACAGCAAAAAAAGTTTTTACTATTCCTCGTTGTCAGGCAACAGAAGTAAAAGATCCGACCGGAGCAGGAGACGCCTATCGTGCGGGCTTGATGAAAGCCTATTTGCTTGGATTATCGACTGAACAAATGGGGCGCATTGCTACCACGTGTGCCGTATATGCCATTGAACACCATGGTACTCAAGAACACCAATATTCAATGGATGAATTTCGAAAACGGTATCAAGAAAATTATGAAGAAACGTGTCCATTATAATGAATACATATATCTATAATACTATGAGCGGATGAGACGATTACTTGTCTGGAGCTTTTTATTTCAATATAATAGCGTAAGCGTGTATTGAAATAAAAAGCATAGAAATAATGAATATTATATTAAGCATTGAACATATTGTGCCATGAAAAAAACATACGATGTCAAGAATATTCAATTGGCTGTGCAAGGAAAACAGCGTATTGAATGGGCAAAATCACAAATGGAAGTATTACGGACTATTCGAGAACGATTTGAAAAAGAACAGCCATTGCGCGGAGCTCGCATTGCCGCCTGTTTGCATGTAACTACAGAAACCGCAGTTCTTGCGCAAACATTGAAAGCTGGCGGAGCCAAAGTCACTGTTGTGGCTTCCAATCCACTCAGCACGCAAGATGATACGGCAGCATCGTTGGTGCAGCATGATAAAATTCCAGTATTTGCTATTAAAGGAGAAGATCGTGCGACCTATTATCGACATTTAAATGCTGCGCTTGATACACATCCGCATATTACCATGGATGATGGAGCGGACTTAGTTTCGTTGTTGCACGGGAAAAGAAAAGAACAAGCTGTGGAAGTATGGGGATCAACAGAAGAAACAACGACAGGCGTTGTTCGTCTCAAGGCCATGGAACGAGAAAAGAAATTAAATTTTCCTGCTATTGCCGTCAATGATTCACAAACAAAACACATGTTTGATAACCGCTATGGAACCGGCCAATCCACCATTGATGGTATTATTCGTGCAACCAATTTATTGATTGCTGGGCGTGTGGTGGTAGTTGCAGGGTATGGATGGTGTGGAAAAGGGTTTGCTGACCGTGCACGTGGCATGGGAGCGCGTGTAGTCGTTACAGAAGTAGATCCATTGCGAGCATTGCAAGCCACTATGGATGGATTTACTGTGATGCCAATGATGAAGGCGGTTGTGCATGCTGATATTATTGTGACACTCACCGGTGATATTCATGTTATTGATAAAAAGCATTTTCTTGCGATGAAACACAGAGCAGTCGTTTGTAATTCAGGTCATTTTGATGTTGAATTGAATTTGGAAGTATTGCAAAAAATGGCAAAATCACGAAAAGAAGTTCGACCGTTTACTGTAGAATATACATTGCCCAATGGAAAACAGGTGATTGTGTTAGGAGAGGGAAGACTGATTAATTTAGCCTCAGCAGAGGGCCATCCTGCATCGGTTATGGATATGAGTTTTGCGAATCAAGCGCTTGCTGCAGAATTTATTGCAAAACAGTATCAAACAATGAGAAAACAAGTATATAGTTTGCCACAAGAAATGGATCAAGAGATTGCTCGGTTAAAATTATTGAGCATGGGATTAAGTATTGACACGTTAACTGCTGAACAAAAACGATATCTCACTTCTTGGACACAGGGCACATAATAAGAGAGGAAGTGGGGACACAAAATTTTGTGTCCATACCGAATAAATAAATATACATCTATGAATATAGTCACAACACCACTTTCTGGCTTAGTCATTATTGAGCCACAAGTATTTGCTGATGATCGTGGGTGGTTCTTTGAATCATATAATGTTAATGCATTTCGAAAAAGTGGAATCGAAACTACATTTGTTCAAGATAATCATTCGCAGTCAAAACAAGGAGTGCTGCGCGGATTGCATTTTCAACGGCCGCCCAAAGCCATGAGTAAGCTGGTTCGATGTACTCGTGGACGTGTGTGGGATGTAGCCGTAGATATTCGAGCACATTCCAACACATTTAAGCAATGGTTTGGCATTGAATTAACTGCAGAGAATAAAAAAATGTTGTATATTCCAGAAGGGTTTGCGCACGGGTTTTATGCGCTGGAAGATTGTGAACTGGTCTATAAATGTTCTGCAACATTTGACGCAGCGTTAGATGGATCTGTTGCATGGAATGATGCAGCATTTCATGTACAGTGGCCGTTATTGAATGATGTTGAGCCTTTTCTTTCAGAAAAAGATCGTACCGCCCCTCCATTTGATAAGCTAGGGGTTATATTTAAGTAATTATTTACTTTTTATGCTCATGTATGATATCTTATGTATGTCATAAAAAGTAATTTATTAATACACTATTTTAATATATGAAAGTTCTTATTACCGGCGGTATGGGTTTTATGGGGTCGCACATGATTCGACATCTTATTGAACATTATCCTACTTATACTGTTTTAAACATCGATAAATTAACATATGCAGGGAATCCTGATAATGTAAAAGATCTGGAAGACGAGCCCCGTTTAACAAATATTCAGGCAGATATTACGGATGAAAAAATAATGGAAGAAATTATTTCGTCTGAACGGCCAGATGCTATTATTAATTATGCTGCGGAAACTCACGTAGACCGTTCTATTTTAGATCCAAGCGCTTTTTTAAAGACTGATATTATTGGAGTTCACAACATTCTTGAGTTAGTACGGAAATATAATATTGGGCGTTTTGTTCACATTTCTACAGATGAAGTGTACGGAAGTATTGAACAAGGTGAATTTGAAGAAAGTTCGCCTTTTCGCCCTAACAGCCCCTATTCAGCTTCAAAAGCAGGTGCTGATCACATGTGTAGAGCCTATTGGATGAGTTATGAAGTTCCTGTTATTGTCACACATAGTTGTAATGTGTATGGACCATTTCAACACCCGGAAAAAGTGATTCCATTATTTGTTATTAGCGCGCTCACAGGAAAAACATTAACCATTCATGGTTCTGGAAGACAAATTCGAGAATGGATTTATGCAAAAGATCACTGTCGTGCTATTGACGCTATTTTACATAAAGGATGTGATGGAGAAGTCTATAATATTGGAACTGGAAAACGGAAGAGCGTATTGGAAATAGCAAAACTGGTATTAGATACGATGTCAATTGAAAGAAATGAAGATACGCTTCGTTTAGTAAAAGATCGTCCAGGGCAAGATCTGCGTTATGCAACAGATTTTAATAAAATTGAACTTGAATTAGATTGGGCTCCAGAAATGCCATTTGAAGAAGGATTGCGTCATACCATTACCTGGTATAAAGGGCATAGTGAATGGTGGCAGAAAATTTTAAGCGGTGAATTTCGTGATTATCACAAGCGTATTCAAAAAATGTATGATACGGGTGTTCATTTTGCAATAGATATTGAAGAATAAAGATATGTTGATAGGACCTATTCTTATTTTAGGCGGTAAAGGCATGCTTGGTCAGGAGCTTGCACGTGTATTTTCTGATAAAAAAACGTTTGTATGGGATAAAGAAGAATTGGATATTACAGACCCAAATGCTGTAAAAGAAAAGTTAGAATATTTTGCACCAAAAGTAGTGATTAACGCTGCTGCATATAATTTTGTTGATAAGGCAGAAGAAGACGCAGCATATGCCATTGCTGAACGTGTGAATGCTATTGGGCCAAAAAATCTTGCAGAATCTTGTAAGCACATTAATGCCACCTTTATTCATTACAGTACTGATTATGTATTTGAAGGTGTTAAGAAAGAAGGCTATACAGAAGAGGAGGCTCCAAACCCACAAAGTCGATATGCGCAATCAAAGCGTCACGGAGAAGAGTATGCGCTTGCTGCGGGTGGAAATGTGTATATTATTCGCACGTGTAAATTATTCGGGATGCCAGGTGCAAGTGATCAATCAAAACAAAGTTTTGTTGACTTGATGCTTTCATTAGCAAAAACCAAGCCACAGCTTGAGGTGGTGGACGAAGAATATGCTTCGCCAACCTATGCGCCAGATTTGGCAGCACAAACACGCGTGTTGTTAGAAGGGCAATATCAACCTGGCATATATCATGTCACCAATACTGGTGCTTGCACATGGTTTGAATTTGCAAATGAAATTTTTAAACAAAAAAATATTTCTGTTCAGGTAAAACCTGTTCTAGCTTCTCATTTTCCACGGCCGGCGGCACGTCCAAAATATTCTGTATTACTGAATACCAAATTGCCCGCATTACGTTCGTGGCAAGACGCATTGCATGATTATTTATTATTACATCTATAATGAATGAGCCGAGGAGCCTTGCGGGGAGACCCATTCAATGCAATAGCGTAAGCGTGCATTGAATGGCTTCTTCCTCGCAGGCGACCTGCAATAGTATAGATATACTCTATTATTATCGCGTAGTATACAAACTCAAAGAATATGATTTGCTATCTGATTCAAAGAGTAAGCGATTTCCTGAAGGGTATACATGCAAATTTTTGATATTCGACATAGTAGCCAATTTCCATGTTTGTCGATGGTCTCGTGAATCAAGTTCAATTGCATATAGTTCTGATTGATTGGTAAAAAAAATGTAATTACCAGATGGGTGCCACACAGCTTCAAACAATGCAGTACTTTGACGAGTGAGAAGTACAAATTTTTGTGTTTCAGTTTTTGCTTGTCTGTTATAGATCCATAATTCTGAATTCACTGTATAAAGTAATACACTTTCATCTTCATTCCACTGTGCGCTGGTGATTGTGCCGTCAATTTTTCGAATGGGATGAAAGGAAGAAAGTGAAGGAAGAATATAGGATATCTGTTTTTGTTGATCAACCAGCAGATCGTTTGGTCCTTGCAACATCAATACTGTTTGCGGTTGTTCCCATCCTTGCTCTTTATAATAAGGATATAAATCGGTTGGAAGTTCACTCCATTGCGGAGATGTCAATTTTGCTGAAGATGATTGTGGAATCGGCATGGTATCCAAGAAAAGCAAAACATCAGGAAAGAGGACAGAGCGTCCTTTCAAAACTGAAACAGATTTTTTCCACGGTCGATATCCTTCTTTATTAATTGCAATAGAATATTCACCCGGAAGTACAGAATTATTTATATAAGGAGTAGTGACTTGTTCTGTTTTTCCATTCAACATAATAGCAACATCTTTAGGAAGAGTGGTAATGGATATGACCGAAGTAGTAATAATAGAATGTGTTTTGGGATCAAATTTATATCCAGAAGTATAACTAATAATTCCAATAGTCAGTGGAATTGCTAGAATAATAAATATCCAGAAAATAATGGAAGGTTTATTTTTTTTGAATGATTGACGATGCATAGATGTTCGCGTATACTAGTATACTATAATCGGCTGAATAAGCATAACGTTATGGAAAAATTTGTGATAGAAGGGAAACAAGGGCTAGAAGGGGAAATTCCAATTCATGGAGCAAAAAATCATGCTTTAAAAATGATCCCTGCTTGTTTTTTAACAGAAGGGACAACGACACTACACCATGTTCCATTTGTTGAAGATATTTTACGTATGCTGGAAATTGTTGAGCATATTGGAGGTGTAGTGAAGCGACAGGATGCACATACAGTTGAAATTACACCACCGAGTACATTCAATGGTATATTGCCACCAAATATTACACCTAAATTGCGTGCTTCGCTTGTATTGCTTGGTCCACTTCTTGCGCGATTTGGTGTTGTGGAATTTCCACACCCAGGCGGTTGCAACTTAGGAAAACGACCAATTGATTTATTTATTGATGGGTTTATGGCGCTGGGCGCGACGGTGATCACGCAAGGTGATACGTATCGTTTTGTTGCCACTAATGGATTACAGGGCGCTCCATTTGTATTTCCGATTATGAGTGTCACAGGTACAGAAACAATGCTTATGGCAGCAGTGCTTGCGACAGGAACGACGATTTTAAAAAATGCAGCATGTGAACCAGAAATTGTTGCATTAGCAGAATATTTGAATAGTTGTGGAGCACGAATTTTTGGAGCTGGAACGCATACTATTATCATAGAAGGCGGCACACCATTGCACGCTTCTGAATGTACTATTGTTCCAGATC
>Ga0208373_1005519_pt1 | contig 10526 bp, 11 predicted proteins | sample RifOxyC2_FD_184036 | JGI IMG/M metagenome (GOLD analysis project Ga0208373, IMG submission 184036) | Soil microbial communities from Rifle, Colorado - Rifle Oxygen_injection C2 (SPAdes) | ecosystem: Environmental > Terrestrial > Deep subsurface > Rock core/Sediment | place: Rifle, Colorado... | reverse complement strand
ACTAAAACGTACACCAACTTCTAGATTTGTAGATGATAGGAAAAGTGTGTCACCGGTCACCTCAAGAAGAATACAAGCAAGTACAGGTAGTGTGTGTTTTTTTACCGTCGTCTTTTCTGTATGTAGTACCGGATTAAGAAGTTGTTCACGAGCTAGTGTACATTGCATAATAGTTCGTTTTTTTAAAAAATGATAAAGATTGTTACTACTAGGGCTGTTGATATGTGGATAGCTTTTCTATCCTTACTTTCCAATATATTTTTCCCTCTCTGTCTAAACTCCTTGTGGATATGTTTGTATACATGTGAATTTGATGAAAAAAAATTGTGTCATTCTTCATCATAAACACATCTTTGTCATACTTCTGTGCAAAGGTTTTCCTGCACTTATCCACAAACAAAAAGTACACTTCTCCCCACACTACTTCAACATTGCTCGAATTTCTTCAAGTTCTCTTTGTAGTGACGGGTCATCAAGAAGTTCTCTTTTTATTTTTTCACAAGAGTGAATAACTGTTGTATGGTCTCTTCCACCAAGTTTTTGACCAATAGTTGGATAGGAAATTAGAAAATCTTGTCGCATAAGGTACATGATAATTTGTCGCGGTTTTACCACTTCCTTTTTTCTTGTTTTTTCATAAATAACTGTGTCTTCAACATCGTAGTAACGAGAGACGCGTTCTACCAAATCTTTTACCGAGACGTTTTTTTGTGGACGAAGGTTGTTTTTTACAATCTGTTTAATGTCATTTATATCAAGACTTGTACCCTTCAATTGAGTTTGACATATCACTCGGTTCAAAATACCTTCAAGGTCTCGAATATTACCTTCAACTTCATTAGCAATAACTTGTGAAAGCTCATCAGAAAGTAAAAAGTTATGGTGTGCGGCTTTTGTTTTAAGGATAGCCACTCTTGATTCATGATCAGGAATAGTGACATCAATAATCATTCCCTGTCCAAAGCGAGAACGAAGACGGTCGGTTAAGTCTGAAATATAACTTGGATGTCTGTCTGAGGAGAAAACAATTTGTTTATTGTTTTCGTAGAGAGAGTTAAAGATGTGAAATAGTTCTTCCTGCATTTTATCTTTTCCAGAAAGAAATTGAACATCGTCCATAATGAGTACGTCGTACTGACGATACTTCTCCTTAACATTCTGAATAGTGTTTTGCTGAATAGCGCCCACAATATCAGTTCCAAAACGTTCCGAGGTTGTATAAAAGATTTTTTTAGAATTGTTAACATGCTTTAGATGGTTCCCTATTGCTTGAATAAGGTGGGTTTTTCCACATCCTGTGTTTCCATATATAAAAAGAGGGTTGTAAGTGATTCCAGGCTCTTTAATAACCGCTTGTGATGCCGCAAAAGCAAGCTCGTTGAATGGTCCGACCACATATGAATCAAAGGTGTATCGAGGGTTTAGGTTGTCCGCCCTGTTGATATAGTGTTCAGCAAGTGGAAGTTCGCTTGAAGAGATATTGCCACGATTCAGTTTTCTTTCAGTTTTTGGTTTTTTCTTTTCTTCCCTGGCAATAACATACTCTACACCACGTGTGTTTGGAGAAATACCACGAAGTGCTCGAAGAATTGTTTTGTGATGTTTGTCAGCCAACCAATCTTTATAAAATTGGCTGGGAACTCCAATATATACAACACCATCTTCAATCTTAATAACATGGGTTCCTTTAAACCATGTACTAAAGTTTGCTCGTGAGACGGAGAGCTCAATATCTACCAACGCGTTTTCCCATACTTTCTTGGTATCTATAAGCTGAGTCATGCAAAATTATTATAGTCGCTTTTTTCCACAATACTAGTTCCCAAAAACAGAACTTTATGTGTGTTTGTGTGGATAGGGTGTGGATAAGTGGAGAAGAGTAGCGAGTAACGAGTTCTGAGTAGCGAGTTACCGAGTGACGAGTAAAACGAAGTTGATAGCAAAGCTTTGAGTTAGAAAGTTGTACCTTTCAGAACTTACTGTTTTCAGTCGTCGTCATTGCACCTCGCCCTGTCGTAGTTTCCTTGTCCGTCTGTAGCTTTGGCGAAGGTGGAAGTGTAGGAGGGAGCCCGCATGCCTGCCTGCCGGCGGGCAGGCGTGCAATCCATTACAGTAGTGTCACGGAACAGGAATTGATTTCAGTTCAGTAAACACCGTCAAAATATTTGGCTTAAAACAATGATATTTTAATGCCCTAAAACTTGCTTTTTTTTGAGAATGTGATATAATATTCAAAGGTATAAACGATGTTTGACAAAAGCATAAGCAACTAAAAATTCAGATAAAGGTGAGAGAGATGAAAAAAAATAAAGGTTTCGCAGCATTACTGTTCGTTATTTTTGTTTGCCCAGAAATTCTTCTAGGAGGAATATGTTACTTTTCAGGTTTTACGCCTATAATGCAGTTCCTTTTAGGAGGAGTTGTGTTTCTACAAACACTGGTGTTTGTGTTCATAATTACCGCTCCACTTACTGCTGGAATATTTGTCAGCACGGTTGAAAAACCAAAACATATTCCACTTTTACCACTTTTCGCAGCTGTTGAAAACGGTAGATCAAAAGCAGTTGTAGACCAAGGTGGAAACGCAACGCGTTATGTTATAAACAAACATGATGCCGGTTTTCACTTGAAAAAAGAATTAGATGGAGTTTCTTCTGAAGACAATATGTGGAATGTTGTTGAAGGAGAGTACTCCAATGCAAGAAATTTCTGGGAACAAAAGATTGAAGAAAAAACAGGTTTGGTATTTGTTGGTGTCTTCCCTTGGAGAAGGGTGTATCAATATGAGTTACATCCTATAAAAATGTTGACGAAGGGTGGTACGAGAACGTTGGTTATATCAGAAAAATCAGAGACATCTGACCATGTTCGTGTCAGAGAGTTCAACTGGGGAGCTCAGGTAACTGTGCTCCTTAAAGATATGTTCCAAGTCTCGATTCTTTTCTCTTTTCGCCTCCAGTGCGTTAATCCACACAAACTCTTGTTTGGTGTAGATAATTGGGATGAAAGCTTTGCAGATGCAGTCGCCTCGCGCACCATTGAAACTCTCCAAAACTTTAAATTGGAGGATTTAACAAAACTAGGTACTGACGTTACTAAGAGTATGATTGCTGAAAGTGTTTCAAAAATTTCTCTCGAAATTGAACCCAAAACAGAAGTGCATTGGGGTTTGAAGGTAATTGAAACCCAAATTTCAAAGTATGAGTTTCTCGCATTAACCGATGAAGAAAGGAATGCTCTTACTATTGTTGAAGTTACCAAACGGAAGATGGACGCTCGTACAATTGAGTACCAGACTGAAAAGCAAGGTGAAAAGGATGTTGTGGGTGCTAGGGCTGAGGCAATTGAAGCTCATGGTGTTGCAGGTATGCAAGCAAGTCGTGACCAAATGCTCGAAACTGCGTCTGCAAATGAAGGCCAACAGACCATAATAACAGGGCTGAGTAACGGTCAACCATCAGAAGAAGGTGAGATTGTAAAACTACTGAAGGCATTACTTGCAAAAAAATAGTAAATAAGGGGGTGGTGGTATGAATTGGTTTATGGTTGGATTTCTGTTCACTCTAATAGTGGTCGTATGTTTGGGTGTTCTGGCCTATCGAAAAATAAGAACACCTAAAAATACAATACCTCAAAAAACTCAACCTGCAGGAGACGTGTCAGCGACACCAACTGCAAATGCAATAACAACCACAACACCTACAGCCACTCGCCGTACTGAGGTAGAAAGAGTGTTGTTGTATTTTGCCCCACTTGCTCTGGTGTTGGTTGTTGGAATGGTTATTGTAAAATCATTTGGTAACTTCGATGGTTTTCCAAATGAGTATGGTATTAAAGATGTAAAAGCAGTAAGTCCGTACCTAGGAGCACTACTAGTTGGGTGTTTGGTGTACTACTACACCAAACAGAAACGACTTGGCTCAGCATTACTAGCTACCGTCGGCACCGCACTTCTGATTGTATTATTTCCTTTGGTGTATACAGAAAAAGGACTTATGGTCTACTTAACTGCACCAATTGTTGGATTGTTTGTGTACTACACCAGCAGTCCGAAGAAGTACAAGAATATGCCGTACGCAATTAGTGCAACACTGCTGACCGTAGTAATTATCTTCATCTGGACGCACCCAACAGTATTTAGGGATGTGGTGAGTCCGTTGACAGGGGGTGACACACCCTACCCCCTTTTGAAGGGGTACATCAAAGAAGGATTGGGATTTCCTTTTTTGGTTGTCGTAACTATAGTCCTCATCCTATTCTTATTCTTGAACGGTTTTGGAATTCAAGGGTTGTTGCTTTTGTTTATTGCGGTGGTGTTCTTCTTCGTCTGGCTGCCGTCACCAAGCAGTTTTTACCATTAAAGTACCTTTGTTCATTTTCTTAACTGCCCCCATGCTCTGCATTGGGGGTGGTTTTGTTTTATTTATTATATGTGGTATAGTGCCACTCACAAACAAAGAAACAGTATGCCAAAACGAACATATCAACCAAAAAACAAGAAACGCATGACCACGCACGGCTTTCTGGTACGCATGCGTACACCGGGGGGTAAGCGTGTGGTTAAGCGTCGACGAGCAAAAGGGCGGTCAAAACTAGCAGTAAAACTCTAAAAAACAAACCGCATTTTTTGCGGTTTGTTTACTTATATAATGCTTAAAAAGAAACAACGACTATCACGAGGGGAGTTTGCACATCTCCTAAAACATGGGAAACGTCTCCATTCTCCCTACTTTTCTCTACTCTATACGCCTGTGGAAGGAACAAAATGCGGTCTTGTTGTGGGTAAAAAAATAGCGAAAAAGGCTGTCGAGAGAAATAAGCTGCGTCGAAAAATATATACTATTTTTGGTGAAAATCTTACCTTATTGGATGGATTCCATTGTGCTATTCTGACTCGACCAAGTATTACCTCTCTTTCATATTCAGAACTTAAGACAGAGATGGAAAAGGTCCTCAATAACTTGAAATGAATGGCAGGTCTACTCTTTTTAAGGTAGAATAGCGAACATGGTATCTGAAATTTTTCATACAGTGGTATATACCCCTCTGTATAACGCTCTTATCGCACTGCTCGATATCGGTCCGTGGGTGGATATGGGTGTCGCTGTTATTGTGCTAACTCTCATAGTCAAAACCGCAATGTACCCCCTTTCTCTCAAGGCAGCACGTACACAGCGAGTCATGAAAGACCTTGAAGCACCCATGAAGGAGCTTCGAGAGAAGTACAAAGACAACCGTGAAGAGCAAGGACGCAAGCTTCTTGAGTTGTATCGAAACAACAATGTAAACCCCTTCTCAAGTTTTTTAGTGCTTTTTATACAGCTTCCAGTCATTCTCGGACTCTATTTTGTGTTTTTGAAAGGCGGTTTACCAACAATAGACCCTACACTGTTGTATAGTTTTGTATCACTACCGGACAACACTGTGTCTATGCATTTTCTTGGTATTATTGACCTAGCAGCCAAAAACATACCCCTCGCCATACTTGCAGGTATCAGTCAGCATTTCCAAGCACGACTTGCCCTTCCTGAGCTTGCCCCAAAAAAAGAAAACGCCTCATTTCAAGAGGATTTTGCCCGATCTCTACAGCTTCAAATGAAGTACGTATTGCCTTTTGTGATTATGTTTGTCGCATACGTCGCCAGTTCCGCAGTTGCACTTTATTGGATTACGAGTAATATTTTTGCTATTGGTCAAGAAATACACGTAAAGAAGCGTGTTGAAGAAGAAAAACAACGTGAGGTAGAGGTAGAAAGTAAAATATAAACTATGGACGAGACAGAAATGAAGGCATATATAAAAGAATTTGTGGAAAAAATGGGCATTACTGTTGAGTCTGTAGAGATGGTTCTGGTTGCTTCACATCAAATATACAACATCAAAACTCCTGATAGTAAGCAGTTGATTGGCGCACAAGGAGAACATTTACGTGCACTCAACTACATTTTTAGACGCAGTATAGAAAGGAAGACCAACACAAAAGACAATCGGGTTATGGTTGATGTGAATGGGTACCAACACAAACATATCAGTGAATTAGAACAGAAAGCTACCCTTCTTGCTGAGAGAGTGCGTACGTTTAAATCGAGCGCGGATATGACACCCATGTCTGCATATGAGCGCATGATTATTCACTCAATGTTTAGTGAAGACAAAAATATCACAACAGAATCTGAAGGATTCGGCGCTACTCGACATGTGGTGCTTAGATACAAGGAAAATGCATAATACCAAGTACACGTAAGAAAAGATCTTGCAGGTAGAGACAAAAAACCACACAATTGTATTGTGTGGTTTTTTGGTGTTGTATTCAAGGTATACGCTACTCCTCTTCTGTGTCTTCCTCGTCCTCAGTAACAGCAACCGTACTCCTCTCTGGAAGCTTAAGTGCCCACAAGACACTGTTTATTCTGGTCCTAAAGAGTACGTAGTCTTCTTGTGGACTCACTACCAAGTCTACCATATCAAATTCCTCTTCGGTTACCTCAACAGGATCAAGCAGTTTTTTTACCACACCCGTTTCTGTGTCTAAACGCCACAGAACATCGTCACTGTTTACGAGACCCATATACCAATCCTCAAGAAACTTTCCATGTGGCTCCTTTCGTGGAATAGCACAATATACATACTTTGAGCCTTGTGGTCCCCATGCACATTTCTCTACTATAGTTGCCAACGGAAGGTGTGAAGTGTTTCCAGTCCCTACATCTAAGATACGAAGAGAAAAAATAGTATTCTCCGTCTCTTCTAAAGAGTATAGAAGCTTCGTTCCGGAACCGTTTGTTTTGGCAGCGAGGGCTATTTTGTTTGCAAGCAGTACAGAAGTGGTTTTAGTGCTCGGATTGAGCGACCATACCGCTCCTTCTGTGTATGATGATGGGTTTGAATATATAAGTATTCTGTTTCCTGTTTCCCACGATACACTTAAGTTTCGAAGGAGTGAGCTCCATACCTGTGTGCGTGCGCCGGTATCAACATTCTCCAAGTATCCTATCGATCCTTCGTTGTTTGTAACCAAATAAAACAACTCGTTCCCTCGGGGAGAAAGTGCAACATCTTGCATTGTTTCAACTACAGGGCGTCCTACGAAGTCTATTGGTGTGGGAGCAGTGTCTGTTGAGGTACCGTACACCCCATGACTTATGTATGCAAACATCTGTGTTCCTCCTTCGTCAAAGTAGCGCGATACAGTAGAACTTCCGTTCTTTGACCATTTTGCACTACCGATACGAAGTATCGTTTTACTTGAAACATTGGTCTCTTCACCGAGTGTGGTAAGTGGTGTGTCAAACACATGACCGTTTGTTCTTGATGTAAATCGTATGTACTCAACCATCTTACCGTCCTCTACTCGTTCATACACCGCAGCTCCTATGACCGGTATTTTAGTAACCGCTCGAAACTCTGGAACAATAGTGCCGGTTGCCCCATCTGGTATAAACCGCTCACTTGTGGTGCCAAAGAAGAGGTCAGTATCAGTACCGGTAGGTAGAGGTCTTTCTGCACCAGTGTCTCCAAATGGATTTTGGTTCTCTACTTCCGGATCTGCGCGTCGTGCCAAAAAGAACAGTACAAAGATAGCCACTATCATGACCACTATCAGAGTAGCTGCGCCGACAATAAGTTTGTTGTTTTTTATGAAATCTAACATATGGTGTGTAGTTGAATACTAGATGTTCTAAATATACGTATCTCAACCAGTCTAGGATTAATGGTGTAGAGAATCGTTATAGAAGCGAGAACAATCAAGAGCCCCACTATAGCGCCTGTTATTTGTTCCTTAGCACCACCAATTTTAAACACCGACTCACTCGTCATGTACTTAAAGCCACCAATAGCAAGCATGATTACGGCGAGTACCGCAGCCACTGCTACCGATATGGTAAAAAGAAGATTAAGAAAACCCTCCATTCCTCCAGCCAACCAATTGTTAGATGCCGCCTGCGGAAGTGACGGTGAAAGTGGTACATATTCAGCAGCCTTAAGCACCAAAGGAAAACCATACACCATGTATGCACCCAGTATATAAATTAGTGTCCTGTGAATCATAGCGCTGTTGTGTCAGGGTTAGTATCCCTCCATGTGTCATTAGTTCCAAAATCAACCGTTAAATCAGCACGTCCGTTTTGAAGCCAAAACGCTGAATTTTGAATGACAACGTTTACGTGCGAAGATCCAGACCCGGCACCCTCAGCGCCCAAAGAAATACTTCCAGGGCTTGTGTATGTTTTTCCTGCAACTGTCCACGTATACGCAAGCACGGGATCAGTTCGTGTAGATGCGCTTATGTAGTATGGCTCAGATACTAATGTGGTTTCTCTATCATAAATACTATGCATACCTGTTATCGCTTTGTCGTATCTGATACCTGTAAGTGGACTATCTTCGTAGAGAACTACCGAAGGTTGGTTGGCAGGAATAACAAACTTCTTTCCTACACGCACGATACCTTGTGGGTCCTTTACCAGTAAATTGATAGTAAAAGCCTCAAAAGGACTGCTGTTAGTTAAAACAACAGAATGTTTACCCTTCCCTGAAACTTCAGGTAAGGTTGAGTAATTTGTTGACCATGAATATGAAAGTTCATCCGCAGAGTACATAACACCTTTGTCATTTAAAATAGTAGGAAGTGCAACCATGGCAACTTCTGAACCCGCGGTCTGTAGAGCCCTGCCTTGGTAGAAAGGAGGGGTGTATGTTCTACCTTCCCACACTACAGACACATCTCCGACACGTATGGTATGTTCCGCGGAAACGCGGTATCCACTTGCATCTTCAGCCGACACTGAAATTTTAGACACAGTACCTACATCACCGATTGTATACATCACCTCTTTTTGTGAATACGATTGCTGAATTATCTCACCGTTTAAGCGCCACGTATAAAGAGCTGTATCTTTATCGAGTGATGAGGCATGGAGTTGAGCTTTTACTGTCTGCCCTGGTGTCGGGAATTTGGGACTTAACTCAATAACCGCTTCAACCATACGGTCTGACGACTGTGCATGCAGTATTTGTGTGGATGTAAACGATGTGCCGACAAGCAGTACGAGCAACATCAAACAATTAAACGTTATTATATTTTTTTTACTATACATAGCTATATTTAAAAGTATACAACATACTACCGTATTTTTTTGATTGCATTGAGGATAACCATAGAAATTTCCATAGTTACATTCTTGTTACTGACTGTAATTTCTGTGCAACTGAAAACCTCAATGCGTTCTCTTTTAGAGTATCTTCTATCCGCGAGACCTCTACATGTCTCCACACCATAAAGGTGATACCGGGCAACAAATCCAGTATTGGCACATGTTCAACAACAAACGTACATACATTTACCGTCATCCGTTCCACACTTCCAAATGACCATATATTTACACCCTTCATAAAAAACCAAATGGTAAAGAAAAAGTATGCGATTGTTGAAGTTATAAAAGAACCAATAACATAAATTAAAGGTCCTATGAAAAATACTGTAGCACCTCCCGCAAGAATACCCACAGCTGCCTGAGCAGCACCTGAACCTGCCTGAGCAGCACCTATAAGCCCAATTCCAGCCCCTGTGAGAGCTTCTTCAGCGCTTCCTGTTGTGTTTTCTTGTTGTGCCAACTCATTTGCAGCTTGTATGTTTGCTGTACCTTTACCAACATTTTCCATCCCACCAAGGCTATACATCACAAAAACCGCAACACCAACGACCAACAGAAGTGGAAACAAATCAAAAAGTATTCCAAAAGCAATCATTGTTCTTCCTGTGGATTTTGAGATTCGTTGTTGTGAAGGTAATTCAGTTTGCATATTTTTTGATTACAGTTGAATGGTACCACCTGATTCACCACTCTCAAGACCATCACGCTCCTTTTTGATTGCAAGAAGTTGTGATGGGTCCGATGTAATAATCTGGTCCTCGGTGTATGAAGCGATGATTTTAATAGCGACATGTTTGCTTCCGGCAAAGAATATCCCCTCACCAACCTGTGATTCTAGAAGTAAATATTTTTCTTCATCGGTTAAATTAAATGTTGCCTGAATTCTGTCGATTGCAGTGGCTGATTGCTTAAGGAGAATCTGAATGGATGAGTTTGTTATCATTGGTACACCATACGGTGACTTGAGAAAGTCGTCGACGTCTTGCGTGATGGTTGCAAGTCCCAAATAGTACTTTCTTCCACGCTTTGCAACGCTGTAGAGAAAGCTTGCAGTATCTTCACTTTTCATCATAAACCATGCCTCATCTACTACAAGGAGTCGTTTTTTAAGTTCGCGACGTACTGCTGTCCAGATGTAGTTCGTAACAATATACATTGCCGCCGGTTTTAAATCTTCCTCCATGTCTCGGACAGAAAAAACAACAAATTTTTGATTGATATCAACGTTTGTGGGTCTGTTGATAAAGCCCGCCCACGTACCCTTGGTGTATTTGGTCAATCGTAGGAGGAGCGAGTCACTTCCCTCCATACCACTAAGCACAAGTTCAAGATCTGAAAGTAGAGGCGGAACAAGATCCGAGAAGTCTGTGG
>Ga0208373_1005517_pt1 | contig 10527 bp, 9 predicted proteins | sample RifOxyC2_FD_184036 | JGI IMG/M metagenome (GOLD analysis project Ga0208373, IMG submission 184036) | Soil microbial communities from Rifle, Colorado - Rifle Oxygen_injection C2 (SPAdes) | ecosystem: Environmental > Terrestrial > Deep subsurface > Rock core/Sediment | place: Rifle, Colorado... | reverse complement strand
GGGCTAACTCTCTACGCTGTTGTTGCCCTTATGCCGGATTTAGGAGTCGTCTTAAATTATTCAATCCGAACTGTTTTAATCTTCATATATATATTAACCTATCTAAAAATTGAGAAGATCTCCCTATGGAAGTTAAAATTCTAAATCACTCAAAATTTCCTCTTCCCGAGTATGCCACCCAACACTCAGCCGGTATGGACCTGAGGGCAAATATAGATAAGACCATTGTGGTTGCTCCGCTGGAGAGGGTATTGGTGCCCACGGGCCTTCACATTCAGCTGCCAACCGGCTATGAGGCTCAGATAAGGCCAAGAAGCGGGCTGGCAATTAAGCACGGAATAGGGATTGTGAATAGTCCGGGAACCATTGATGCAGATTACAGGGGAGAGATTAGAATCATTCTCGTAAACCTCTCTAATGAACCCTTCTCTCTTAACCCCGGAGAGAGAATAGCGCAGATGGTAATTTCAAAATATGAAAAGGCAACCTGGCTGGAGTGTGACTCTCTGGATGAGAGTGAAAGGGGCGATGGTGGCTTCGGCTCTACAGGACGAAAGTAGAAAAATCTTAAAACGCTTTAGAATGAAAAACAGATACGAACTGTCAAAAATATATGAGCTCTATTTTGACTCCGCCGGAGTCTCTACAGACAGCAGAAACATAACCCGGGGCTCTATCTTCTTTGCCCTCAAAGGAGAGAACTTCAATGGAAACGATTTTGCACTAAAATATATTGAAGATGGCGCTGCCTACGCGATTGTGGATGAAGAGATTGACTCTGAAGACTCAAGAGTTATCTACACCCAAAATGTCCTGGAGACTCTCCAGAGCCTGGCTGCACACCATCGCCGAGAACTTGCTGTTCCGGTTGTAGCGCTTACCGGTTCAAACGGAAAGACCACAACTAAAGAGTTAATCACCTCCGTTCTCTCAACAAAGTATAAGGTTAACTCTACCACAGGTAACCTGAATAACCACATAGGTGTTCCCCTCTCTATTTTAAAGATGGATAGAAGTACTCAGGTTGGAGTTATTGAGATGGGGGCAAGTGCCCCGGGAGATATTGAGCTGCTCGCATCAATTGCTCAGCCAAACATCGGCCTGATAACCAATGTGGGCAAAGCGCATCTGCTTGGGTTTGGCTCATTCGAAGGGGTTAAAAAAACAAAGGGAGAGCTCTACGACTATCTTGAGAAGCACTCCGGGACTGTACTCTTCAACAGAGACAACCCACATCTTTGCGAAATGGTTGCCGTCAGAGAGCAGCTTAAGACTATCCCATACGGAGTGACACAGCAGAGGGCCACTGTTTGCGAACCAACTGCAGAGAACCCATACCTGAAACTGGTTCTCAACTCCTCAAGAGAGATAGTCACTAAACTAATAGGTGGATACAATGCAGATAATGTTCTTGCAGCACTTGCCGTGGGAGAATTTTTCGAAACCGATCCTGAATTGTCTGCCCTGGCAATAGAGAGCTATACCCCATCCAACAACCGCTCTCAACTGGTCAAAGGAAAGTATAACACTCTAATTGTAGATGCATACAACGCAAATCCTACCAGTATGAGAGCATCCCTCGAAAATTTCAGGGCGATGAGATGCGAAAATATCGGTCTCATAATTGGTGATATGCTGGAACTTGGAGAGGATTCACAAAAAGAGCACAAAGGTATACTGGAATACATAAAAGAGATCAATCCCGGGTTGCTCTTTTTTGTGGGCAACGAGTTTGCCCTGGCTGCCGCCGGTGACAACTACTTCACCAGCAAAGCCCTATTCTTCAAAGACTCCTATGAACTTCGCGCCCATCTTGAGAGAGAGACCCCGTTCAACACAACAATCCTTATAAAAGGCTCCCGCGGCACCCGTCTTGAGCGCGTACTGGAGATATTGTAGACTATAGGTCCTTTTAAAATACTGAATTATTATTGAATCTTATATAATCTAAGCAGAGATTAATTGATACAATGCACCGCGTACAGTGGAACTGATTTAATGTTGTTTTCAAAACCAAAGTTTTTTACTGATATGCGAATTGCATAAAGAGGATGGTATTTATCTATATAAACGCCCAAGCTTTTTGAACCAACGTTGCGACCCGACTTTATTTCAACCGGAATAATCCCGTCATTTAAATTTGCTACAATATCAATTTCGGCTTTATTCCCGGAATTCCAGTAATACAGAGGAATTTTGTTTGCTGTAAATGTCTGCGCTACAAAATTCTCCGTCAAATATCCCAGGAAAAATCTGTTGTCGGGTTGCATAATTTCGCCATATTTTAACCGGGATAATGTTGTAAGTAGACCAACATCCGATAAATAAAGTTTGAAGAAGTTTTCCACCAAAAAGGCTGAAAGCGGTGATTGAATATTGTTTATAAGATTACAACGTAACAGCATATTTGATTCTAAAAGCCATTCAATGGCTGTTTGATATTTTTCGGCATTACTACCCTGCTCTACGATTTTATACATAAATTTTGTCTGCGGTTTTGCCAGCTGAGCAGGTATTGTACGGTAAATCTGGTGAATTTTTACCGCATCAACATTTGCTGCATATTTGGTCATATCTGCAAGGTATCCTGTTAATATGTTATCTTTTATGAAACTGTCGGCAATCAGCAGATCTTTTCCCTTATCTGCAAAATCTTTAACTGAAGCTGGCATCCCCCCAATGCAAAGGTATTGCCGGTAAAGCGTTATTGCCTTTGAATGAATAATTTCAGGATATGATTCATTAGTTTGATAATGTTCATTAATACTTTTGGCAAGCAATGTTTCGTCCATCGCCCATAGAAACTCCTCAAAGTCCATCGGGTAAAGTGTTTCAATTTGCACTTTTCCCACCGGAAACGGAGATTTCATCCTATTCAGTTTAACTCCTAGTAAACTTCCGGCCGTAACAATCCTGAATGGTAGTGGTGATTCTGCAAAAAATTTCAGCGAGAAGATTGCCTGCTCGCACTCCTGAATCTCATCAAAGAATAGTACTGTATTCTCTATATTGATCTTCTTGCCGAAATAAAGTTCAATATTTGATAAAATCGTATTTGCATTGAGTGAATTAGCAAAAAACGAGGCAAAATCATTGTTTTCAAAGAAATTCAGATAGATATAATTCTCAAAATTTCGTTTACAGAAATCATCAAGGATATAGGTCTTGCCTGTCTGTCTTGCGCCCAACAGCATCAAAGGTAATGGCTTTTGCTGCTGATTCCACTTTGTTAAAACATCTTCAAACTTTCTTCTCATATCATATTTATCGTTTTTGTGATATTTCTGATATTAATTATATCGATACAAAGATGCAGTGTTTTTCTGAAATAGCAAAACTTAGTAATAACTTTATTGTTATTAATTATTTAACAACCCTTATCGCTTGGTCTGCTACTTTATTCCCATTTAAAAACCACTCTTCGCTGATATCCGGATCGCCGTTAATTTTCCATCTGAATTTTCTGTTGAATTTTACCTTGTCCGAAGACCCATCTCCCCAAAATATGGTTATCTCTTCATTGGAGTAGCTTTTCGCACCATCCAGCTCACCGAATGTCAGTATAAATGCTCCGTTTGTAACATAAGGATTTTTAGCAACTTTCACTCCATAAAATTGGGGCATATAGGCTTTGGTGATTAGGGTAGATTGATCTTTGTTGCACTCATACTCTTTCCCGTAATATTGAACTTTAATCCCGCTTGCGGCAATTGAATTCGGGTTGTCCGGATTAAGCAGATCTACCCCATTCGAATTTACAACCTGGACAATATACACAACCGGGCTTATATCCCAGATTTTACGATCGCCTAAGATACCATCACAGGAAAAAAGAACTAATGAAACTATTCCCAGGAAAAAATACTTTGTTTTCATAGAATTTGACTATTTATTTTGAGATTTCGGTTACTTGATATTCGCACCGATATTGATGAATTTGAGCTTCATTAGTGAAAGGAAAAAAGCAATAACTATGCTCCCGTTATATACAGATGAGATTTTTGTGCTATTCAGTTGCTCATCTCTTACAATTTCGCTTCTCATCTCAAGGAATTTGTCGTGAGCTCTCATTACAGATTTAAACAGCTCTCTTTTCCCCTGAAGCAAATAGAGTATTGCAGATGCCCCGTCCATAAGCATTCTTATAAAGAGGGTCAGATGCAATCTGTTGCCCGGCAGGTTCTTGTAGAGCATTAAAAGATTGTTTCTATAGTTATAGTAGAGTTTAACCGGAGAGTCATTCGGGAGGGTTCCTCCACCTACGTGATATACCACAGAGTCCGGATATACCCATACCTGCCATCCGTTAAGCTTTGCCCTCCAGCAGAGATCAATCTCCTCCATATGTGCAAAAAAAGTATCGTCAAACCCTTTGAGAGAGTGAAAGAGAGATGATCTTATCATAAATGCGGCACCAGATGCCCAGAATATCTCCCTGTCCATATTGTATTGCGCACTATCCTTCTCGATATTGGAGAGAATCCTCCCCCTGCAAAAAGGGAATCCGAGAACATCTATATACCCTCCGCAAGCTCCTGCATACTCAAACATATCTCTGTCAAATGCAGATTTTATCTTTGGCATAGATATGCCCACCTTAGGATTTTTATCCATAGCCGTGATAAGGGGTTGTAACCACCCGTCTGTGACCTCAACATCGGAGTTAAGCAGCAGGTAGTACTGGGAATCTATCTGTTCAAGTGCCCTGTTGTAGCCACCTGTGAAACCATAGTTCCTGTTAAATTCTATGAGTGTGAGTGTAGGATGATTTGTTTTAATCCACTCCACAGAGCCGTCATTAGAGCAGTTATCTGCAATGACAATCTCTACATTGGCAATCTTTGTACGCTCTATCAACAGATGAAGAAATCTCTCAAGATAGTGCTTCCCGTTCCAGTTTAATATTACTACGGCAACTTTAGACAACTCTTTTTTTTGTAAATATAGTTATAAAAAGAGTATTAGAGCCTGAACCTGAACCCAAGTTCAAATTTGAATTGAAGCGGCTGTGAGCTTCTTATGCTAAGAGGCTGGTTATTATCAAAATAGTAGGCTACAGACGGATCAAAATAGAGACCGGCAGAGTTGTTTACCTGAAACTCTACCCCAAACCCTCCGTTAACTGACCATTGAAGCCCCTCAATAGATTGCCCGTAAGTTCTTCTTACTCCGCTCTCAAACACTTTGTAATCTGCATAGAGACCCTTCTCTGCCGCTACACCTGTAGATACATAAACCCTTAGGCTCTCCTTGTTGAAGAGATTGTAGTAGAGGTTAAGCGGAACCCCAATGTAGTGAAGTGTCTGCTGAGTCTCCCTTGTCTCATCTCTGGATATTGCATCATAGTGAGAGAAGAGAAGTGTGTAGTTAAGCCCGGTTGCAAATGACAACTTTCCTGTAAGAGGAAACTGAGCCTGTACTCCCAGAGATATTGGCATCAGGAACTTTGTATTTGAGATAACCTCCTGCGGTACATAGGCTTTTTGAAATGTAGGGACCACATTGCTAACACTGTAACCACTCTGAGCCTGGCTTAGTCCCATAAGAGAGACAGAGTTGCTGGCCGTAGATGGAGAGATGTTGGTAGATACTGCCAACAGTGTAGAGCCCTTTCTGTGAGATCTTCTATTGTAATTGTTTTCAAAAAGATAACTCCTGTCGTCTGATTTTTTGGCAGGTGAGCTCTTAGGGGCAACCTCTTTAGCCGGCTCTTTGACAGTCTCCTTTACACTCTCCTGAACTGGCACCCTGGCCGGCTCCTGAGTTGACACCTTGATTGGCTCTTGAGTTGACACCTTGACCGGCTCTTTTACCGGCTCCTGAGCTGACACCTTGATTGGTTCTTTAACAGACTCCTTAACACCCTCCTGAACAACAACGCCCGTTTTCTCATATTTGTGCTCCGGTAAAAGCTGTGCAGTTACCTCTGATTTGCTCTCTGTTTTAATGGGATTAACCTCCTGAGCGAGTTTCTCGATTATTGCTTTTTGAGAAGGGGCCGTACTCTCACCAGAATCCAGGAAGAAGATGAGTGCCAACGATGCAGCGACTGCTGCTGTGCCAATTAATGCTCTTCTCATATAGAGCACTCTTGCACGCTTTCTCTGCGCCAGAGAGGTGGCTATAGAGTCCCACAAACTGCTGTCGGGCATCTCCAGATGTCCATCCATCAGTTCACGAACTCTTTTATCAAACTCTCTGTTATCCATTCTTATATAATTTCTCTTTATCTATCTTATATCTTCCAGCCTCTCCTGTAACCACACTCTTGCTCTGCTTAGCTGCGACCGTGAGCTCCCCTCGCTTATCTTAAACTCTTTTGCAATCTCCTGGTGGCTGTAGCCCTCAATTGCATACATATTAAATACAGCGCGAAACCCGGCCGGCATCTGTGAGATAAGCCTCAGTAACTCCTGTGATGAAATCTTTCCCAAAACCGTACTCTCAACCGAGAGCTCTCTCCCCACATCACTTAGCTCATCTGAAAACTTGAGCACATCTCCTTTTCTCAGTGACATTAAGGCAGTATTTACGAAAATCCGCCTAAGCCACCCCTCAAATGAACCGGTGCCGTTGTAACTGTCAATTTTTTCAAACACTGTGATGAAACCATCGTGCAGGATATCTCTGGCACGCTCCTTATCACCTACGTATCTAATACAAACCGTAAGCATTTTTGGAGAGTACAACTCATAAAGAGTGCGTTGTGCCCTAGGATCCTGTTTTACACAGGCACGTAACAACTCCTTCTCGTCGAGAAATTCCCTTTTTGAAGTTATCATTCACAGTATTTATAAGATGCAAAATAGCAATATTTCGTTGCACCGACAATAAAAAGATTTCAACATTCCGATGAACATTGGATTGATATTTGCAAAGGTAGGATTTTAATTAACTTTGTAACACAATAATAACAGATACAATGTCTCTCTTTTCCAAGATACGAATACCCGGTATTTTTACAATCCTCACTTTTTTTGCCGCTATTTTAGTCAATTTCAACTCTCTATCTGCTCAAACGAAGATCACTCCCGTGAATCTCTCCTACCTTGAGGCTCTCAAAAACTACAATCTTGGAAACACCCCTCTGGCAGAAAAACAGTTTCGTCAAATTGCCGTTATGGACCCGGCAAACGATGCCGCTCATTTCTATCTGGCCAACATCCACCTCTCCCGAAATGAGTATGAAAAGGCTCTGGAGCAGATGTTAATGGCTTCACAAAAAGATCCGTCAAACAACTGGTATTTGCAACAACTTGCAACCATATACGACTTTTTAGGCAAGCCGGATAAAGCCATTGAGATCTATAATAAGCTTAGGGAAGAGAATCCTCTGGACAGCGATCTGTATGAAGGTTTAATAGAGCTCTATATCCGGCAGAAGGAGTTTGGCAAAGCAGAGGAGGTCCTCTCAGATATTGAGAGATCTATAGGAGTTAATGAGGCTACCGGCCTCACCCGTTATAATCTTATGATATACCAGGGTAAACAGGAGGAGGCGATGAAGTATCTGGTGGAGTTTGATAAGATTTACGGCTCTGTAAGAACCGCTTCTGTTATTGGCGACAACTTTGCTGCCGAACAAAAAGACTCCGTTGCTCAAATCTACTACCTTAAAGCACTGGCTCTTGCCCCGGATTATATGCCCGCAAGCTTTGGTCTTGCAGAGATCTATCGTATTAAAGGGCAATACGATCTCTACTTCGAGCGGATGAACCCCTTCCTCTCAAACAGAGAGGTTGACCCCTTTATGAAGGTCTCATATATGAAGCAGATTCTTACAAACACCCGCTTTATACAGACATTCCTCCCTCAGATAGACACTATGATGCAAAACCTCTACAGTGCACACCCCGAGGATAGCAGTGTTGCATATACCTACTCCCTGTTTCTGGTTCAGAGCGATAAGAGCGGAGAGGCGCTGGGAGTTCTGTTTGATAACCTCCAGAGGTATTACAACTCAAAAGAGGCGCACAGACAGTACCTCTCTCTGATATACTATCTGCAGATGTGGGAGCCGATGGAGAAGAAGAGCGATGAGGCTCTTGCTCTGTTTGTCAATGACACGGATTTCCTTCAATTCAAGGGGATAGCTCAGGTGCAGAGCGGTAAAACCGTGAACTCAATTCTAACTTTTAAGGAGATACTCCGCTACACAAAGGATAGTGCAACAGTTGTAAATACCCTCACTACCATTGCAGATATGAACTATCGTGCGGGGAATAAAAAAGAGGCCTACAAATATTACCAAAAGACATTAAAACTGGAGCCGCGTCAACTGCCTGCCCTCAATAATTATGCATACTTTCTTGCCCTTGACGGAAGGGAGCTCAAAAAGGCCTACAAGATGAGTAAGGTTACCATAGAGGCGGAGCCGAACAACCCTACCTACCTGGATACATTTGCCTGGATTCTTCATCTGATGGGAAATAATATAGAGGCTAAATCGGTTTTCAAACACGCTATGATATACGGAGGCAAAGAGAGTGCAGAGATGTTGGACCACTATGCAGAGGTTCTGTTTGCCCTTAAAGAGTACGATTTGGCATCCATTTACTGGAGTCAGGCACACAAACTTAATCCCGATCTTGGAATTGAGGAGAAGGCTCGCAAAAGAGAAAAAGAGAAAAAACAGTAGATTAATATGTTAAAAAGAGCTCTTATATTACTTGTTTTTATAACCACGCTATTCGGCGGGGTTGAGGCACAGAGTATATCGGAGCAGACCAAAAGAAGAGAGGAGATAGAGAGAGAGATTGCATTTCTGGACAGACAACTTGCCGCCAATAAATCAAAACAGCTTGCCAGCACCAAGGAGCTCAATTTTATTCAAAGAAAGATTACCAACAGAAAAAGGCTCCTCTCACAAATTGAGTCGGAGATTCGAACCATAGATCTCCTCTCTGTTCGTAAGGCAAAAGAGATAGATCTGCTAAACAGCGACCTTTCAAACCTTAAAAAGAGATACTCACATCTGGTTTACAACGCATATAAACATAGAGACAGGACCGTCTGGATTCTCTATGTACTCTCTAGTGACAACCTGGAACAGGGGTACAGAAGGTGGAGTTATCTCAAGAGCTACTCTCAGGCGTTAAAGACAAACGCAAAGGCGATAAAAGAGAGGAGTATCCGACTGAGAGACGAGGTGAAGAGGTTGGGAGATATGCGAATGGAGTCTTTGAAAATGCAAAAAAAGAGGGAGCAGGAGTACAAATCGCTTGCCCAGGAGGAGAAGAGAGCCAGGGATATTATCTCTCAGCTCTCAAAAAAGGAGCGGGAGTTTAGGGGACAACTCACTGAGAAGAGAAGGGAGATGGAGAGGCTCAACAGAGAGATAGAGAGGATTCTTGCCGAAGCAGCCAAGGAGAAAAAGAGTGTAGACTATAAGGAGGCGGCGGCAGACAGGGCTCTCTCAGATAAATTCGAGAATAATAAAGGGAGGCTGCCCTGGCCGGTTAAAGAGGGTGTTATCATTGAGCAGTTCGGGCAGCACATACACCCTGTATTCAAAAATATAAAATTACCATTCAACAACGGGGTCAACATCTCTACTACCCTTAATGCCCAAGCAATATGCGTTTTTGATGGTGTCGTAAAGCAGATTCTGGTGATGCCCGGTTATAACCAGTGTGTTCTGGTGCAGCACGGTAACTACTACACCTTCTATACAAAATTAGAGAGGGTTATCGTAAAGAGTGGAGATGCCGTAAAGACAGGTCAGCCGCTTGGAACTCTTGCCGAGGCCGAAGGTAACTCAGTACTCCATTTCCAGCTCTGGAGCGGAACTACAAAACAGAATCCGGAACACTGGATCTCCAGGTAGAGACCCCCTAATATCTAAAACTGCTCCCCCCTATAAACTCCCTCATTACAGAGGTGGGCGGGATAAGTGCAATCTCGGCAGGTTGAAGCTCCTGAATATATGAGAGGAACTTGAGCAGACGTATACTCTCTGTATAGGCGGGTGAGTTTGCGGGAATGCGGCGAAGAAGAGGTTCTGCATAATATTTAAGCATAGGCAGCTCATAGATGAGCGCAGAGTTGAACATAATATCTGCATTCTCCTGAAAAGGAAAGATGTTGTTTATCTCACCCCTGCGGACGCTTGGCCAACGCATTATCGTGCTCTCCGGTGACATTCCGCGATAGTTACCGTCCCTCACAATCCTTCTTACCAGACGACAGTCTGAGGTAGATATATTATTGTTCTCGTCAAGCGAGAGCGAGGTGAGTGCAGATGCATAGATCTTGTATATCTTCTCCGGCTCTACCTGAGAGGTTAGCTTGGGATTTAGGCCGTGAATACCCTCCATTATAAGGATATCCTTCTCTCCCAGAGAGAGTTTCTCTCCTGAGTGAACCCTGATTCCCAGAGTAAAGTCAAACCTTGGAATCTCAATTGTCTTCCCCGCAAACAGATCGTTTAGCTGCAGGTTAAGATACTCAACATCCATCGCCTCAAGCACCTCAAAATCCAGATTACCATCCTTATCCAGAGGTGTCTTCTCCCTGTCCACAAAATAG
>Ga0208373_1005514_pt1 | contig 10533 bp, 9 predicted proteins | sample RifOxyC2_FD_184036 | JGI IMG/M metagenome (GOLD analysis project Ga0208373, IMG submission 184036) | Soil microbial communities from Rifle, Colorado - Rifle Oxygen_injection C2 (SPAdes) | ecosystem: Environmental > Terrestrial > Deep subsurface > Rock core/Sediment | place: Rifle, Colorado... | reverse complement strand
ATTCCATCCCGGTAAATCCCCGTCCGATGGTTATTCCGGTCACGCAGACTTTATAGACGCCTTCGAATATATCAACCTTGACCTGGTCGCCCGGCTTGAATGACTCGGCTTCCTTTTCGCCGGCCGGACCGTCCGCCAGGCGGAATTCCCTGATTTGGCGGGGCGGAATCTCGAGCTTAGAATTCTTAAGATGCCCCAGTACGGCCTTGGTCGTATTCTTCTTCTTCTTGGAGTCAAAACCGACCTGGACCGCATTGTAGCCGTCCGTCTTAAGGGTCTTGACCTGCAGCACCGGGCAGGGTCCGGCCTTAAGCACGGTCACCGGCACGACATTGCCGGCTTCATTAAAGACCTGGGTCATGCCCAGTTTCTTTGCCAGTAATCCGGGTATTGGTAACATAAAAAGTATACAGCAGGCATCAAACAGCCGGCAGTTATTGCCGACTGATGCGCCTTACATTAATTTTATCTGGATATCCACGCCGCTGGGCACATTAAGGTTCTTGAGCGCCTCGGTGGTATGGACCGTGGGATTTATCAGTTCAATCAAACGCTTATGGGTGCGGATTTCAAACTGCTCCCGCGACTTCTTGTCCACATGAGGCGAGCGCAGGACCGTATAACGCTCAATCTTAGTGGGCAGCGGCACCGGACCTGATATCTTGGTCCCGCCCTTCTTGACCGTATTGATAATCTCGCCGACGGTCTGGTCCAGAACCCGATGGTCATAAGAACGTAATTTAATTCGTACTAACATATTCTCCTGTCCCTAAAGGAATTACCCTCAATCGTCCCGACTTATCGGGAACAAAAGAGTTTTCTCTTATACTTAAAATGAAATCAACTGTCAACATAATTTAATATTTTTTATTAAAAATCCGTTTGGACGGGTAAATCCGGTTTTATTCGCAGTTAAACTTTAGTTGTTACTGCGAGTTATCCCCGGATGGGGTAATCCGGCTGTAAAAAGTAAACTCCGGCGTTATTTAGTTGATGTTTGGCTGAAAGATTGTTATACTTGATAGCGAACCTGATTACATTAACAAGGAGGCAAATCATGAAAACCACCGCCGCGATTATTACCATACTGGCTTTTGTATTATTCTTGGGCGGCTGCGTTGTCCACTCGCCGCCCGAACCGGACTTCTACCACCAGCCCCAGGTTGTGGTCGTCCACGCTGAATTCTTCCACTCGGACGCGGAATGGATGCTCTGGGAATACTACGACTGGGACTATGATGTGGTCTACGACCTCCATAACCGGTACAGGTATTCGGATGACGAGGTCGCCCTGATACTCTTCCTGTCCTATTACGGGCATTGCCAGCCGGTTCAGGTAGTCCAGTGGCGCCAAGCCGGCATCCCCTGGATGACCATCACCACCGCGCGCCTGAGATTAGAGCCGGACATCTTCTTCATTCCGGTGGCGTCGACCCATAAATTCGGCCCGCCCTACGGTAACGCCTACGGCCGGTATTGGAAAAACCCCGGGACCGTGGTCCTGACCGACAGCGAAATGGTTAGCCTGGTCTACCTCAAGACTACCTGCCTGGCCTACAACGCCTCGCCCATCGATGTCATTCGGCTCCACGACCAGGGCCATGACTTCAATTATATAGTCCGGACGCACCGGAGCCAAGGCCATCATATCAGGACCGCCCATGGCCGTAATGTCAAAGGACCGCCGGATAAGGTAAAGCTCAGGCCGGATGATCGCGATAACGATAAGGACAAAGGCAAATCAGATAAGAATAAGACCAGAACCGATACCAAGCCGGCTAAGGACAAAGGCAAAACTGACAAGTCCAAGACAAAAACCAAGCCCAAGGAAAATAAGCCCAAGACTAACAACAAGGGCGGCCAGGGTAAACGCTAAGCCAATCGCGGATTTGTGCCGCGCCTGAAACCAGTTAATGCCGGAGGGCATAAAAATATGCGCCAATCCATGCGCCATAATAAATTACCCCGGATTCCTCGGGAAGAATACCCGCGCCGCTGGGCCAAGGTCCAATCACTGATGGCGGCCAATGGGCTTGACTTGCTGATTGCCTACGCGGACGACCACGCGGCTTACGGGCCGGCCCATGCCCGCTGGCTGGCGGATTTTCCGGTCTATTTCGAGCCGGTCTGCATCCTGTTCCATAAGAAATCAGACCCGGTCATGCTGAGCGGCCCGGAGAGCGACGAGTACGCCCGTCTCATTAGCCCAATCAGCCAGGTGCGCATCTTAAAGGAATTCATGCATCCGGATGAGGATTACAAATATACCCGGATTAAGGGCTTAGCCCAGGTCGTATCCGAGCTGGGCCGCGTCAAATCCGTCAAGCGCATCGGCCTGGCCGGGCAATATCTGATGCCGTCCGGGATTCTATCGGCATTCAAAAAGGCCTTGCCATCCGCTCAATGGCTTGATGTCGAAACCGCCATGTGCCTGTTGCGGTCGGTCAAGACGCCGGCCGAGCTGGCCGTGCTCAAATACGCCTATAAAATTGCCGAAGCCGGCATGCGCGCCGCGATTCGGGCCATCAAGCCGGGCGTGATGGAGCGTGAAATCGCCGCCGCGGCCGAATCAGCCATGAGGCAGTCCGGCGCCGAAGGCACCGGCATTGACACCATCGTGGCATCCGGCCCGAATACCCGGCCCATCCTGGCCCGGTCCACATTCCGAAAGGTGCAAAAGCATGACCTGGTCCTGGTGACCCTGACCCCGCGTTACGAGGGCTATCACGGCGCCATCGGCCGTCCGGTCATGGTCGGCAATCCCGGCCCAGCCGTTAAGCAGGCCGTAAAAACCGCCCAACTGGCACAGCATAACTGCGCCCGGGCGCTCAGAGCCGGCGTGGATGGCAGCGCGATTGAGAATATCGGACGCAAGACACTCGAACCGGCCGGACTGGAAAAATACTTCCTCTATTCAGGCGTTCACAGCGTCGGCGTGATAGAATTCGAGCCGCCCATATTCGGGCCGACCAATAAAGGGCCGCTGAAAAAAGACATGGTCATCTCGGTTGACATCCCGATGTTTAATACGCCCTGGGGCGGCCTGCGGGTTGAGGACGGATATCGGATAACGGCCCAGGGAACTGAGCTGTTAAACCATATTCCCTATGAAATCATAAAATAAGGCGTTTAATGAATAAGACATTGTTAATTATTGTCGGAATATTCTGCGCTATGATTGCCGCCGCCGGGATAATCGCATACTCGCCGACACATAACAAGCCGGATGATTATTATGGCAATTCAAGAATGCATTTTAGCCTAAACGAATTAATCAAACACCTAAACAATGAAGAAGAGGGCATGTTTGATTGCGGGTGTATGCTGGCTGAATACAGCGGCGCATTTAATCAGTTCGGCGAAAAATCAATACCGGAATTAATTAACTTCTTGAAAGATAAAAAATGGTGGATGCGTTGCATTGCCGTCATGTCCCTGGGAAGTATGAAGGCCAAGGAATCCATGCCCGAAATAATTGTGTTGCTCAATGACCAGAACAGCCGAATTCGAGCTTCCGCTATTGATACACTTAGTCAGCTTGGCGACAGGAAAGTGATTCCACAGATACGCGCCATGCTTAATGACCCGGAGGGGACGGTTAAATATCATGCCTTAGAAGCTCTTATGGAATTCAATGACAAGGAATCTATGCCGGCGATAAAGAAACTTCTCAAAGACGAGGAAGAATATGTACGCGATTATGCCGAGCAAGCCCTGCTCAAATTCGGCGCGACGGCGGAGGAGCTGGAAAAAGCCAAGGAGGGAAACCCGGATGCAGAGAAATTCAAAGCCATAGAGGAATTTTACCGCAAAGCATTCCCCGATAGTCATTTTATTGGTGGAGGAGTTTTTACTGACGGTCCATCTGATAACATGCGGTATCATATTTTTGTCCCCAAGGAAATAGAATCGCTTTATTTATATCCGTATTCAGAGAGTTTTCTCAAGGAGCAGTCAGCCGGCGATGACCGCTTGAAAATAATGATTGCTGACAACTTGTTGCAACTGAGGCATGGTGTTTTATTTAAGCGGCCTGGCGCAACAGTTTCTTATGATGGAGGTAAGCATAACATTGAATGTATTGATTATGTTACTCCTCTTAAATACTACATCCTTGACCATCCAAGTAAAGAATTTATCCTTGATATTAAGCAACTGATTAGAGACGAAGATAAGAACGTGCGTGAACAGGCCGAACAAGCCCTGCGCAAACTCGGCGTGCCGGACAGCGAAATAGAAAAAGCGAAAGCGGATATCATCAATCTGCGTGAACAGTTGCGCGATGAAGATGCTTCGGTGCGAAGATTTGCCTTATTCGTCCTTTTCAATTCACGTGATAAAGAATCTATCCCTGAAATAAAAAAGCTGCTAAATGACGAGGACGAGCGGGTGCGTGAAGAAGCCAAATCCATTCTGGAATACCTCGGCGTGCCGGCGGAGGAGCTGGAAAAAGCCAAGGAGAATAAATGACTAGACAAACTAAATGGATTTTGGGCGCCGGACTGGCGCTACTGGCGATTCCCGCGATTGTGATTGTCCCGACAACCGGAATAAGATGGTACCGTGTTTATGACGCGCGTCAAGGGCTTCATCATGAACATCCCGGAACAAGAGAAAAGGCGGTTCGCGACCTGGTCCGGTTAGGCGACCGGGAATCCTGCCCGGAGATACGGAAACTGCTGAATGATAAAGATTCCGGCGCCCGGAGAACGGCCGTCTACGCGCTGGGCCAAATGGGCGATACGGAAGCTATCCCGGCAATCCGCCAAACGCTCAAGGATAAAGACGTCCGGTACACCGCGGCGATAGCCCTGGCCGAACTGAATGACCGGGAATCTATTCCTCTGGTAAAAGAATTATTCCAGAATAAAGATGAAATCGTCCGCGCCGCCGCCGAATGGGCCCTCAAACGCCTCGGCCTGCCGAAAGCGGAGATAACAGCGGAAAAAGAAAGGGATTATGACACCGAAAACTTCAAGGCCATAGAGGACTTCTACCGCAAGAAATTCCCTAATACCAGTTTCCAGGACATCAAGATTGGGGCCGGGCTGACTGATGGGGTCTCGGCGGGCAAAATGAGCTACCATATTTTCGTGCCTAAGGAAATAGAGGAGATTTATATATATCCGTATGAGGAGGTTTTTCTGGTGAAGCAATCAGCCGGGGCCGACACCTTGAAAAAGATGATTGCCGACAACCTGTTACAGCTGAGAAAAGGCGTGCTCTCGACGCGGCCCGGCGCGACCGAATCTTATGACGGCGCGCCTGAAATCGAATGTATTGATTATGTCACCCCTTATAAATACTATCTGCTGGACCATCCCCGGAAGGAATTAATCCCCCTGATAAAAGAATTGCTTACGGATACGGACAAGAAAGCGCGCGACCAGGCCGAGCAAGTCCTCAAAACCTTTGGCCTGACGGAAAAAGAGATTAAAGAAGCCAAAGAGGAGAAGAAGTAGATAAGTAAACCCCCACACCAATGTATTGGTGTGAGGGTAAATAAGATGATAAGTTGATAAGTGGTTCGTCATTATCTATCAACTTATAAACCTATCAGCTTATCAACTATTAATCATATGAACCGCACCATATTAATTGTAATTGGAATATCCTGCGCTATGATTACCGCCGCCGGATGCAGTTCCGCGTCAAAATGGCATGCCCAAGGCGAGACCCTCTACACAGCCAAGAATTACAGCCAAGCCATTGAATCATACAACAAGGCCATCGAAATCAAGCCGAATTACGCCCAGGCATATTACAGCCGGGGATTGGCCAAAAAAGACAAAGGTGATTTAAACGGCGCCATTCTGGACTATAACAAAGCCATCGAACTCAAACCGGATTTTGCCCAGCCCTATAGCAACCGAGGGATAATCAGGCGCGCCAGGCATGATTTAGCCGGCGCCATCAAGGACTACACCAAGGCCATCGAACTCAAGCCGGATTATTTTAAGGCATATAATAATCGGGGGATTGCCCGGAATGACCGGGGTGATTCTGTCGGCGCTATTCAAGACCTGACCAAGGCTATCGAACTCAATCCTGATTTTGCCGATGCCTATATTAACCGCGGGGTAGCCAGGCATAGTCAGGGTGATTATGACGGCGCCATCCGGGACTACACCAAGGCCATCGAACTCAAGCCGAATTCCGTTGAGGCCTATAACAACCGCGGAAACGCCAGGAATGACCGGGGTGATTATGACGGCGCTATTCAAGACCTGACCAAGGCTATCGAGCTCAATCCGGATTACGCCGACGCCTATAGCAATCGTGGGATTGCCAGGAATTACCAGGGCGATTATGCCGGCGCGCTCCGGGACTCAACCAAAGCCATCGAGCTCAAGCCGGACAGCTCCAGGATTCATGAATATTATTATAACCGGGGGATTGCCAGGTATAAACAGGGTGATTATGCCGGCGCGCTCCGGGATTTTAACCAGGCCATCGACATCAAATCCGATTATGCCTGGGCCTACAACAATCGCGGGATAGTCAAAGGCGATATGCATGATTTAGACGGCGCCATCCGTGACTTTACCCAGGCCATCAGGATATCACCCTTTGCCGAATCCTATAACAATCGGGGATTAATCATGGCTGAGAAGGGTAACTCTGACGGGGCCATCCAGGACTTTGACCAGGCTATCAAACTCTGGCCCGGCTATTTCGAGGCCTATAACAATCGCGGGCAGGCCAAGGAAAATATAAACGACCTGGACGGCGCGCTCCGGGACTATGACCGGTCCATTAGCATCAGACCATTGGCCATGACTTATAATAACCGCGGGGCATTAAAGAATAAAACCGGCGACTATGACGGAGCCATCCAAGACCTGACCCGGGCCATCGAACTCAAGCCTGATTATGCCGCCGCCTATTTTTACCGCGGGAATTCCTGGAATTACCAGGGTATTTCTGACCAGGCCGCCCGGGACTATGACAAATGCATCGAACTCAACCCGAAAAATGACAGCGCCTACCGCAACCGGGCCAGCCTCAAGCTTGACAACCAGGATTATCCGGGAGCCATCAGCGACTGCGACCGGGCCGTTGCCATAAACCCAGAAAACTTTGAGGCCTACACTACCCGCGGCCTGGCCGAATACCGCCGGAAAAACTATGCCTCGGCCATCACTGATTACACCCGGGCCATTGAACTCAAGCCCGATTACTTTCTGTCCTATTACGACCGCGGCCTGGCCCGGAAAAATATCCGGGAATACGATGCCGCCATCAGCGACTTCACTAAAACGCTGGAATTAAATCCCGATTATTACCTGGCCTATTACAACCGGGCCAATGTCCGGCTCATCCGGATAGACGACGCCGGCGCCCTGGACGACTACACCCGGGTCATCGGGATTAATCCGAACTACAGCCAAGCCTATTGCAAACGCGCGTCAATCAAGGTGATAAAAGAGGACTATGCCGGCGCCATCAGCGACTGCGCCAAGACCATTGCCATCAACCCCAAAGACTACACCGCCTGGTTTACCAAAGGCGTGGCCCTGCACAAACTGGGCCGGTATGATGAAGCGCTCCAGGCCTATGACCAGGCCCTGGGACTCGAGACCAACAAAGCTGTGGTCTGGTTCAATATGGCCTGCACCTATGCGCTCATGAAAGACAAGGCTAACGCCCTGGAATACCTGAGAAAAGCCATCGAACTTTATCCCGAGCCGAAACTCCAGGCTAAAAACGACCGTGACTTCCAATGGCTCTGGGACGACGAGGACTTTAAGAAACTGACTGAGGAAAAGAAATGAATAAAACTATTTTAATTTTAATCGGAATATCCTGCGCTGTGATTACCGCGGGCGGGATAATGCGGTATCGCAATTTCGCCAGTCCTGAAATCATCGCTGCCCGTCAACAGCTTCATAATGAAGATGCCGAGATTCGTATTGCAGCTATCGAAACCTTATGGAAATTGGGAGATAAGGCGTCCGCGCCCGAAATACGGAAATTACTGAACGATAACGATAAAGTTGCGTGTCCGGCCGTTATCGCGCTGCAAGCACTGGGAGATAAAGCATCCGTGCCAGAAATACGCAAGTTGCTGAAGAATAAAGACAGCTATGCGCGTTTCTTTGCGATTAATGCTATGCGCTATTTTGACAGTACAGAATCAGCGCCTGAAATCAGGGAGTTACTTAAAGATAAAGATTTTGGTGTACGCATGCAGGCGGTTAGGGCGTTGGCTGTTTTTAACGACAAAGAATCAATCCCTAATATAAAAGAAATGCTCAAGGATGAAGACGAGGAGGGGCGCAGATGGGCCGCTCTATCACTTGTAATATTATGCGATAAGGAATCTGTGGCCAATACACACTCAATAATAAAGCTCTTTAAATATTTTATACCTGGTGAACTTGTTGAAGCCATCCGTAAAACCGGCCAAAAAGACTTAATTCCTTATATCCGAGAATTTATCAGTGACGAAATGAATAACATGCGTGTTTCAGCCATTAATGCCCTGTCGGAATTAGGAGATAAAGAATCCATCCCTCTGATAAAAACCCGGCTTAAAGATGAAGACAGATGGGTGCGTGAAGTTGCCGAAGAGGCATTAAAGAAACTCGGCGTGACGGAAAAAGAGATTAAAGAAGCCAAGGAGGAGAAGAAGTAGATAAGTAAACCCCCACACCAATGTATTGGTGTGAGGGTAAATAAGATGATAAGTTGATAAGTAATATTCCTTATAAACTTATTGTTCAGCGTCAAAGTTACTGACCAATATTCGCCCGGAGTTTTTTCCCTTGACAGCCGGTCCCGGAACTGTCATAATACCGGAATGACTAATAAAATGATAAAGAAGAACAATCTAAAAATCAGCCCGGAGCTGAAAAACGTTACCACCTCCTGGCTCGGCAAACCGTCAGCCAAAAGCAGCGACGCCCTGGAATCAGTAAGGCATCAGTCCTATGGCAATGCCGGCCCGATCCAGAAATCTACCCGGATTGTTTCGAATCACAAAAACACCTACGCGCTCAGAAAAGGGCACATGTAACCGCGCCCCGGTCTGCCAGCCGCCCCGTTTACCTCCACACCAATACATTGGTGTGCGGGGTTAATCTGTGTCATCTGCATTTCATCCGTGCAATTTATTTCTACCCGTATTTCTCCACCTCTTTTACAAAGAATCTAATCTGCGTAATCTGTGTCATCTGTGGTTTACACTATATACCCGAGAATGTAGATTACCAGCTCGGTTGAGTTGTTTCCTGATACATAAGCTTGCCAAAGCAAAGTCCTATCCGCCGCCACCGGCATCAGAACTGAGCCGCCGTTAGATATTCCCGGCGCGTTAACCGCAGGAGCCATGACCTGCAGGGCATATTCCGCTCCCAGTTGCCTGAAGATATATGCCATCATCCCGCCATCCGTATAACCCTGGTTGATACAGGCGATTGAAACGATAACCCCTTTCGTGCCGACCGGAATAATCGCCGACAAATCCACCTGGGCCGGTTGGGTAGTTGCGGTAATCCCTCCTTGGTCAAGGGCAGTTGCCGGAACCGGTAACATCGTCAGTGTATCCCCGCCGCCTACGCCGGGGGCCAGTTTCTCAGCCGTCACTGCCTGATTGGCAATCTTCTCCGTTGTTACCGCATTGTCTTGTAACTTGGAACTTGTAACCTGTAACTCACCGATTTTATCGGTGGTTACTGCGCCAGCCGCGATTTCATCGGTAGCAACTGGCGGAACTAATGGTCTCACCGCTCCGCCCGGAACAAACGACAATTTCTCCGGCGTCACCGCTCCGTTTTGGATTTCCCCTGTGCCAATAGCGTTGTTAGCAATCTTGCCTTGCGTAATGGTGTTGGTGGCAATCTTGACGTTGGTAATGGTCGCGTCTCTTATCTTCTCGGCCGTCACGGCTTGAGCCGCCAGCTCATCCGTATCCACAGCCGCGGTCGCCAGATGCCTCCGCTCGATGCAATTGTCAGCCAATTTAGCCGCTGGTATTGAATTATCCGGTATGCCCACGGCCGGCACATCATCGCCCAGCTTGGCCAGGGTCACCGCCTTATCGGCGATATCCTCGGTCCGGATAGTCGCGTTCTTAATCTTAGGCGAGGTCACGGCATCAGTGGCGATTTTATCCTCAGTCACGGCTGATTCCGTAATCTGTGGCGTAGTCACCTGCCCGCTGGTGAAATATCTGGGATTGTATGTCATAAATCACCTCAATTCCTGCCACGAAGACACAAAGGCACTAAGAAATTCTTCGTGTCTTGGTGCCTTAGTGGCTAATACTAATTTTTATTTGTTACGGGAGTCCGGGGCGTCTCGAGCCGCCCCGTCATCCCTCACCGGTTATTACTCGCTGTTAGCCCGTACGGGCGTTATCAGCGAGTTATAGTTGGTCCGCCAGTGGCGGGCCACACTACACCGTCACCCCCATGGCGCTAAAGACGCCATCTTTGCTACCCCTTATGGAGTAGTAAGTCCCACCTGCACCCAGAGATACAGCAACTGGTTGGCGTCCTTGGCCCAAGCGCAGAAGCATTTCCCTGTTGC
>Ga0208373_1005513_pt1 | contig 10535 bp, 10 predicted proteins | sample RifOxyC2_FD_184036 | JGI IMG/M metagenome (GOLD analysis project Ga0208373, IMG submission 184036) | Soil microbial communities from Rifle, Colorado - Rifle Oxygen_injection C2 (SPAdes) | ecosystem: Environmental > Terrestrial > Deep subsurface > Rock core/Sediment | place: Rifle, Colorado... | reverse complement strand
AGATGAAGTATGTATCAAATAAATCTCTAGCCTTTATTCTTTCCGTCAAAGCAACTAATTTATGAGCGCATAACAAATCTAAATTTAAAAGCTTGATATCAACTCCAAAAATATTTTTAATTTCATGTTTTTGTGGAAAATCTCTTTTTGATGCTTCGATTTTAATAAGACGTTCACCTTTTTCATAACTTAATACGAAAAAAACTGTATTCATTTTAATTCGAGCATCTTTTATTTCCCCATATTTAGCTAAAATATTTTTTAATTCCTTAAAAAGTTCTTCTTTATTTTTACAGTTAGTGCTTATATCAAAATCTAAATCTGTTGAAAATCTAGATAAATCATAAAAAAGATAAAATGCGGTACCACCTTTGAAATAAAGATTTTGTGATAAGAATTTATTTCTATAAATATCTAATAAAATTTTTATCATAAATTGTTCATGTAATTCATGTTTCATAATTTGAAAAATTTTATAAATTTATCTGCTTTTGTTTGTACTTTTTTATTATATAATTTTGCAAGTTTTAAAAACAATTCTTTATTAAATTGATTAATATTAAAATCTGAAAAATCGGTATCAAATAGAAAAAATGAATCAAGAATTGCCCTTTCTATTCTTGCAATGGAGTAGGTGTCAGTGAACAAAACCCCTTCAGTCAAAAAAATAAGGTTTTTTATAGCATGATATTCATAATTTATTTTTCCAATTTTGATATTTTTTGCTCTTGGGGCAATAAGATAAATGGTATTAAATTCTTGAAATATAACTCCTTCATTTTTTAAAACCGTAAAAAGAGAAACATAGCTCCCTGGCGTCATTTTACACGCAAGTTCATATTTATTATAATTATTTGATAAAGCAAAAATGCCTTTTTTTAAATATATAAGCTCTTCATTTTTAACTTTTCTTAAAGTACTTGTTTTAGTGGAATCATAAGATAAATCCCACAAATCACTAAGCTCTTTCGTAGTAAAAATAGTTTTTCCGCTTTTGATTAAAGTAGAGATTGATGGCATTTTAAATCTAAAAGGTAAACATTTCCGTTTACTTAATTGTATCAAAATAGAATTTAAACGTCAATCAATTATCAGTAAACTTCTTTTAAATAACACTTTTCACAATACAATATTTCACTTCGATCAGGCGAATATGTAGTTTGAATTTCCGCATTGCACTTCATACAATTTCTCTTCCATAATTTCCTTGGATTTCGTAATTCCATTCTCTTTTTATGCCTTTCATCTGGATGTAAATGCGGGATTGGTAAATTCATTTTGCGATAAAATTCTAATTCGGGTTTGATTATTTTGAATGGGCGATTCGTAGATATGCCCTGCCAGGGCATATCTACGGGTAAAATCGCCCAATTCAAAATATCATTTGCTTGCCCGACATCTTCTTGGCGGGGGATATCCAAAATCGTATCTGGTAATAAATTAGCAGGAATAATTTTTTCAACCTTTGGAAATTCAGGTTCAAAGTCAGACCAATTGAATCGCTGTAGGGAATGCAGATCTGCATTCCCTACAGCAGATTTTGTTAATGGGAAATATTCTTGAGCAACGGTTTCGTTATAGCCAAAAGGAGAGATTGAGGAAGGGAAAAATTCTCCATATTCATCATTTTTAATCATTGATTCAATAATTTTTGGTACTAATTTTTCATATTCTTCTTTTGTATATTGTTTATTTAAAATGCAATATTGTTTATGTTTTAATCCAGAACATCCAAAACAATTTTTGCTGGACGTGCAGTGATCGCAATAAATTAAATTATAACAATTATCCCAGCATAAATTGCAAAATAATAAATTAAAAACATTAATTCCGCAGGATAGAGATTCATATATTTGTTCGGCGTTAAGTCCCCAATAACAATAATCCATACAATCTTTCACATGATCTCCAACGCAAATAAGATTTGATCCATCTTCGCAATCATAACAATCATAACTATTAAAAATATTTTTACAGTTATTCAAAACATTACCGCTGATATTTTCATTTTGCGTTCCAAAATATTCTTTTACGATCATATTTTTACAAAAATCTTGAAATTCAATCTTTGCTTTTTCTAAATTCTTAAACGAAGAAAATTTTTGTAAATAATTTTTAAATTCCTCTTTAGATACAGCTTTGTTAAAAATATAATATTCTTTATTATTTGTGTTGGTACAAAAAATAGAATTCTTTGTGCCAACACAATTTTTTAAGAAAAAACTATCACTACAATTTTTACAATATTGAGAAAATTTAACATTATAACAATCTGTACAATCAATACATTCATAACAAAGTTCGCAATTTAAAATATTACTATTATCAATACAATTTTTTGAATAATTTGCCCAATAATTATAATAACAATCTTCAGAATTATTTGTGCAAAATGTTAAATAGCAATTTTTGTTTCTTCCGGCGCAATTACAATAATCACTATTAATCATAGGATGTTGTTGCTGTAGATTTAAACGAGGGATAAGATCTTTTAATTTTTCAAATTGCGCAAAAAAAGATTTATTGAAATTAAAATTTTTGCCAAAATCTAAAGCATTCCATTTGTCAGACCACCATATTTCTCTATCATATACAGGATATTTTTTATCTTTTGAGGCGGACGACAAAATATTTTTTCCTGTTAAATCGCATTGTCTATGATATAAATTTCTTTCATTCCTCCATGCCAATTTTTTTTGTTGTCTGCAATCAGGACACAAACTCGGGGCTGGAATTAAATATTTCTTTCCTCCAAAAATTGGCGATACTTTTTCGTAAAATTTTAAATTTTCATCAGTGATTTCAAAATTTTGTTGACATTGTCGGCAGGTTTTTCTCATCAGATTTTTTTTATTGTTATGATTTATATACTACTCCGCTTTTAAATTTTAAAATTAAGTAGTATATGCTCCGAAGCTTAATTATTTATTTTATAAGGTAAATAAACAATATTATAAAGCTACGTAGCATTATACAATTTTAAATTATTAAAGCGTAGGAGTATAATTGTTTATTTTCTATTAATGTTCCCATTCCTTCAACTTTTTTTCTACTATCTTTTTCATAATTTCCAAATCTTTTCCTTCTAATATTTTATCATGACCTGGAATAATCACGTCGGCAATCTCAAAAATTTTTCGTAAACTCTTAATTGCTTTTTCAAAATTTTCGGCATGAAAAGGCTGATCTTTATCCCACCAATCATGCCGAAAAGCATCTCCGCAACAAACATAAGTTTTTCCTGCCCATTTATAAATAACCGAACAATGGCTGTAGACATGTCCTTCGGTTTGAATTATTTGAATTCCAGGTGGAGATGTCCTTTTTGATTTATCTAAATAAATTCTCGTTCGACCATCAGGAAAAGACATGCCTGAGGGATTATATTTAATAGCATTTTTAAAAAGCACATTGTTGGCGGCGTGATCAAGATGATAATGAGTGGTAATAATATCGGTAATATCTTCAGGCTCTAAATTATTTTCTTTAAGTTTTTGTAGTAGCAAATCAGTAACAGAATAAAATCCAGTATCAACTAAAATATTGCGGTTATTTGTTTGAATTAAAGTCGAACTTGAATAAACAGGATCAATCTCATAGTAAGAATCATCCGCAAAATAATGATTATCGTGTTTGCCGAGAAAAAGAAGTTTTAACAATTTTAAATTTTAAGTTGTTTTTAGAATAAAGGATAAGGAAAGTTGAAACAAGTTTAGTAAATTTTTTGTATTGCAAATTTTAATTTTGCACTTTAAATTGCTAATGCGTAAAGATATTCAAATTTACTATTTTCTATTTTTATATTATGATATTTGATTTAGATATAATTAAGGAGGTTTATGAAAAACTCCCTCAAAAAGTTCAAAAAACAAGAAGTTTGCTTGCTTCTAAATTAACTTTAGCTGAGAAGATTTTATACGCGCATCTTTATGATTTTAATTCTGTAAAAAATTATGAGAGAGGAAAATCTTATGTTGAATTTCAGCCAGACCGAATTGCGATGCAGGACGCAACAGCACAAATGGCTCTTTTGCAATTTATGCATGCTGGTAAGAAAAAAGTTGCTGTTCCCACTACCGTTCATACCGATCATTTAATTCGAGCGGAAAAAAATGCCAAAGATGATCTCGCAAATGCAAAAATTACCAATAAAGAAGTTTATGATTTCCTTGCTTCTATTTCAAATAAATATGGCATTGGTTTTTGGGAACCAGGATCAGGGATTATTCATCAAGTGGTTTTGGAAAATTATGCTTTCCCAGGCGGCATGATGATTGGAACTGATTCTCACACTCCAAATGCTGGTGGTCTTTCTATGATTGCTATTGGAGTTGGCGGGGCGGATGCTTGTGATGTTATGGCTGGGATGCCATGGGAGTTAAAAATGCCAAAATTGCTTGGAATTAAATTAACTGGGAAATTATCAGGTTGGGCTTCAGCTAAAGATGTGATTTTGAAAGTGGCTGGAATAACTGGAACTAAAGGGGGTACTGGATTTATTATTGAATATTTTGGCGAAGGGGCAAAGAGCATATCAGCAACTGGGAAAGGAACAATTTGTAATATGGGAGCTGAAATCGGAGCTACTTGCTCGCTTTTTGCTTATGACGAAAAAATCTCTGAATATTTGAAAATGACTGGTAGAAAAGAAGTAGCGGATTTGGCTGACTTCGTTGCTGAACATTTAAGATCTGATGATGAGGTTTATGCTGAGCCAGAGAAATATTACGATCAAGTGATTGAAATTAATTTATCTGAATTAGAGCCTTATATAAATGGACCATTTACTCCAGATGCGGCTCATCCAATTTCAGAATTTAAGAATACCGCTACTAAAGAAAGCTGGCCTGAAAAACTTGAAGTGGGATTAATCGGCTCATGTACAAATTCTTCCTATGAAGATTTAACTAGAGCTGTATCAGTGGTGAAAAAAGCTTTAGCAAAAGGTTTGAAATTCAAGTCAGAATTTATTGTTACGCCGGGATCAGAACAGGTTAGATATACAGCAGAAAGAGATGGACTTTTGGATATTTTTGCTAAAGCTGGGGCGCAAATTTTGGCAAATGCTTGCGGACCTTGTATTGGCCAGTGGAAAAGACATAGTCAAGATCCTGAAAGAAAAAATTCGATTATGACTTCATTTAATAGAAATTTTAAGAAAAGAAATGATGGTAATCCAAATACTTATGCTTTTGTGGCTTCACCGGAAATGGTTACAGCTTTTGCTTTTGCCGGGACTTTGAATTTTAATCCTTTGATAGATTTTTTAAAAAATGAAAATGATGAAGATATCAAACTTGAAGAGCCTGAAGGAATTGAACTTCCGGCTAAGGGTTTTGCCGTGGAAGACAAAGGTTACGTTCCGCCAGCAGAGAATGGAGAAAATATTGAAGTGCTAGTTGATCCAAATTCAGAAAGAATTGCGTTACTTGAGCCTTTTCAAGCTTGGGATGGACAAGATTTTAAAAATCTTAAACTGTTAATTAAAGTAAAAGGTAAATGTACCACTGATCATATCTCAATGGCTGGACCATGGCTAAAATACCGCGGACATCTTGATAATATTTCCAATAATTTACTTTTGAGCGCGGTTAATGCTTTTAATGATGATACAAAAGTTAAAAATGCTTTAACAGGGGAGTATGAAGATACTCCAAAAGTAGCTAGAGCCTATAAAAATGCCAGTGAAGGATCAATTGTTTTCGGTGAAGAAAATTACGGTGAAGGTTCAAGTCGCGAACATGCGGCCATGGAGCCAAGACATATGAATGTAAAAGCCGTGATGGTGAAATCTTTTGCTAGAATTCACGAAAGCAATTTAAAAAAACAAGGCATGCTGGCTTTAACTTTTGCTAATTCAGCTGATTACGAAAAAATTCAAGAAGATGATCAGATTGATATTATTGGATTAACTGTTTTTGAAGAAGGAAAACCTTTCAAAATAGTTCTTCATCACCAAGATGGTTCGAAGGATGAAATGCAAGCCAATCATACCTATAATCAAGCTCAATTTGAGTGGTTTAAAGTAGGATCAGCTTTGAATTTGATAGCTAGCGGGAAATAAATTATTATTCCACTCTAAACGGTAATACCGCGACGTCGATATCGGGTCTAGCATAAGCAATATTTTCAGGTTGAATCGCGAACATTTTAAGTTCATAGGTTTGTCCCTCGAGGATTGGCATTGATTGTGCGTCAAGTACTTTTTGCGTTAAATTCAAGTTTTCGTTTTTTAAATTCTCATTATCAATTTTGATTGCCTGCATATAATATCCTAAAGCAGTATTTTGAGTTTGAATTCTGACGTAAGAAAAAGTTAAAAATACAGTTAAAACTACAACTGTAGCGACAAGCATCCGATAGCCTTCTTTAATTTGTTGAGAGAGGCGTTTTTTTCTATAAATAAATTGCTTTTGATGTGGTTTCTGGAAATAAAATGACCGCATTTGATGAAATGGCTTTGAAAAAAAATTAAAATTTAAGATTTATTTTTTTATAAATTACTGATTACTCACTAATTTATAATATAATTAAGTCCAAATAAAAACACAAGTTTTATTCCGACATAAAATAGAATATGTCAATTACTCCTCGGCTTAGTGGACTTATGGCTTCGAAGGCTGAAGATGATAAATCTAAGCTGTATCCTTCGGTATAAGGTCCTCTATCATTAACTTTTACCTCAACCGTAGCTCCATTTTCTAAATTGACCACAGTCAAAATCGTGCCAAAATCAAAAAATCTATGAGCCGCGGTATATAGTTCTTGATTAAATACTTCGCCTGATGCAGTGCCTTTGCCATTAAATATGTCAGAATAGTAAGTGGCCTTGCCAGTATAAGTGATTTCATCTTGATTATCTTTTAACAAAAATTTATAAAGTAAATCCAAAAGCTCGCCTCTACTTAAGTTTTTGGCTGGATAAATTTCCCAGGAAGAAGAAGGCCAAATAATATCTCTTTCAATAGAATAATAAACTTCGTCTGCATACCATTCATTTTTTGGAATGTCAACGGCTGGATCGGTTTTTGGTTGTGGTAAGTGCGATAAATTATTGGCATAAAAAATCATTTTTAAAGCCTCAGCTAAATTTATAGTTTTTTCAGGATAAAAATTTCCGTTAGGATAACCTTCGATAATTCCAAAATCAGTAGCTTGGGATAAAAATGGGAAATACCACTCTTCAGCATTAATATCTTGATATTTTAAATCTTTACTAGCGGCTTCATTTTTTACTATTTCAAAATTTGAAGCTAGCAATATCATTTTTAAGGCTTCAACTCGATTTACCTCCTTACTGCTTGCAAAATTACCGTCAGGATACCCTTCCACAACTTCTCTGTCTGTAAAATAAATAATACTGGGATAATATTTATCGAATTTATCAACGTCGCTGTATTTTGACTCAACATCGCTTAAATAAAAACCTAAAACTTTTTGTCCTAATAGTAATATCGTTAAAAATCCAAGAATAAATTTATAAGTAATACGATAATATTTATTCAAAAATTTCAGCCCCCAGCCCGATAGTCTGGCGGGGAAGTTTAGGCGGGCCAGCCCGACCTGTCCGAACGATTTATTTGGGCGGAAAGATTCATTCTGGCGGGTAAAATTCAAAATTTAGAATTTAGAATTTAAAGCTTTTTTTTAATTACGACATGTCTCATATATTCATCTCCAGAGCTTTCAGTCTCTAAATCTTTAAAATTTTCAGCTACATATAAGTGAGCGATGCGGCGAAAATATCCTGACATAGGAGAAAGAGCGCATGATTTAGCGGTTTCAAGAACTTTTTCTGCGGCGACTTTGACAATTTTTTTTATATTATCTTCTTGATTTTTGCGATAAGAATTAACATCCAAAGATACTGGTAAATTATCCAATTCTTTTTTGAATAAAATTAACTTTAGTAAATGGTTAAAAGCTTTGATAGTACTTGCATCTTTGCCAATCAAAAGTTTGCCTTCTTGTTCGCTTTTTATATTTAGATATAAATAATCAGTATTTTTTTCAAATTCAATTTCTTCATAACTAAAAGATGTTTTATCAAGCATTTGTTTAACGATGGCGATAATTTCTTTTTCCATAAATAATTATTTAGAATTTAGTTTTTAGTCGGTAGTTTGTAGTTTGTTTATTTGCTTTTATTTATAAAAATTTGTTGTACAATGCCGTACGCAGTTGAACTACCCCAGTATAGTCCAATTCCAGCTGGAAAACTAGCGCAGAAAAAAGCGATCATTAGAGGCATAACGTAAAGCATACTGCTCTGCATCGCTTGCATGCTATCAGCCATATTGTCATTTTGTTTATTATCATCTTTTTTCTTTTCACTTTTTTCTTTTTTCTTTTTAACCATGCTTAATTTGATTTGAAAAAATTGCAATCCGCCAACAATTAAAGGTAAAATAATATAATTTCTTTGCGTTAATTCTAAAATACCTAGAAAATTTGTATTTAAAGTCAAAAAATCAATTTGTGGCAAAAAATCATATAATAAATATTCATGATGAAAGCTAAATCCACTTTTTACAGCATAAAAAACTCCTATCATTATTGGCGCTTGAAGCAAAATTGGTAGACAACTGCCCATTGGATTAACTTTGTGTTGTTTCCAAATTTTCATTGTTTCTTCGGCGATTTTTGCTTGATTGCCTTTGTATTCTTTTTGAATTTTTTGCAATTTGGGTTGGATTTCCTGCATTGCTTTTTGTGATTTCATTGATTTATTCATTGGCACTAGCAGGATTGTTCGAATAATAATTGTTAAAATTATGATTGCCAGTCCTACGCTTTGCCCAGGTAGATAATAAGCAAGAGCAATCAGTGAATTATAAATCGGTTTATATATTGAAACTCGCCAAGCTTTTGTAATGAAAGAAGGCTCTTTAAATTGTAAAACAATATTTGTATTTTGAATTTCTTCGCTACTGCTGTCCTTCCATAAAAGATTGATTTTATAAAAACCAGCTACCGTAAATAATTTATGGCTATAAGGTAATAAATCTAATTGATATGATTCTTGAGAAGCAAGTTTAAGGGTCTTTGAAGTTGTGAGATCACAATCATTTGTATTTTGATTGTCAATTGGATATGCCTTAAATAAAATTTCTTCAGCGCAAGGATAAATTAAAGTAACTTCATTTTGAGTATAATTTGTAACTTTTATATCAATAGGTCTGCTTTCACGTTCAAGAACATAACTATCTTTACTTGACTCAAGTAAAACCCCTTTATTTTCTTCTAATTCCGGACTTTGTTGTTTATCTTTGCCGCTAAAACTTTGCCAAAGAAGAGTAAAGGCAATAGCTAGCAGAATGATATTTAAAATTTGTTTTTTCATAGACGAATTAAGAAACTATTAAGATAACAATTCATTTATACTCCTACGCTTTAATAATTTAAAATTGTATAATGCTACGTAGCTTTATAATATTGTTTATTTATCTTATAAAATAAATAATTAAGCTTCGGAGCATATACTACTTAATTTTAAAATTTAAAAGCGGAGTAGTATAGTAGCAAATTCAAATCTTTTTCCAGATCTTCAAATCCAGTTTCTCGGATTGAAGCCAGAGGCAGAATAACAAAATCAGAAGATTTTTGGAAGTCTTTATGAGTTTTGAGCCAATTTCTAGTAATTTCAGACATTTGTCGTTTAAGTTTATTACGTTGAACGGCTTTTAAATAAATTTTTTTACTAATCAGAAAAGCGAATTTAGTTTTAATGATTTCGTTATCCAAAAATCTATAACGGCAAACAAAATATCGGCTGTTTTTTTTTAGGCCTTTTCGCAATAAAAAAGCGATTAAAGATTTTTTTGATAAGCGAAATTTTTTAGGTAGCATGATGAGTTAGACAGTAGTCAGTAGACGGTAGTTTATAGTTTGTAGAATTATTTATAAATAACTACAGATGATTGACTATCGTTTATCATTTATTTAGACATTGCTACTACTAATTTTGCTCTTCCTTTGCTCCTTCGCGCGTTGAGAACTTTTTGTCCTCCGGGCATTCTCATTCTTTTCAAAAAACCATGTCTTCGAAGTCGGCGTCGATTTCTAAGTTTACTCAACATAAATAAATCTATTAAAAAGCCTATGGAGTATAGAAAATCATGAGAAAGCTGTCAATGTGAAAATTTGAGGAAAATTTTGAATTGAATTTTTTGCAATACGTAGAAAAAGAGCGTATAATAATATGATTTTTTATAATTTATTAAATGTCTGAAAAATGTCAAAATACAGCGACAGAAAAAAAACGAGAAATTAAACCATCTATCTTGAGAACGATAGACGATTTGCTTGATAAGGATGATAATCGTGAGTCAAATTTTGATGAAGCAGTTCAGAGTTTAGCAGGGCAATTGCGTGTTCATAATAAACAACGTTCCGGATTAATAAATATTCACTAGTGTTGCGTTAAAGGACGCTTGAGTTGTTGAAAAACGAGTTACAATAAGAACAAACAAGCATTTTTATTTTAGCACGATTTCAATATAGCATAAATTCAATTAATATTAATTGAATTATTT
>Ga0208373_1005509_pt1 | contig 10542 bp, 12 predicted proteins | sample RifOxyC2_FD_184036 | JGI IMG/M metagenome (GOLD analysis project Ga0208373, IMG submission 184036) | Soil microbial communities from Rifle, Colorado - Rifle Oxygen_injection C2 (SPAdes) | ecosystem: Environmental > Terrestrial > Deep subsurface > Rock core/Sediment | place: Rifle, Colorado... | reverse complement strand
CCATTCAGGCCTTCCGCCTTTTATTTTCATTGTTTTGATATCTTCGTCTGGAACGTTTTCCAGGCGCTGTCTCACTTGTTCAGGTGACAATTCTATTTCTCCTTCCCTGAAGGTTGTAGGCTTGACGAATGAAAGTTCTTTCTGCTTTGTTCCGCAGTGCGGACACTTTTTGACTTTTTTCTTGGACAATTCAACGATCGGAGATTTCATTTCTTTCAAAGTTTCTTCTGTGGCCAGGATGCGAGAACACTTTGCGCATGTTGCTATGAGAACGCTGTAAATTTTCTTTCCATACAAAGGATTAATGGTGGGCTTTGTCAATTCAAGATGACCAAAGTGACCCAGGCAGGAACCTACAGTGTTTCCGCATGTCTTGCAGCGAACTCCTGGAGAGACCACACCTAACCGTAAATCTGATATACCACCTTCTATTGGGAATCCGTCTGGATCGTATAATTCAGCCTGCTCGATTTTCATCGCAGACATATCCTTGATCATCTTAGGCGACAATATTCCAAATCCAATTGATTTTAACATTTCCAATCCCTTTCTTTCATGCCTCTACCTTTTCCTCGCTTTCGTCTGTTATTATTTTTGGATAGACTCCCATACACTTGAGTTCGTCCAGCATTAGCTTGAATGCGTATGAAACAGTTATGTAAGATACAGACGATTTCTTGCAAACAGGACAATGAGTGATTCCTTTTATCTTATCATCGACAGCCACAAGACCGCAATCATTGCAGATCGGAAGCTTTGAAGCATCTGAACTGAATCTTTCTTTCAGTAGCAGAGAGGCACCGTGTGCTATCAAACAGTCCTTCTCCATTTCTCCCAATCTCAAACCTCCTTGCTTGCTTCTTCCTGCTGTTGGCTGCTTTGTCAATAATGTTACAGGACCTCTTGCTCTTGAGTGTATCTTGTCTGCAATCATGTGGTGCAGTTTCTGGAAGTAACATGGACCAATAAGTATCTGCGCTTCGAATTTTTCACCTGTCATTCCATCATACATGGTTTCTCTTCCATCTTCGTTATATCCAAATTCGCCCAATGTTTTTCTCATCGTGCTCTCGTCAACAGAAGCCATGAACGCCGTTCCGTCGATCTGGTTTCCTGTCAATGCGCTGACTTTGGATGCAATGATTTCCATCATCTGACCCAGAGTCATTCTGGATGGTATTGCGTGAGTGTTCAAGATTACGTCGGGTATGATGCCGTCTTCTGTGAATGGCATGTCTTCTTCAGGTATGATAAGTCCGACAACTCCTTTCTGTCCGTGTCGAGATGCGAATTTGTCTCCCAGTTCAGGAAGCCTGTCGTTTCTTACAACAACTTTTATGATGCGCTCACCTGTGATCGTTTCTGTCAAGAATACATTATCTATTACCCCTTCTTCTCCATATCGAACTACAGTTGAAGTTTCTCTTCGGTTTTCAATTCCCATCATGAAACTGGATTCTTGAGGCCCGAAAAATCTAAGGGGAGAAATTCTTCCTACGATGACGTCTCCTGCATCGACCCGAACTTCCCTGTTTATTATTCCATCATCAGCGAGATTAGCGTATGCTTCTTCTGTCTTGTAACCGGAAACAGACTTGTCTGGAATCTTTATTTCGTCGCGCTCAATTCCGAAGTATCTCTTCTCTTCAGTCGTGTATGTTCTGAAGAACAAAGATCTTCCGAATCCACGCTCGATGCTCGCGCGGTTGAATATGACAGCGTCCTCCATGTTGTATCCGAAGAAGCTTGTGATGGCCATGATTATATTTTGTCCCTGCAAAATTCCCATTTTCTTCGCAGTGGCTGTTGTTACCAACGGGATCTGCGGATAAACAAGAACGTCAGCTTTTGTTTCTGTCCTGCTGAAGAAATCTCCAGTGAATATTCCGAGGGATTGTCCGCTCATTTTAGCCCCAAAGTTTACTCTGTCCCCTCTATCGTGCTGTGCAAATGGAACCAGAGACGCTGATATTCCCAGAATTGCTATAGGAGTAACTTCAATGTGACTATTTTTGGATGTAACATCATCTTCATAGAGAGCAACTATCGAACCGTTTTCCTCTTCTGCATCAACGTATTCTATTATACCATTTCCCACAAGATCGTTCCAGGTCATTGCTCCTTCAGAAACTTTCTTTATATGATCCTTTGTGAGTTTGGATTTTCCGTTTTCAACTACTATCAACGGTCTCATCAAACGACCAGCGTCAGTATTAACATGAACTTCTTCGTATGTTTTGTCAGCGCCGATTGAGACGTGCTTGTGGAGCTGACCCAATCTCCTTTTCTTGATGAATTTGTCTATCAACTTATCCGGCGTTGATATGTTTGCAATGAATATTCCGTCAAGGAAAACAGCATAGTCTCCTTCAGGCTCTCCTTTGATCAGTGCTACTATCTCGTTCCTGTCAGAGGATGATGCTGGATCAGAAACAGTTGCCATTATTGCAAGATATTTTCTAAGACCGATGTTTACTCCTTCTGGCGTCTCGCTTGCGCAGAGCCTGCCCCATTGCGTTGGATGGAGCGCCCTTGCCCTGAAGTGTTCCTGCGATGAGCTCAACGGAGAAATGACGTTTCTCAAGTGGCTTATGGTTCTTATTATATTTGTTCTTTCAAGACGCTGGCAAACTCCTGTTCGTCCGCCGATCCATTGTCCGGTTGCCATGTGCGAGCTGATTCTTTTTGTTATATATTCACTTTCTACAATGGATTTTATGTTCGGCATTTTCCCCCTACGGACTAATTTCTGATATGAATAAACAATTCTTGACACCAAGCCGTATTTTCCTAGCAAAAGTGAGCGAAGCAAAATTTCCATGAAGTCCCCGACGCTTTTCAATCGCTTGAATGCGTAGTGATCTATGTCCTGTTCTTCTACTCCTTCAAGAGAAATGCGCAATAACTTCCTCGCAACCTTTGCCAAGTAATGGGCTTTTTCGATGCGCACATCAGATATCTGACCGATGTGAGGGAGAAGGTATTTGTCTAAAATATCATTGACACGCTGGTCTTTGTATTGTTTCTGCGTGACTTTCATCTTCGTTGCCATATATTCATATGCTTCATCCTTGGTTTTGACATCGTGCTCAACCAAGTTGAAGAATATTTCTTCTATCTCGTGCTTCTTCTTTGAAATGGAATTGATTATTTCTTCGTCTGTTTTCAGGCCTAACGCACGAAGCACTATGACCAAAGGTATTTTCTTCAAGCTTGCGAATGAAATGTTTATTCCGGAATTTCTCTTTTCAACTGTGTGCTTCTGGACGAATCCGGAAACTTCGCTGTTGATTCTTGCGGTCTCGAAGCCACCGCGAATTTCTACAATAGGGCGATTTGTTATGACTTCCTCCATCAGAACGATGATTCTCTCGGTTCCGTTTACTATAAAGTATCCGCCTGGATCGTCCGGGTCTTCGCATGCGGCAATGAGTTCCTCTTTTCCCAATCCGTCGAGCGCGCAATATTTTGACCTGACCATGATCGGAAGTTCACCGATAGGAATTTCATGGGGTTCCTGATCAACGCCGTTTATGCACGGAATCATTTCAACAAAAATTGGAGAAGAATAAGTCAAGTTTCGCAAGCGAGCTTCACTTGGAGTGATATCACGCTTGGCACCGTCAGCTTCAACAACGAAAGGCTTGTTGACGCGCACCTTACCCAGCTTGATTCTAAATTCGGCAATATCAGGAATTTCGAGTTCAATCTCACCTGTCTCGTCAATGATTTTCTGGAGCCGGTTATCTATAAAATCGTTGAACGATTTGATCTGATGCTCAGACGGACTAGTTGACCGGATATATTCTGTTATCAGTTCTTTCATCGTCGATCCCTTTCTTTCAAAAGAAAGGTCTAGACCTCACCCCAAAGAAACGCAGAAGCTTCGCTTCTGAATTATCTTAAGGCTGTCTCCTTTACTTTTGAATATAATATTTTCAATTACGGACTTACCAATCTATAATAATATGTTTCTCCTGCGGTCGGAGATTTTCTTGTAATCTTAATTACGTCGCCTTTCTTTGCTCCCAATCCTTTTGCTGCAGGATCATCAAATTTTATTCTTGGAAGCTGTTTTGCATTTATTCTGAGGTTTTCTAAAAAAATAATTTTCTCATCATCAGGAAGGACTTCGTGTTTTGGCACAAGCCTGCTCTCAAAAATATTTATTTCATCTGTTGTCGTCGTCATGTATATCACATTCTCTAAATTATTCTATCGCGCGCAACCTAGCTCTATCGCACTCACCACGCTCGCGGTCGATGAGTAGATTTCTCCCTTGCTCGCTAGGTTCGTTTGATGGGCCCGACGGGATTGTTGCGAAGAAGCTCTTGCTTCTTCGAACTGCCAAAGAACTTTTTCTTGATAATTTTCTCAAAGTTCTTTGAGCATGAACCCAAGGGTTCAAATCTTCCTAAATGGGCCCGACGGGATTTGAACCCGCGGCGCTCGGCTATCTTTCGTCAACAACAGAAAATTTTGTTTTCTGCCTCATATCTTTTATCCACCGATAAAAGGCCGACGCTCTACCAGATTTCTCGACTCCCTTCTTCGAAGGGAAAACACTGAGCTACGGGCCCGAATGCATATCTTTATTGAGTGTGTTATTTGTTATTAAAATAGCATTACAATGCGAGCCCGCGTTTAACGTCGATAGCCTTTGACATATGATTATCATAGCACGAAGTGATTACTGGCAAAAAGGAAGTTAGCGCCCCGGCCGGGATTCGAACCCGGGTCATGGCCGTGACAGGGCCATATGCTGGACCAATAGGCGAAATACTCATAAGAGATTTCTCTACACCACCGAGGCACGTATAATAATATACTGAAGATAGGTGTTTTGCTCTGTGCTGAGATGTAGCTTTACGTGAATTTAAAATGTTTTTAGAATTTCTAGTGCTAGCAGAACGCGAATTCTCAACGTTCATAATCTTCGACTTCAATCAATCACCGCAGGATGCAACAGGGAACATGCGTCGCAAAAAGCTCAACATTTGTTCAAATGAACCTGTTACAATTCGATTCATTCGATACTTAAATATTTAAACGTTTCGACCTCAAAGTCCTTATGGAAAATGACTTTCCAAGGGCGGAATATGCGAAATCCTATATGCGGATAGATCCCAAGGTAAGGAGTCTTGTATACGCTATCAACAATTTTGGCATACGTACATATGGTTCTTGTGAAGGTCATATGAATATGCGAAGACACCGACATCCTTGGGTATCTCTTCATACTGACGGCAATATCAAACTTTTGGATTACGGTATTGAAGAATTTAATCGAGTTAATTTTGTTCAATGGGAAAGGCGACCTGGAACTATTGAAAGTAGTACATTACAACCTTTAACTTATCTGGGGATGTGCATTTATTCATGTTCTGAAACCAGAGAAGAAGCTACTCAAGAAAAATTAAATGAATTGCGTGTGAGTGCAGATATGTTGGCGGAATTTTTGAATAGTCTGAGAGGTTAGTAATAAACGTTTGTGCTGAGAAAAATTGAGTCTGAACCTTATTGTTGCAAGGATTTATGGAACTATATTAAGGAATGGCACTACATAATTATTCTTAATGAAAAACATCGAGAAAAGAATTGAGGCAATTGAGAAAAGAAATCAGAGGGTTGAATCAGATAAAGCATGGGAAACAAGCTGGGCGAGAAGAATTATTATTACAATTTTAACTTACATCACAATTGTCTTGTTTTTCTTAGTTGCTCAATTGCCAAATCCGTTTGTTAATTCTATTGTTCCAACAGCAGGTTTTGTTTTGTCTACAATGTCTTTGCCTTTTTTCAAAAGGTTGTGGATTAGGTATATTGCTAAAAACACGCAAGAATTCTAATTGTAAAAATAAAATGTCGGCAGCGTCACGGGGTTCCCTGCTGTTCGCAAGTAAAGCCCGTATCGCTGGAGGGATTCACTTCTGTGTTTCCGCAAATCCTTGCGAAAAGGATTTGTTTCGGAATGGGAACAGGTCTAGCCCCTCCGCTATGGCCGCCAACGCTATTATCATGAAAAGTAAAGTATTAGAACTTTTAACCAGAATCAAAGTGATGAAAGCTGAGGATTATTTCCATGTATTTGAAGGAGAAATAGATGCTGAAATTAGGCGTCTGGTGGATAATTCTCGCATTGAAAGATATATGAACTTGGATCGAACTATAAGGGGATATTCTAGTCGCAGAGCCAGCGCTTTTGGAAGAACGGAATATCTTGATGCACAACGCGCGTTTTACAAATTGTCTCTGGAAACAGGAATTGCTAATTTATCAAATACTATAAGTCCAACAATCAGAGAAGTAGGTGAAGAAGTTAGTTCCAGAATAGAAGGTGATAATGTAGTTGACATCGGTTGCTGCGATGGATTTTATACCATCTACTATGCGATGATGCACCCTGACGTAAAGTTCACGGGAATTGACTTGTCACCTGACGCGCTTGAATATGCTGCCGGACAATCACAATCGCGTGGATTAACAAATACGAGATGGGTTTGCGGTGATATTTTAGACTCTGCAACAATTCGAAATGTTGAGGATGCGGATACGGTTATTGTTCAGGAAACTTTATTTTACCTGTTTGGAACTGACTGCAGAGATAGAGAAAGAAGATTTTTAGATGCTCTAAGCGCGCATCAGAAAAAGGGTTCAGTTGTCATAATTGGACAAATGGGATCTGATATGCCAATGAGATTTTCTGATGAAGAGTGCGATTATGAACTTGAGAACTACACGGTAATTCCATTTGAAAGACTTCAAGGGCTTTATGAAATTGGCATTTTTCGCAAGCTAGAGTAAAAGCCAAAGTTAAATACCTTGTTATAACAATGAGAGATATTATAAGTGATAATTATGGCAGGAATAAGACCAGCAAGATGTTATAGAAGGATACACAGACCTTACACAAGAATTTCTGTTACTAAGCCTAGAAAAAGTTATGTGAAAGGAGTTGCCAAACCAAAGATACAGCAGTATCAAACAAGAGAGTTCCGCGCAGAAGATTACTCGGAAAAATTCTACCTTGTCTCCGAAGACCATATTCAGATCAGAGAAAATGCATTGGAATCTGCAAGAATGGTTGTTGTCAGAAACATGGAAAAGGGAGTTGGTAAATCAGGCTTCTTTTTCAAGCTAAGAGTATATCCTCATCATGTTATGCGAGAAAATCCTTTGGCTACAGGGGCTGGAGCAGACCGATTTCAACAGGGAATGCGCCAGAGCTTTGGAAAACCTATTGGAATGACTGCACAGGTTAAAACTGGGCAAAGAATACTTGAAGTTCGAGTTACAAAGGCGCATACAGGTGTCGCAAGAAAAGCACTCAATGCGGCAAGATATAAGCTCCCGGCTAAATGCAAGATAATTGTTGCGTAGTCAATCCCTTTCTTTTAAGGCGTATGGACGTTGCAGCGGCAACGTCAGTGCACTAAAGAAAGGTCTAGACCTTACCCCAAAGAAAATCGACATCCTTCGGATGCATATTTAAGTAATTTAAATCTTTGTGAACCCTTCTAAAAAGGTTCAATGGTGAAACAATGAAATTAACAAGATTTGAGTATACGAGAATCATATCTGCGAGATCACTCCAGATAGTCATGGGCGCTCCGGTTCTTGTGAGCACCAAAAGTGATGTCCCAAAAGAAATCGCAGTGGAAGAGTATAATGCAGGAGTATTGCCTATAGTTGTCAAGAGACCTGGAATGTCGGCGATTTGATTTAATTGCATCCATAACTTTTGATTTCATCTGCAGATTCCTGCAGATGCGTTTGGTATTCTATGCGCTTTTGCGGATTGTAATACCAGACAAGAAGAACTTCTATATTCTCTTCCGCCTTTTCAATATTGTCGATTGCATCTGATGCGTCTTCATCTTCTGATATTGGTTTGGATGTTATGCTGTCCAGAAATGTTTCTGTGACTACATCTGTAACTTTACTTCCAGTGTAAGCCAATGCCAAGTAATCTTCGGTGTCTTCCGTGAACATCAGAACTTCTTTCTGATCGTTGCACTCCCATATTTTTGTGGGTGTTATTGGAGGAGCTGTTTTATTGACAAAAGTCATGTGTATGTTTACAACGTCTCCGAAATCGTCATATGTGATTATTGCCTCGGCAAAGCCGAGGTAGCTGGGCAGATTCTGACCTGGAATATCGGGTCCTTGGAATGTATACTGCGCAACTTTCACGGAATGATCATCTTCAATTTCAGATTCAAAATCCCTTAACTCTACTGGAGAATAATGCCTCTTTACAAGATCGACGGCTTTCCTTTCGTTAAAGCCATTGTCGAAAATTCCGAAAAGAAAGATCACGATGAAAGCTATGATTATAACTACAACTGCAAATAAAACCAAACCTTTGTAGTAATGATGTGATGACTGAGAAACTTCATGTTCCATAATTAATGTTGTAATGGGATATTAATTACCTTACAAGTTTGTCTACGTGCTCTGTGCAGTATGTGACTTCGCCCCGTTTGACTATGTGCTTGAGGCACACAGCTTTCCTGCATATTATGCATCTTTCTTTGATAAATGTAGGTTCTCCACAGATTCCGCACTTGCTTTTTGGAGATTCCTCAATGCCCATTATTATTTTTCGCTTTCTGTGAACTAGGTAAATAACAAGCAGAATCAAAAATATAATCAGGATAAAGAGTCCGAAAACCATGAAAGAATCTGCGGAGGGCTCTCCTATCACGAAGCCGGTAGGCGTGCTACTAAAAGGGATGAAAGATATTGTAAATATCAACGCTACGATTAAAACGAAAATAAGCGCGTAGTTCTTTGCTAGCTCTTTGCTCATGTTTATTCTTAGGAATAAGGGTTCTTAAGAATTTCTTTTCATGACGCAGCAAACAGATTTTCATTGGATATCCAATTGGACATCTAAAGGAGGGTTTGAGAAATATGCTCTCACATCAAAATCAGAATCCATAAGCTCAATCATTACAAAATGTTCTTTCTTGATTAGTTTGAACTCTTTTTTGGATAAGTATTTTTTCTCAAATTTAGGAAAATTAGAAACAGTAAAATCAACATACCCAAGTTCTGGTCGTGTATGATCAGGAATACGAATTCTTAATAATTTCAAAACTCCCGAAATTGTTTTTAATGGTTCAATATGAAAAAGCAACCCTGTCGGTGTTTCCTTAACAACTTTTCCAATTTTCTTTGCAACCGCAAGCAATTCATCAAATTCTTTTTTGTTTTGAGAAAAGATGCAAGCATAATTTACTGACGTATTTTTTTCATCGATATGTTTATCTTTGAGTACGGTAGCCTTTTCAACAATGTCTTTTACTCTGATTTTCAAATCTTTTGTCTTCATACTTCAATATTGATTCAACAGAATATTAACTATTCCATCACATAAATCTGACAGTGCTTTGTTCCTGAGAGATTGATAACAGAATCGTGCGTGATTAGACCGTGTTTTATCAACAATTCTATTATCCGGTTTCCTATGATATTGATCGAAGATTCGCTTTTCGAGAATGTTTTTACAAGTTCCAATATTTTCTTTTCGTCTGCGGTTTCTGATCCGTAAAATGATTCTTTGACTTCTATTTCCAAATCATTGTGGGCCAACGATTTGCCAATTATTTCGGCATCTGCTATGGCCAAAATTTGTGTTCCTGAGTTATCATGTACTTTGAAGCTAAACATACAATTAGAAAAATGGCAACCTATTTAACGTGCTCCAATGGATTTCTTGGCTCCGCAAGCCTGGCAGCGAATCATTGGAAGGCGACCTATCTTAATTATGTCTGTATCAGGCTTTCCGCATTCATGACATATAACAAATTCTTTTACATAGAGATCTATTCTCTTTCTGACCATGTCTGGGGAAAATTTGCTTTGAAGAAACAATTGGCCAGAATCTATGCTTCCCGGAACAGCCAATTCCTTGAACAAGTATTTTGCAACACCTTTTGGTTCCCTACGTATGACTTTGCAGATGTCGTTAAAATTCCTAACTATTGTACGCTTGCCTGACATTTGCACATTTATTTCAGGAATTTCAAACCGCCCCTTGTCCTCTGTTTGCGGCAAGTGCTCTCTGGCGCGTTTTAGTAACTCTTCGTATGATTGCATGTTTATCACTTCACAACTTTATAATGCAGTTGTATTTCATTGTCTGACAACTTTTTAACTTTGATTAACTGCAAATCTGACCTAAAATCAGGTGCATCGTTGAACAATTCTATTCCTTTTCCAAATATCATAGGTTCTATGTCAAGAATGATTTCGTCGACAAGGTTTTCTTTCATAAACGAAGCGTTAAGCTTTCCTCCGCCCCCTATCATAACTTTGTCGAATTTCATTTCTTTCAGAAGCTTCATAGCATCTTTTGGAGATTTAACAAATGCGGTTTTACTATCCGCTTTCTTACTTCCTCTGGAAACCACCACAGTAAATGGACTTCCTATTTTTTGAAATTCGTTTGCTTCTTTCATTAATTCGTATGTTTTTCTGCCAAGAATTACAGCTTTGAATTGTTTTGCAATTTTGTAGTAGCCTTCCCAAATTACA
>Ga0208373_1005504_pt1 | contig 10545 bp, 9 predicted proteins | sample RifOxyC2_FD_184036 | JGI IMG/M metagenome (GOLD analysis project Ga0208373, IMG submission 184036) | Soil microbial communities from Rifle, Colorado - Rifle Oxygen_injection C2 (SPAdes) | ecosystem: Environmental > Terrestrial > Deep subsurface > Rock core/Sediment | place: Rifle, Colorado... | reverse complement strand
TTGGTTGTCGGGGTAGAAGCCCCTGCACTTACCAGCAGATTGGTAAAAAGATCGGTGAACTCAGCGGTTGAGCCTTTGAATCCGACGGTATTGACATTGGCAAGATTGTCAGCGACGACGTCCATTCCGTATTGATGGGTCATAACACCTGATATGCCGGAATAATATGCTTGATTCACGATAATGTCCTTAGTTGTTTGTCACTTCGGAGATTGTGCTGAAGTCAACATAGTTGGAACCGAGCTTGGCATAGGTTTTACCGCTGTCAAATTTGATCGCTTCGATCGGATAGAGTCCGACACGTGTGGTTGCAGTAGTATTATCGGCTTTTGTATACGTTGATTCGATATAGTAGATTCCGGCATCAACGCTCTCACCTGCGGAATTCGTTCCATCCCATGTAAATTTCGCTACGCCCGATTCAGTAGCACCAACATTCATCGTCTTTAATGTTTTTCCGTCTTTATCTAAAACATTGATTTTGCCGGTGGTTACATCATCCGGAAAATAGAGTTCAAAGTCAACATCTTCACCCTTTTCTCGAACAATCCCGTTGCTTCCCGTATCGGCAATTTTACCGATAGCGGAAATGCCGGTATATTGTAATGATGCTCCCAGTGATGCCGCTAAGGTCTCAAGGGCTTTGTTGGTGTTTTCAGAGGCTTCAAGCCCCGCAAGCTGTGATGTTTGCGACAAAATTTTCTCACTGTCCATCGGAGAAGTCGGGTCTTGGTATTTAAGTTCCAAGAGTAATAATTTAAGGAAATCATCTTTCCCTAAAACACTTTTGTCTTCGTTTGTCGCAGCCGTAGTTGCCCCTGTATAAGCGGTATCGGTTGTGTAAGCTCCATAAGCGTTAATAGCCATAATAGTCTCCTTAGTTTACGCGTAATGCGGAATTATGATTTCAAGAGCCGAAATCTGCTCTTCATTTAGTTCGAGATCTTCGAACGACTCATAGGCACGGAAACGGTTTTGCTGCTGCTCTTGCTGCTGTTGAAACCCTTGCTGAGGGTTTTGTCCCTCTCCGCCGGACATAAAGTTCATCGTAGCATTGGTGATCCCCTGAGAGGCAAGCTGTGCTTTGAGCTCAGTGGCGTTGTGTGCCAGAAAGGCGACACTGTTGGTGTTGTTTGACTGGATATTGACGTGGACATTGTTGCCTCGTTGTATAAGGGTTACTTCAACTTCTCCGAGCTTTTCAGGATTGAGTTTCATCGTAAGACGGGTAAACGGTGGCTTGTACTCTTGTACCGCCTCTTTGAGATCACTCGCAAAAAGGCGCATACTTTGAGCCGCCTCTTTCGATTTTACTTCAAGGGAATCGGCTTTGAGAGCGTGGGAAGCTTTAGCCCCTTCCCCCTCGATTTTAAGAGAATTTGATGACTCTTTGTCGCCCTCTTTCGCCTCATTTACTCCGTGTAGAAGGGCTATCAACGCGTCTGTTTTCACCGATGTCGGTGCTGACCCATGTCCTTTCGGCGAATCAAGTGTATCAGAAGGGGTGATAACCTCTGTTTCCCGTTTTTCAAGATTCTGTAGGAGAGCTTTTAGGGGCTGCTCTTGTGATTTTTCAGAAACCGAATTGGTAGAAACCTCTGAAGAGGCTGTTGTAGAGTTTTTTTGCTCTTTGGCTTTTATGTCACTTAAGAGTTGAGTAATGGCTTCAAAAGGTGAATCTTCACGAATCGTTGCCGGAAGAGCAGCGAGTGCTTTAGTATCCAATAGCGGCTTAGTGAGTAATTCAGTCGGAAACGAAGCTTTCTCCTCACTATCGTTCACTAAAGTAGAAAGGGTGATCGATTGAGGGTTAAGATCCATTTTTTCAGCTAATTTTACGAGTCCTGCCAATGTTTTCGGCAACGATTTCGGATCGACCTGATACTCAGGGTTTTTGGCCGTAATCTCATTTTTAAGGTACTCTTTTGCCCGATTGATGAGAGAACGAACTTGATCGTTGGATAAGTTATTGAGTAACTCATTAGAGACAAGCGCCGATTCTTTCTCGTCACTGCCTGTTAATAGGGATTGAAGTTCTTTGAGCTGAGATGTCTTATTGTCACCATTTTTTACGGAGCTGTTTTTAGGATCGATTATCGCTTTGAAATCATTCGATTTTACGATTTTCCCCTCATCTCCTTTGGTCTGCATCCCGAATGAGCTTAAAAGCTTGGAAAACATGTCATTCGATTTTGAGGATGAAGAATTTTTGGTATTCCCCCCTAATAAATCGGTGAGCGACGTTTTCGTCTGGGTCTCTTTATTCTGAATGATCATAAGCGATCCTTGTGCGAGCGTACAATTATCCGCTCTTTTGTTAAAGTAGTTAAGCAAAGCAAAAAATATTCCACTTAAAAAAAGTAATCAAACGGTAACACTCTTTAAACTGCTTAACATTTCCTTAACCTTACCTGCGATATAATCCGCGAAAATCTTTGCCCTATCAAAGGACAGCAATGCAAAAAATTCGTAACATCGCCGTAATCGCACACGTTGACCACGGTAAAACGACTTTAGTTGACGGGTTGCTTAAGCAATCTGGTACATATGGAAGCCACGAGCAAGTGAATGAAAGAGCTATGGACTCTAACGCCCTTGAAAAAGAGCGCGGGATTACCATTCTTTCTAAAAATACAGCGATTCGCTTTGGCGATCACAAAATTAACGTTATCGACACTCCGGGCCATGCCGACTTCGGTGGAGAAGTTGAGCGTGTTTTGAAAATGGTTGACGGGGCTTTGATCCTTGTTGATGCGTATGAGGGTGTAATGCCTCAAACGAAATTCGTTGTTAAAAAAATGTTGGCTCTTGGACTCAAGCCAATCGTTGTTATCAACAAAATTGACAAACCATCAGCAGATCCTGAGCGCGTAGTAGACGAAGTATTCGACCTCTTCGTAGCAATGGACGCGACTGAAGATCAACTCGATTTCCCAATCGTTTACGCTGCGGCGCGTGATGGTATGGCGAAACTCAATATGTCTGACCCTGATGGTGACTTTACTTGTTTGTTCAACACTATCCTAGAAAAAGTGCCTGAACCTACTGGTGATCCTGAGAACCCAACACAATTACAAGTTTTCACATTGGACTACGATAATTATGTTGGTAAAATCGGTATTGCTCGTATCTTCAACGGACGCATTGCAAAAGGGGATAACATCCTCCTTGCAAAAGCCGATGGCGAAATGGTCAAAGGGAAAATTTCTAAATTGATCGGATTCATGGGTCTTAACCGTATGGAGATCCAAGAAGCAGAAGCGGGTGATATCGTTGCTGTTGCCGGTATCGAAACGGTAGATGTTGGGGATACTATTTGTGATCCACAAAATCCTATGCCGCTTGATCCTATGCACATTGAAGAGCCTACGTTGACCGTTGTTTTCTCGGTTAATGACTCTCCACTTGCAGGTCAAGAGGGTAAACACGTTACCGCGAACAAAATCCGCGAGCGTCTTGATTCTGAGATGAACACCAACGTAGCAATGCGTTATGAAACGGTTGGAGAAGGTAAATTTATCGTTTCCGGTCGTGGTGAGCTTCAAATTACGATTCTTGCTGAAAACATGCGTCGTGAAGGTTTCGAGTTCGGTATCGGACGTCCTGAAGTTATCGTAAAAGAGATCGAAGGGGTCAAGTGTGAACCGTTTGAACACTTAGTCGTTGACCTTCCTTCAGACAATGCAGGTACGATCATCGAGCGTCTCGGTCGTCGTAAAGCGGAAATGAAAGCAATGGTACCGATGGGTGAGGGCTTTACTCGCGTAGAGTTCGAAATCCCTGCACGTGGTTTGATCGGTTTCCGCGGACAGTTCTTGACGGATACCAAAGGTGAGGGTGTAATGAATCACTCGTTCCTTGAATTCCGTCCTTATACCGGTAACGTTGAGAGCCGCCAATACGGAGCGTTGATCTCTATGGAAGACGGTGTTGCGTTAGCGTACTCATTGTTCAACCTTCAAGATCGCGGTGTCCTTTTCACAGCGCCTCAAACGAAAGTGTACAAAGGGATGATCATTGGTGAGCACAGTCGTTCAAACGACCTTGACGTTAACCCGATCAAAGGTAAAGCACAATCAAACGTACGTTCATCAGGTGCAGACGAAGCGATTAAACTCGTTCCGCCACGTGATATGAACCTTGAGCGTGCATTAGAGTGGATCGAAGACGATGAACTTCTCGAAGTTACTCCGATTAGTATCCGTATCCGTAAACGTTGGTTGGATCCTAGTGATCGTAAACGTTACGGAGCTAAGAAGTAATTCTTTCCTCTGTCATTCCCGACTTGATCGGGAATCCAGTTCCTCTCTTTCTAAAATCATTTATTCCATCTCCTATTTCACTTGCTTTTGTTATAATATTCAAAGTTATAAACCTAAGGTTTTAAAATGATTACCAAAGAAGCCGTTTTAGATTATCTTCGCAGTATCAAACCGAGCCATGAAAAAGAGGGGATTGTAATCCACGGAATTTTCGGATCATTTGCGAGAGATGAAGCGAGTGAAAACAGTGATATCGATGTATTAATCGAAACAACTCCCCGGTTTGTAGAAGATACCGATCCCCTTAGAGCATTTAGCATCCTACAAGCGCTTCGCGAAGAGATATCGCACCGTTTTGCGTGTACTGTCGATCTTGCCGATAAGACAGGATTACGAGGACGTAGCGGTGAGCATATCCTCAAAAAGACCATTTATGTTTAATGATGAAGCGATCATCCGCTTTCAAACCATTATCGACAAGATAGAAGATATTGAGGCAATTATCGCACGGCATGGTGCGATAACTCGTGCATTGAGTGATTTTGAAGGACAACCTGCATTATTGATGTTAGTGGTTGCTATTGCCGAACAGTTTCATAAACTAAAAAAGTGTTGTTATGAAGAGTTGATTCACCATTTTGACGAAAATGACATCAAAGGAATATATGATATTCGTGTCTTTATCGCGCATGACTATGACGGAGTCAATTTAGCGATCATTGAGCGGGTGATACGTGAAAAAATACCGCAGTTAAAAGCGATAGCGGAACAAATTGTTAGTTAGCTCCCCATCCCACATAGTTTCTCTTCTGTGAGGGGAAAACTCTAAATATTAATAGTTTTCTTCTACAACTTTTGCAATACAAATTTCTTCGAAATGTTTACTTGACTTGTACTTTAATAATCCTTCGATTCCATTTGAGTAAAATTTCAAATAAACTTTTCCTTTATACATTACTGGGCTGGTATTGTGTGGCATATCGATGGTTTGTTTGATGGTATTTATACGTAGTCTTTCAGGATTTTTATTTGCACCCCATGATTCCGGTGCAGATGGTGAAATCGCTTCTAATTGCTGTATAAAATTATCAAATTTTTTTTCATGCTCTTCTGTAAATTCTCCTTCTGTCGGCAATGTGTTGTATTGTGTATTGATTCTTGAGACATTTTTGGCATCTATAACATACAACCGACTATATTCAAAACGCCCCCATCGTGAATCCATGAAAACAGTTTCATTGTTACCATCATTGTTAATATCGAAAAACAATTTATCTAACTGATTCGCACCATAATCGAGGCTTTTTAAAGGTTCGATCCATGTAAATGATTTTCCGCTATTTTTGCTTGCAAATGTTTGGCAGACAGGATTGTCTGAACCATATTGTAATATTCTTGTACCAGCAGGAACTTTTGTCCCTACTAAAGGATATTCAATCTCATCTCTTGGTTGATTCATGTTAATTACTTTAGTAGAACATGAGACTTTATTTTTATTGATATTCAAAGAGAAAGCATCTCCTGTGGTTGCATAGGTACAGGTTGTGATGATATCGTTTTGAATTTTTATGGACTTGATCTCAGATTCATATTGACATCGTTGCATATAAGTTGCTTTTGATAAAATTTTCTTTTTATCAACCCATAAACTAAAGTATTCAGGCGGTTTTGCACCACATTCTCCGTAAGGTAGCCCAATATCTGAACCTATTCGTAAGCGAATTTTTTTACCATTGCTAAAAGTACATTCCCCATCACGATATACGGATAAAATGACAGGTTTTGTTTCAGTTGAGTTAAAAATATATGTTTTAAAAGTATAAGCTTTTTCAGAAGGTCTTTCATTCCATTGATCAACATTGTTTAAGGTCACAGTCTTGGATATAGGATCGCATGCCATCTCAAAATAGTTGTAGTATTCATCAGCATTTAAAGAACTACCTATCAGGGCAAAGAAGAGTGAAAGACGAAAGATAGAAGAGAAAATAGTCATTTAAAAACCTTAACAAAAATTTTGCGCAAGTGATAGTTTAACAAAATATCTTTTATTTTGTTAATTTTCCAAGCTCTTTCCCTGCAATCATTCCGCTGGCCCACGCAAAGTTAAAGTTATACCCTCCGCGACGTCCTACGATATCCAAAACTTCACCCGAAAAATAAAGTCCCTCCACCAATTTTGATTCCATCGTTTTGTTATTGACTTGCGCTGTCGATACCCCGCCTCCGCTCACTTCGGCGTGTTTGAATCCGTGGGTATCGGTAACGTCAAATTTCCATTCACCGATCAGATGGGCGAGTTTTTTAATCTCTTTTGGATTGAGGGAGGATACGGTTGCAGAGAGCGCTATAGCAGCGTCTTCGAGGAGATAGGTCGCTATTTTCGCAGGGATCACTCCGCATAGAGCGGTATGTACGGTGTGTTTAGGGACAGAAGCGAATAGTTTTTCGATGACGCTCACAAGCTCTACTCTATCATAACGCGGGAGGAGATTGAGGGAAATACTAACGCGTTGTTTGTTGAGAAGAGCGTATGAGGCTCTTTGACTAATATCGAGGATCGCTAGTCCTGATATACCGTACGCAGCAAAGAGAATGTCTCCTGTTACTTTGGTGTTGCTTTTCCCATCAATCACTAGAGTCACTTCGGCAACTGTTTTAACTCCTGCCATTTTGGGGTGATTTTTGGAGTTTAGGTGGAGTTGTACGAGGCTGGGATAGGTAGGAACAATCTCGTGTCCGAATGCACGGGCGAAGAGGTAGCCATCTGCTGTTGCTCCGAGTTGGGGTGCTGCCTCTGAGCCTGTGGCGATTAAAACGTTGTTATAACTTTGTTTGCCATGCTCGGTTTGGATGTTGAAAAGCGAATCATTTTTGGTAATCGCGGTCACTTTGGAATCGGTAATGATAGTAACTCCCGCTTCACTCACGGCACTTTTGAGGGCGATCAATACCGATTTGGCTTCATTGGAGAGGGGATAGCATCTGCCATCATCTTTGATGTCGAGAATCAACCCGATAGAGGTGCAGAACTTTTCAAAGTAACCGAATGAGAGCTGTTTGAGGGCGTAGGTGACGAACGTGGGATTATTTCCCGCGTAATCATCGGCAGAAGAAGTCGTATTGATAATATTACATCGACCGTTACCTGAGGCTAATATCTTTTTACCTACGCTATTGTTATGCTCATAAATGGTGACATCTGCACCGGAGCGTGCCGCAAAGAAGGCTGCCATTAAACCGCTTGCACCGCCGCCGATAATTGCTATTTTTTTCATGACGGTATTGTAGCTAAATGATTAGGGTTAGGGAAAGAAGGAGAAGAGAGGGGACAAATCCCCTCTTTAGGTAAGGCTTATTTGAGCATATCCGCACGTGGGAAGGTAAAGGTTGATTGACGGGTTACCGCCACTTTATCTTTTGCATCCACGGCGTACGCATTGATGGTAATAGGGATAACGGTATCTTTACGATCATCATTAACCAATAGCTCATCCGTATAGAGAACAACTACTTTTTTCTTAACCACACCCGGTTTTACTTTAAACGGTTTTTCCGGTTGAGCGATTTTGATTTTGCCTTCCATCCCCGCAGGGGCAACAATATCAAAATAGTATTCATGCTCTTCATTTAACGTATTTTGCAATAAGAACGTATAAGCGTTATCAACTTGTACTTTGCCCTCATCGTTTTGATGAACAGCATACAAACGGTTCTCTTTGTTGATATTAAGGAGCATATACTCTTTTTTACTTCCCATCATCCCTAAAATTATACTAACGATAATCAAGATAGCGATATAGCCCAAGATTTTCGGACGGAAATAGTGTGTTTTACCTTTCATATAAAGGGTCTCTTTTTCACTTGACCACTCTATAAGACTTGGTTTTCCGAGTTTCCCCATAACCTCAGTACACGCATCGACACATTCCAGGCAGTTGATGCACTCAAGCTGGAGACCTTTGCGAATATCGATATGGGTCGGACATACCGTTACACAACTCTCACAGGTCGTACATTCTGCTTTCGGATTGAGGGCGAGAAGATCATTTTGTTTGACAAAAATTTTCTCTTTATGCTCGTTATAAATATCTCCGCCTCGATTAGGGTTATAGACAGCCATAATAGTATCATCGTCATATAAAACCGACTGAATACGTGAATAAGGGCAGACGTAGACACAGAAATTCTCTTGCAGGAAAATGACGTCATAAACTAAAAACAGAACAATTCCAATGATGCTACCCATCAATACGGTATGTTCCATCGGATTTTGAATATAGGCAAAGAAATCTTCCGGAGGTACGAAATACCACATCAAATCGGCTGCCGCAATAAAAGACAATCCTGTCCACAATAGAATCCCAACAAGACGTTTGACTTTGTTTTCAAATTTAGAGTAATCAGGCTCTTGCTGTTTGTTTTTGATCCGTTTGCGAAGTCCGAGAAGTTTTGTTTCGATCAAATCACGGTACACGACACGGAAAATGGTCTGAGGACACATCCATCCGCAAAATACCCGTCCGCCCAATACGGTAATACCGAAAACACCGACGAATAAGATTATTAACAAGAACGGCATTAAGTAAAGCTCTTGCATATCAAATTGAATAAACATCAAATGAAGTTTCAATTTATCAAAACTGAGTAAGAAAAGGTGATTTCCCTCGATAGTAATCCATGGCGCTGCTAAGGCGAAAATAGTTACGATTCCATAAAACCAATACCGTTTAATACGCCACGGAGTCCACCCCGACAAATATTCTTTCCCTTTAGGGGACACTGTTTCTTCACTCATTATACGACCTCCATCATAGTATAGTTGATTCATCGATCGGACATCGAATCGTTCCGATCACTGTTGCTTCCGCATCCATATCGTCTCCGATACCGATGACACCGCTAACTACCTCTTTAAGTTCGCGCGATTCGATGTAATCTTTGAGAGAGCTTCGGCTCACCCCTAAGAGACGTGCGATCTCGCTCACACTTTTTCTTTTCTTCAATAAATCGATAATCTGTTCCAAATACATATCGAATTTTGACGATGATTTGGAGCCTCGCGGACGTCCAATCCCTTTTTTAGCATCATCTTGAAGCACCTGTCGGAGCTGATCGATAAGACCTAAAACGACCATTGTATCACTTTTGCGATCGATTATTACGCCCGGTTTGACAAAATGGATCGTGTTGTTATTTTTAAGAAGGCAGCTAAACATTTGAACAACATCTTCGATGCAGCTGCTTAACGTCCATGTATCGTAAATGATCAAGGTGTCACCGTCTAGGGAACGGAAAAATCGAACTACCTCATGCCGATCTGCCAATCTTTTATTCTGAGATGTTTGATCCACCATCTCTTCTTGGATCGTAATCTCTTTTTGATCGGCATAACCGTTGATCAATTTAAGCTGTTCATAGACACCGTCAAAATCTTTATCGGGACGGATATAACTTACTGTCATTGTATGTTTAAATCCTTTGCTATTTTTTAGTTTCATCGTCATTTTATCAAATAGTGACGACTAAAGTCAATAGAAAAGATTATTTTTTCGTCATTATGCTTTGATCCATAATAACTACCTCGCATTGCAAATCGATATTGAATTCTTTTTTGACCCGTGTTTGCGCTTCATGTATGAGATTTAACGCATCTTTGTAGGCTCCACCTCCGGTATTGACGAGAAAATTAGCATGGATGTCACTAAACGCCATGCCTCCATGGCATTGACCTTTTAATCCCACCGCTTCGATGAGACGGCCTGCAAAATCTCCGGGAGGATTTTTAAAACAACTTCCCGCGCTGGGATCATGGGGCTGGTTGGAACGCATCAAGGCAAACATCTCATATCGTTCCGGGGAATATCCCTTTTGTGCTTCAAAAAGCGCTTCAAATACCACTTCATTGATCGATGTTTTGCGATAGCCGTACTCAATTTCCTCTTTCGGTATCCATCCGCTCATCGTTCGGATCGCGATGAGATGATTAAATATCTCATACTCTTTAAGTCCGGCATTCATCTTGATCATCCCCCCGAGCGTTCCGGGAAGTTTGGAGAGGTATTCGAAATGGGCGATATCGTTTTTTTTACAAAACGAGACAACGCGCCCTCCCGGTGTGGCGGCACCGATGTGAAGACCATCTTCTTCGAGGCGGATAAAGTCATACTCTTTGGAGAGGATCATCAGCGGCGGGGGAGTGGGAGAGATGAGGAGATTGTTGGCTGCACCGACAATAACGTGCCCTTGAGGGACAACATCGTTTTCGATAAGTGCCACATCGACC
>Ga0208373_1005503_pt1 | contig 10545 bp, 8 predicted proteins | sample RifOxyC2_FD_184036 | JGI IMG/M metagenome (GOLD analysis project Ga0208373, IMG submission 184036) | Soil microbial communities from Rifle, Colorado - Rifle Oxygen_injection C2 (SPAdes) | ecosystem: Environmental > Terrestrial > Deep subsurface > Rock core/Sediment | place: Rifle, Colorado... | reverse complement strand
GTTTATTTCAAGTCATATGCTTCTTGTCGGCACACGCATCCAGCTATAGAAGCCACACTGAAGATCAAATTGAACCATGGTCTTTGTGTCTCTGACATCAAAAGCATCAAGGTGACCACTTACAAAGGGGTTATAGGCAAACATGATCACACGGAAATCAGAGGCATCTCTTCAGCAAAAATGAGCATTCCATACAGTGTGGCCGTTGCCATTGTGAAAGGTAAATCTGGCCTTGATGAGTTTACAGCAGAAAATGTGAACAATGCGGAGATCATTTCACTAGCAAAAAGAATAGTTGTTTGCGCTGATGAGAAAATCACAGCCCTAGTGCCGCAAAAGCGTGCCGCCATCGTTACAATTGAGACTTGTCATGGAGCATCTTACACTGAAAGAGTTGATTTCCCCAAAGGAGAACCTGAAAATCCGCTTTCAGATGATGAAATCAAAGAGAAGTTTATCACGTTGTCTGCGTATGGAAATAAATCCGGGGAAGAAAGCCGTGAAATCATAAAGATTGTGTGGAATGTACAAAGAGACTTCCATAGTCTATTTCGTTTGTTGTGAGGACATTGATTATGATCGATCAGAAAGCATTTTATGAGTGCCTGCAAAATGAGGGGGTTGCGTTTATAACAGGCGTGCCGGATTCACTTCTTAATGAATTCTGCAAGTATGTCGAAGCTCATTTGCCCAGTGAGCGTCATGTCATCGCGGCGAACGAAGGTAATGCTGTTGCACTTGCCGCGGGTTATCATTTTGCCACGGGCACCGTGCCCCTGGTATATATGCAAAATTCTGGAATAGGCAATGCCATGAACCCCTTGCTTTCGCTCACCAACAAAGAGGTGTATGGTATACCAATGATATTGCTGATTGGCTGGCGCGGTGATCCAGGCGTTACAGATCATGCACAGCATAAAAAGCAGGGCGAACTGACGCCCTTATTACTGGAGGCTATGGATATTCCCTTCAGAATAATAGAGAATGATGGTGAGGGGTCGTTTGATGCCGCCAGGTGGGCGGTTCGCACTGCTCAAAAGATATGTGGCCCTGTTGCCCTTATTGCCAGAAAAGGGGTGTTTGAAAAAGGAAAGAAAGAAGAAAGTAATCTCGATGTCAGTGTGTACAATTTGAGTCGTGAAAATGCGATTGAAAGCATTATTAAGTGTGTGCCGAAAGACGCGATATTTGTTGCAACTACTGGCAGGGCTACTCGTGAGCTGAATGCATTGCGCGATGTGTCTAAGACCAGTCATGACCATGATTTTCTCAATGTGGGTGCTATGGGCCATGCTAGCTCAATTGCTACTGGTATTGCTTTAGCGCAAAATAAACGACTTGTTGTTTGTTTGGATGGAGATGCGGCGGCTATCATGCATTTGGGTTCTTTGACGACGGCAGGAAAACTCAAGTTGCCGAACTTTTTACATGTGGTTTTGAATAATGGTGCTCACGAATCTGTTGGTGGCCAGCCCTCAGCTGGTTTTGTGGCAAATTTGACAGCTATTGCCAACAATTCGGGTTATAAGACTGTTGGTGCGGCGGTTGAAACGGAACAAGCTCTTCGCGATGCAATCAAAACGTTATTATCAACTGAAGGTTCTGCTTTTATTGACATTCGCGTCAGAAAAGGCATTCGGAGTGACCTTGGTTCACTGGACTTCAACCTTAGGGAACAAAAGGAAGCATTCATGAAATTATTAACTGAGGATGGCATTCGATGAAAAACACACCCCCCGTAATCATCTTTGGTGATCATATTTCGGCTTTTGGTGCGATAAGAGGTCTATGCAAATATGATATTCCAATTTACATGGTTTCTCCAGATGGTAAAGGTTTGTGTACAAAATCCCGTTTTGTAAAAAAAATATTGCAATTGGATTCAAAGGATGTCGATTTCATCGAAAAACTGAACAAGTGGTTTGATCGAGAAATTGGCGTAGAATCTGTATTGATTGTAGCTGGTAATGACAGTTATTTGGATGTTTTGGCAAAAAGACATAATGAACTAAAAGCTGAAATGAAGACAACTTTTCCCGATTGGGAAACAGTAAAGTTGGTGCGGGAAAAGAGGCGCACTTACAAAATTGCTGAGGAATTAGGTGTTCCCATACCAAAAACACATTATATTACTTGCCAATCTGAGTTGGAAAGTCTGCTGAATTCCAAGGAAGAGAAACTCAGCTATCCTTTATTCATGAAGGCAGAGCATTCCAGTACGTTGTTGAGCCATTATGGGACAAAAGGAGTTATCTGTAATCATGAAGGAGAATTGCTAGGAAATTATAAGCACTTTGATGGATTTGGTGGAGAATTACTACTGCAAGATCTTATTCCTGGAGAGTTTGAGAGGATCGAGACTGTGTTAATGACACTTAACAAGAACAGTCAACCGACAGGGTTATTGATCAATTACAAAAAGAGATCCCAGGGAAAATTTTTATCAGGCACTTTAGTAGAAACAACCTGGAACGATACCTTATTAGATTATAGTCTCAAACTCGTGCGTAAAATTGGCTATTATGGATATGCGGGAACTCAGTTCAAATTAGATCCCCGCGATGGTCAATTCAAACTCATGGAAATTAATGGACGCATGAGTATGTCAAATAGCCTTGCCATTAGATGTGGCATCAATCTGCCTTATTTGATGTACCAAGAGGCTCTACAGGGTTTCTTGCCTGTATTAACGAAATTCAGACAGGAATACCCTGATAAGATTCTCTGGTGGTATTTGGCTGGTGATCTCATAGCCATTATAAAAAACAAGGAATATCTGAGACCTTTTGGTTATATAAAAAGCCTGATGGGACGAGGCTATACAATTGAACCAATGTCTTGGCGCGATCCTTATCCGTTCATTTTCTCCATAATAAGTCCCCTTTTTAAAGGATTGAAAAAGATCGTTAGGTGATTATTTCTCCACGACCATGATCTTAGCCACTTTCGGTGAAGGGATCGTTTTCTCGGAGCTAAACAGACAATTTTCATCATGTCGTATTTCACAAAAACTGGCGGGGAGAGAACAAGACACGTTTTGCCTTGCTATTTCTTTTACCATACAAGTCCTGATTACTAAGGATATTGAGTGTATATGAAAGTAAATAATTCACAAATCGCCGTCAAAGGGGCTTTTTGGTTTTTTTCAAGTTCTTCAATTCAAAATGGTATACTTCTCATTCTGAGTATTGTTTTAGCAAGATTGTTAACGCCTGCTGATTTTGGTGTGGTGATGGTAGTGTTGGCCATACAGGTGATTTTGCAGGTGTTTTCTGAGTTTGGAGTTTCCATCGCTATTGTTCAAAGAAAAGACATCAACGATACTGTTATTGATAGCGCATTCAGTTGCGTTGTGTTTTTTACAATGTTTGTTTCGTTACTAATTTTCTTTTTGGCTCCCTTTTTAGCAAGTTTCTATAATACAGAGCAATTACTTGGTTTGATGAGGTGGTCAGCTGTTACTTATGTGTTTATCGGACTATCATCGTTGCAGACTTGTTTATTGCAAAGGTCTCTTAAGTTTAAACAAATTTCTTTTATCAATGTTTGCAATCACCTTGTTTATGGATTTGTTACAGTGATATTTGCGGTGAAACATTATGGACCACACAGCATTATTTTTGGAAAAATTGTTGCTTCAGTCTTGTCACTAATTATTGGCTATCAGTTCACACGATATCTTCCAAAAAGTTTTGGATCATTTCTCGAGGCAAAACAACTATTAGCTTTTGGCATTTGGGTATCAGTTGGACGAGTTCTTGCTACCTCGTCGGCAAGGTTTGACACTTTCTTTATTGGAAAAATTCTTGATATGTCGTCTGTTGGTGCTTTCAACCTAGCCCACAGAATGGTCACATTTTTTCCTGCATTACTCAATGGTGTGTACGATAAAGTGTTATTTCCTATTTATTCAAGATCACAAGATAACAAGGCAAAGATTGAAGATAATTTTTGGGAGTCCCTGATGATAACATCTTTAGTATCTCTGCCTTTTCCAATTTTGGTTATCATTTTTGCAGATTTTATTGTTTTGTTATTTTTTGGTCAAAAATGGTCAAATATTACTGTGTTAGTTCGTCTGATGTCGATTTATTCAATTTTTATAACTTGTGGGGGCGGAATAATCAGTAGTTTGGTCTTCAGTAGCGGAAAACCTCACATTAAAACAGTGCTCAATCTATTCAGAGTGGTGGTGATGCCAGCTTTTATTTGCTTTGGGAGTATGTGGCATTTGACTGGAGTGGCCTTGTCTTTTGGCCTTTACGGTTTTGTTGATAGGTTGTTTGGTCAATTGTTGGTGACTCATTACTATTCTTTTTCTATTTATAAATTCATAAAAATTTCAGGTGTTGTTTTTTTTGTAAATAGTATTCCATCAGCATTAGTTTTTTTTCTCTATCATATTATTGGAGTTCACCACTCACTAAATTGGAGGGTGGCGGTTGTGGCATTTTTGATTATTGTTTGGTTTGCATTATATTATCTTGTATTGAAGATCGTGTTACCTTCAAGATTATCCAAAATAGTATTCTTACTAAAATCAATCTGTAAAAGATGATCTCGAATTAATCTACGATTCAACAGCTATGTTGCTAGGGCATAAAACAGATTTTTCAATGTACAATATTGGGGTTGTTATATAAAAGTGGTGGAGCTTTGAAATAGATAGAGAATTGATAAACGTGAAAGTAAAATTTCTAGATAAAATATTTCCTATTGTTATAGAGGATCGCGAAGATCACAGGCTTCATGTGATGAGTCAGTGGCTTATCATGATGATTGCCTATTTGATGATTTATGTTTTATTTGTTTATGGATATTATTACTATATATCGAATGTTTGGCGTTATTATGGTTTTTATTGGTATCCTGATTCAAGTAGATTTCTTGAAAGTATTGTAGCAATTTTGTTGGTTGTTTTCTTTTTGCCAAAGAGTTACAAAAAACCATCGGATATTTTGCTTCACACACAATTTTTTTTCCCTATTTTGCCCATGTTAGTTCTTTATGGGGCTATGGATTTGTCAAGATTCTTTACTTTTTATATAGTCGCTTTATTTATTGCGATAATTATTTTGAGTAGAATTCGTTTGTTTAATTCGGCTACTGGTTTTTCTGTGTCCTATGGGTTTCTACAGCAGATATCGTTAGCTTGGGTTATTGCAACAATCCTGTTGATTGTTGCTTTTGGTGGAATGGCCTATTTTAATTTTGATTTATCGTTGGTTTATGAGACCCGGAGGGCTGCGGGTGCTTCTCGGCCCGGTTTATTATCTTACATTATTCCGGTCACAACAAAGGTGGTGTTACCTTTTTCATTAATTTTAGCTATTGTCAATAGACGTTGGTGGTGTGTTCTCAGCCTTTTGTTCAGTAGTATCATGTTGTTTGGTTTGTGCAATCATAAGTCAGTATTCTTTTATCCTTGGGTTGTAATGTTTTTATTTCATCTAATTCACAAAAAAAATGTGATAGGTAAATTACTTTTGTATTTTATAGGAATGCTATTGTTTATACAAGGAATGCATCTTCTTTTAGGAGGAATAGCGGAAGTACTTGTAAGTTGGTTTATGCGTCGTGTGTTTTTTGTGCCTGCGTTGATCAACTACCAGTATTATGATTTTTTTTCACAATCACCTCAGTTGTTATGGTCAAATAGTTCCTTTACGCTTGGGATGCTACAACAGCCATATAGTCTCAGCGGACCTTTTACGATGGGATATTATTATTATGGTAATTTTGATTGTAGTGCCAATACAGGTTGGATTGGCTCAGGATTTATGCAGGCAGGTTATTGGGGAATGGCTCTTTACGCAGGTCTGATTTCCCTATTATTGGGTATCACAGATGCTTTGGCTCAAAACAGGAATAAAAATATTGTGACAGCAATTATTGTCATTCCTTTTTTTGCAATGTTTTCCGGCTCTGATTTGCCGACGGCTCTGTTGACACATGGAATTCTTGTGGCTTTAATTCTTTTGGTTCTATTACCAACGAAAAGGGTTTTGTTTCGCAATGAAGGGTGTTTGAATTGAGAGCTTTTGATGCTCTCTTAGAAATTTGCATTGAAATTTTGCCATGATAAAGGTTTGTCACTTAAGTTCGGGTCATTCCACAAATAGCGTGAGGATACTTCATAAAGAGTGTTGTTCCTTACTCAACGAAGGGTACCATGTTTCATATGTTGCTTTAGAAAACAAAAATGTTCCAAGAACTCAAGTTAAAATCATTACGATTACAAAACCAAAAAGTCGGTGGCATCGGTTTCTTATTTCAACGCATCAGGTATATAAACAAGCGATACAGGTCAATGCTCATTGTTACCATATTCACGATCCTGAAATGATCCCTTATGCTTTGAAGCTTAAAAAAAGAGGAAAAAAAATTATTTATGATGTGCATGAAGATTTGCCTCGGCAAATGTTGGTTAAAACGTGGATTCCTATGGTTGTTCGTGGCTTGTTGGCAAAATGTGTGGAAAAATTTGAAAATATTGCCGCAAAAAAATTTCATGCTGTCGTTTGTGCAACTGAAACGATTCAAGAGCGGTTTGCCAAGTTTCACCCACAAGTTGTTTTGGTGTGTAATTATCCCATTCTTGACGAAAAAAAACTTGTTGAAAAAAGTGATATAACAAAATCCGCAAATACTGTTTGTTATGTGGGGGCTGTCACAAAAGCACGAGGTATTACTGAGATGATTCAAGCCATCGATATGGCAGATGCACGTTTTGATTTAGCGGGAAAATTTGATTCAAAAGAATTAAGAAAAAACGTAATGAATATGTCTGGATGGAAAAAAACTAATTATATGGGTTTCTTAGGCCGAGAAGAAGTCATGAAAGTGTTAGGTGGTTCATGCGCAGGCTTTGTTGTTTTGCACCCCCAGGGTCAACATGCAGACAGTTTGCCCGTTAAGATGTTTGAGTATATGTTAGTCGGTCTACCGGTTATTGCATCAGATTTTCCTTTGTGGAAAAAAATTGTTGATGAGCACCATTGTGGAATTTGTGTTAATCCTTTGGATGTGAGAGAAATTGCTCGAGCAATCAAGTGGATCATTGAGCATCCAGAAGAGGCTCATCAGATGGGGCAAAATGGACAAAGGGCAGTGCTGGCAAAGTATAATTGGGCTAATGAGGAGAAAGCACTCATATCTTTGTATGATAAGTTATTTAAACAAGAGCAGATAACAGAATGAAAGTTATTGTGTCACATGACGTCGATCATATCAGTTTTTTGGAGCATTGGAAGGATATGATCATTCCTAAATTTATTATCAGAACAATCATTGAAACAGTTTTAGGAATAATTTCTATTAAGGAGTGTTTTCTTAGATTTTATTATTCAATGCGTAATCAGTGGAATAACATTGACGATTTGATGGAATTTGACCGAAAACACAAAATTCCATCCACATTTTATATAGGAGTGGCCAAAGGATTGGGACTGTCTTATTCTCATAAACGTGCAGTCTATTGGATAAGAAGGGTTCTTAATAAGGGTTTTCGAGTTGGTGTGCATGGCATTGCTTTTGATGATTATACACAAATGAAGAATGAGCACAGATTGTTTTCAGAATTATCAGGTCTTCAGGATTTTGGGATTCGGATGCATTACTTGAGGCATTCTTCAAACACACTAGTCTGGCTTGCTGAATTAGGTTATCTCTACACGGCGAGTGTCAGAGGAAGTGAAATAACAGCCATTGGTGATTTTTATTCTTTTCCAGTTCAAGTCATGGATTCAGATTTGATGAATTCTAAAAGGACTCGTTGGCAGAGAAAAGATTTTAATGCAATACAGAAAACAACCATTCAACTTATCGAGAAAGCAGAAAATGAAAACCAACCATTTTTGAGCGTTATTTTTCATGATAGATATTTTGGCCCTGATTTTATGATGTGGAAAAAATGGTATGTTTGGCTCATAGAATATATTAAGAATCAAAACATTTGTTTTTGTACATATGAAGAAGCTATAAAAGAGATTCGGGCTAACGATAATGATTATAAAATTGTTTGAAAAGTCGTATGAGAGTATGGTTGATAAAAATTGGTGAGGTTTTGCCCATTGATGGTGAAAATCCTAGGCTTTATCGCATGGGCATGCTGGCAAATTATCTTATTGAACAAGGTCACGAAGTGGTTTGGTGGGCCTCTGATTTTGATCACTTTCAGAGAAAGCATCGATTTGATAAAGATCAAGTGATTAACTTGAAGGATTGCTGCCAGCTTGTGTTGATGAATTCTATGGGATATTCAAAAAGTGTTTCAGTGAGACGGCTCCTTGATCATTGTTTGATTGCCAAAAAATTTAAAAAAATGGCTTCATTCTTTGCTCCCCCAGATCTAATTTTATGTTCCATGCCAACAATAGAGTTGGCTAGAGAAGCTATAAGATATGGGCGCTTGAACAATGTGCCTGTTGTTCTTGACCTGAGAGATTTATGGCCAGATATTTTTTTAAGATCTTTTTCAAAAGGTTTGAGGCCAATTTGTAAAAAAATAATGTGGCCTTATTATAGGCAATTAAAACAAGCCATAAGATCAGCTACTGCGGTGACAGGGATTACGCAACAGGTTATAGATTGGGGCTTGAAATTATCAGGAAGAAAAACCTGTAAGAACGATCAACCTTTTTATTTGGCTTGTAAAAAATATCAATATCAAGAATCAAAAGAGACAAGAGACTTTTGGGCACGGTATGGCGTTGGACCGGGCTTTCATAAAAAAGTGATTTGTTTTATTGGTTCAATGAGTCGGCAATTTGATTTTGATACCATCATTAATGTTGCCAGAAAATTAAAAAATGTAACTGATTATTATTTTGTCATGTGTGGAAACGGAGAGTTTTTGGAGGGGCTAAGAAAAAAAACTACAGATTGCTCAAACATTGTGTTTCCTGGCAGGCTTGATGGGGCCCAAATTCAATATTTATTGAATTATTCTTACATAGGTTTGGCCCCTTATCAACCGACAATAGATTTTCTTATGTCGTTGCCAAATAAAATAGGGGAGTATTTTTCTGCAGGGCTTCCAGTAGTCGCTGGAATTGATGGCGTGATAGGAAATGTTCTTCAGCAGAACAGATGTGGTGTTATCTATGATTACAAGGACGAACATAAATTGTACGATGTTCTTTTTGAATTTTATAGTCAACCGGACGTGATAAAAAAAATGTCTGAGCAAGCCATGTCATTTTATAACAAGGAATTATCAGCAGATGTTGTTTACCCAAGAATGGTTAAGTGGCTTGAGTCAATATCAGTGTAGTGCCAGTCACTTACTTTGTTGCTATTTGACACACTTTTTTCTAGCGTAAGGTTGCGTGAAAAAATAGTCTTGTGTTTTATTAGATAAAACAACTTCTGTTTTGTGGTACTATGGTACAGAGTTATAAATTTAAGAGAGCGTCAGATTTCTTTCTTTCCTTTTTTGGTTTGGTTTTTTGTGCTCCATTATTGGTATTTATTTCCTTTGTCTTGCTGGTCACTTTACCAGGTAACATGTTATTCAAACAACAACGTGTTGGCATGAACACAAGAAAATTTGTGTTGTATAAGTTTAGAACAATGAAAACTCAATGTGATATGAAGGGCAATTTATTGTCAGATGAAGAGAGATTGACTGCAGTTGGTATTTTTTTGCGAAAAATGAGTTTAGACGAACTGCCAGAGTTGTGGAATGTATTGAAAGGCGACATGAGTTTTGTGGGGCCACGGCCTCTTCTTCCGGAGTATGTGCCGCTTTACAGTCCTGAACAGACAAGGCGGCATGTGGTTAAACCAGGGATCACTGGCTGGGCGCAGATTAATGGGCGTAATGCCATTTCGTGGGAAGAGAGATTCAAGCTGGATGTTTGGTATGTTGATCATCAAAGTATTTTGCTGGATATCAAAATATTATTTATCACCATAGTGCGTTTGTTTCAAAGAAAAGGCATCAATGCTGAGGGGCATGTGACCATGCCAAAATTTACAGGCTCAATCAAGAGGGGTGTTGATGAAGCAAAATGATCCGGTCTATATTTTGGGTGCAGGTGGGCATGCGAAAGTTGTCGTGGCCACTTTGCTTGATAGTGGGTTTAAAGTTGAATGCCTATATGATGACGATGAATCAAAGAGAAACAAAACTGTTTTAGGTGTTAATGTTGTAGGCCCTTTAAGTGAAATGGCCAAAAACAAGGAATGTTCTTTGCTCATGGCGTTTGGCGACAATCGATTTCGAGAAAAAATTGCTAAAGAATTAATGAATAACACTTGGGTGACAGTTGTTCACCCAAGTGCCTATGTGCATCCTTCTGTTAAAATTGGTTGTGGCACTGTGATCTTTGCGGGAGCAGTTATTCAACCAGGTGCTGTTGTAGGCAAACATTGTATCGTTAATACTGGCGCTGTGATTGACCATGATTGTATCATTGGTGATTATGTTCATATCGGTCCCGGAGCAAAATTGGCAGGGAATGTGAAAGTTGGTAATAGAGTTTTTATGGGAATTGGCAGTGTGGCGATTCCGGGATTGGTCATTGGTGAGAATTCAATAGT
>Ga0208373_1005502_pt1 | contig 10547 bp, 17 predicted proteins | sample RifOxyC2_FD_184036 | JGI IMG/M metagenome (GOLD analysis project Ga0208373, IMG submission 184036) | Soil microbial communities from Rifle, Colorado - Rifle Oxygen_injection C2 (SPAdes) | ecosystem: Environmental > Terrestrial > Deep subsurface > Rock core/Sediment | place: Rifle, Colorado... | reverse complement strand
CGGACGTCAGGATAATTTTGAAAAATATCCACGCCATAGGCATCCATGTCCAGGGCTTTGGCTAGTTTTATGATCTCATAGCCGATTTTGCCAACACCGAAGACGACAATTTTTTTCCCCGGCGCTTCCCATCCGGTTAAATGGTCCCGATTGAAGGTATGAAAGTGCTGCACTTGCGCCGGCATCTTACGCAGCAAATTCATCCATAGAATCATGGCCTGCTCGGCAACGGCTCTATTGCAGTACAAGGGCAGATATCCACAAGGAGCTTTCAAAGGATAGTCATCCAAGTGATCAAAGCCAGTGCTTCGGGAGATGACTGGAGTGCGCCAATGAGGCGGAATTCGAGATTGAGTGCGGATGGAGATCAGTTTTGCCAAAGGCTCCTGATGCTGTGCTTCGGCAATCGTGTGTGGGGTAAATTCAGCGGTAATGGTAGCGGGAAGATATTGTTGCAGCAGTTCTTTTTCTTCTGCAAAGGCTTCATAAAAATAAATGTCTGGCATGAAAGAAAGTAAGAAAAATGAATGTTTTTAAGAGTTGTGGAAGTGTGGTGGTATGAAAAGGTATTGATGATAAAAGTAAACTGCTACTTCTTGACGGCGCTGCAAGAAGGGATAGTTTTCCCTTCTGCACAGAAGGCTACGGCCTTCTTGTGTCTTCGTTTAGTCAAGAGAAAAAGACATAGTGAAATTAAGAACTTTATCTAACGTTGACTATAGAAGGGTTTGATTAACCCATCCAAATACTTCAAACCCTTCTAAGAAAGACTTTGAATTCAATGTAAAATAAGGGTTATTCAAAGTCCTCTATAGAAAATAACTTTGATTTTCAAATAGATTGAAAGAGCGTAAAGTTATTTTCTAATAATCAAATCACTTTTTGCTGGTCGCTTCTGCTTCGATCATTAAAGTGATTTGATATAAACAAAATTTTCCGGAGAATTATTGGGGGGGGCGTTAACGTAACTTTCTTAATGAGGAAATAAACCTTTCAAATGCTTCTAATTCTTGATCAGTAAATTGATGAGTTCCTCGTCCATCTGTAAACTTAAGCGACAAAAACATTGCTTTCATTCTTTCAGGATCTCTTTCAAAATCATCCAAAAATCCCTCTGTTTGGAAATAATTAGCTGGGTCGTATTTTTGACCAGGATACCATTCTTGAGCCTGTCTCTTTATATCATCTGCAATTCTTTCTCTCATCTTCTTGTTAATCGTACATACTTTTGAAGAATACAGAACTTCAATGTCATCCAAATCAATTGCCCCTCTCATGATAACTCCATCTTGCTCACCTAAATTTTTGCTGAATCCAAGATTATTTTTATAGGGTCTTGCATTAATTTTCATAATTAACGGATGAACTGGACGATTCCATGGAAATATTTTCGCACTAACATCTGTTCCTCTTTCAACAGTTCTTTGGACAGGATAATAAAGTACAGATTCTAGTGATGATCGCGTCCATGTAAACTTCTCATCGGTTGGAAATCTGGAGTATATCCCAAAATAAGAAGGAGATGAATTTTCACAAGTATCATAAAGCCTCTGGCTAAGATCCCCTTCAACGCACCCCCTATACAAAACTCCTTCTTCTCGCCAGGGAACTTTATCCCAAGCGATGGGTGTAAAAGTATCGGTGTTAACCATTTTGCATCATTCTTTATACTCTTGCAATATAATGTCTTCTCTGTACATCTATTTTACCATCCTGATCATCAGGGCGAGTATTAATTGGAATATAACCAAATGGAGTAACTTCATGAACTTCCAAAGTATCTCTAGGAATATCCGCTTTAGATTCATAATACATCAAAATTGGTATTCTACCACCTACTAATTTTTGAAGTGCATCGATATTTCCAATTTTAACCTCACCAACATATGACTCAACAACTTTAGGCATCTCCACTCCATCAAGCTCAAAATAACGGCTTACTAACAAGCCCTCAAAATCGCTGGGCAAAACTCTTAATGGAACTGCAACTCCGTCTTTTATTTCAAATGCTCGAACGCCATCTTCTTGATTGGTTTCAATATTCTTCGAATAATCTCCGTCACACATGTTCTGTGTTGCGTAAAGATCAAGAATAGTGCTAGAATATGTTTTCGGACGATTTGTATCTTTTATACCCATTTTAATCCCAAGCTTATCCAAAATTGGCTTTTTACTTTTACTATCTAGATAAGCGTCAATAACTTCATCGGGAATTAATTCTTTATTTCGAACTTTTCGGTTTAATTCTTCTTTAAAAACTAAAGCAATCCCAGAAGTTCTATCAGGCCGGGTAATTCCATACTCTCCACCTATGCTAGCGTTATATTCCCTATCAAAGCCATGAATACTCATAAAAAGAGCATCTTCACCGCAAAATGGACCACTATCAAAACCACCAGTAATACCGTCTTTAAGAATCCTATTTAATCTCTCCAGTGCAAGCGGACGTCGATTTCTCCATCTAAAAGAGTGTACCAACAGTCCCGGTCGTAGTACAGGATAATCGTTTACAACAGTTACGAGGTTCATAAGCGATTAAATGGTCAGGGTGTTTATAAAGCTTTCTGTTTGTTTACCACTAATAAAAGACAACATTAACTTAGGTGACCACTTTTGCCACTAACCTATACATAAGAAGTTTTATATAGGATTTTTGTTTGATGTGCTTGATGGCAGGTGACGACTATACAATCCTACGGACAAAGTTTCTTAAAGCATTTGCTAATCTTCCGGAAAAAGCAAAATCAGAAGAGGTTATAGCCGTTATAGATGAGAAACCTTACACTTGGATTGCTGCCACTATAGAAATCAAGAGTGAATCAGCGACAGGAAAGAAAATATTAAAAATCCTTAAAGAATTAGGTGTCCTATGAGTGAAAAAATATCCAGTGAATTGAAAAAAATTGTACTTTGGAGATTAGACACTATTCCTGCTAACTTTAAATTATCTATCGGTAACGAGGGAACTTTTACCAAAGAAGAACTAAAGCAACACGTGCAAAAAGAAGATCAAATTGGGGTTACTTTTGCTAAAATGCAGCTTAATTTTATGAAAGCATTAGCAAGCGGTGAATTCTCCAAGACGTTATCAGAATGAAAACACTCATCACCATGCCCAATTATGATGACGCTACGTCTTACCTCTATTACTATGCAGAAGAATTGGTGAAATTTGCAGAGGAGAAGAATATCACTGTAAGTCAGCTAAAGCGTCCAAGATTGCGAAGAAAAATATTGGAAGAGAGTATAACCAAACAGAATCCGCACTCCTTCTCTTTAATGCACATGGTGATGAAACCACAATTTACGGCGATAAAGTTGAGGGAGAAGAAGAATATCTTATTCGAGAGAAAGAGAATCACCAACTTCTTACCGGAAGGTTAACCTATGCCAGAGCGTGTAGCGCAGCAGCTTCGCTTGGAAAGGCATGCACGCAGAAAGATGGCTGTTTCATCGGTTACAATCAGCCCTTTAGCTTTTGGACTGATACGAGTAGAACAACCACGCCTTTAAAAGATAAAGTGGCGCAACTTTTCCTCCAGCCTTCTAATGAATTGGCAATCGCTCTCCTTTGCGGGAAGAGTGCGCGTGAAGCGGCAGATACTTTTTTCAATATGTCTAAGAAAAATATTCTCCATCTTCTTGCAAAGCAGGATGAGCCGGGAGCAATGGCTTCTGCAATGCTTCTCTGGAACAATATGACTGCTCAAGAAGTTCTTGGAAATGAACAGATGAGATGTTCTTAACGATTAAAACGCCCGCCCCCATACTTAACATTACTTGGTATTCCTTGAACATCTAAACTATTTCACAAACAAATTCCATTTCTCCTTGCCTTCGAGTTCCAGCAGGATCCGCTTCACTACTGCCTGCTTGGGATCGGGCAATAATTTAACCCGGCTCTTTAAATCATCAAAGTTTTCAAAGGGCTTGGCTTTGCGGGCTTCCAGCACTTCCCACATGTGCTTCTTGCCCATCCCTGGGAGTAATTCCAGCTGGTGCATGCGCATGCTTAAGGGCTGGGCCAGGTTAAAGAACTCAATGAACCGTACTTGATTTTTGTCAACGATATCCTCAATGACGTTAATAAGTGTATTCCGCCCGGTGCCCGTTAAACGATCTAGAGGAATCCTTCCTTTGATATGGTGAATCTCATCGCGCTTTCCTTCGCCGATATAGACTTCCTGAAGCGGCTGTAAGAATATCCCTCGTTTGGGAATAAGCTCCAAAACTGTTAGATGGCTCAGCCCCAGGGCTTGGACTATGGCTGTTTTCATGGTTCCTTGGTCAAAGGGATAGCCGTGTTCGAGGTAATCGAGCACGATGGCTTTTTCTTCCCTTGGTGTCGTTGTTGAGAGCATCATTTTTAGTATATAACCCCTATAAGAATGTTGAAGTTAATAAAAATTGCGCTTACGGAAGCGCCTCAGCGACTGTCGCAACAATGCTGTCTTGATCCTTCTTGGGCAGGCTTAAAGGATACGCCTGCAGCACTAAGCGAAGATCTTCCGGGCTTCGCGGCAGAAAATCAATAATTTTCATGAAATGCTCTTCCCGTAAACGGGTCAGCTTAAGATTAACCAGCTTCTTATGCAATTCTTCCTTCTGATGAGGCGTGAGCACCACAAAGTGAGTTAAGTAGTCTTTGGCTTTATTGGAGAGATAATTAAGAGTGGTATCACGAGCTTCAATAGAATCCAGAATAACCTTAGCATCAACTAAGGAAATGGGCTTTTCTTCTATAAATTGGGGGTTGCTCATGCTTAATTCCTCACTAAATGAATGGGATGGATGTACAAGGTTTTCTGCTTATCTTGATCCTGAATAATCACTTCAACACAAAATCCTTTCTTATTACCTGTAATAGTACCAGTAAGACCATGGAATCGGGGATGAAATCGACCGGCTTGAATCATGGCATGAAGTGAAAGGCCAACTTTATCACCTAAAGCAAATTCTTGAAAATATTTGCTTAAAGACAATTTTCCGCGTTCTCGGTAATATTGTTTTAACTTATTTCGAGTTTTCCTTTGCTTGGTGCCGATTCTTTTTACCATGAAGGGCTATCTCTGAGAGGTCATTTATAAAGATTTCGGGATGAAATGGATATTTTCACGCCATAGGTAAATTTAAAATCTTTATAGAGGACTTTGAATAACCCCTATTTTATATCGAATTCAAAGTCCTTCTTAGAAGGGTTTGAAGTATTTGGATGGGTTAATCAAACCCTTCTATAGTCAATCAAAAACCGCCACCACTGCTCAATAGACCAGTGGCATGCTCGCTTCGCTCGGGCGGTTTTCTCATACCCTGCTTTTTCCGTCGATGGAGACTATTTGATTCACCACCGTGAACACACAGGTGGAAAAAGCAGATTTTAGGACTAAACATAACCAACTATTGATCTGTCACTTTTTTTTTTTCACTCTACTACCGCTTTAATCCTTCTTACATAATCCTACGATGTCGCAGAAGCCTGAGGCACATTTACTTCAATGTCTTGAGGAGACTTTTGTTTTCTTTTTTGAACATTAAAAAAAGCATAGCCTTTCACTTCCCCAGTAGCATTATCATGGCGCTCAAAAATATCGTTGCCAAGATCATCATAATAAGAGGGGGTAGGCTTTCCAAAACGAACCTCTAGGAAATCTCCTGCTGCATCCCAATGTATCTGCATTTTCTGGTTCATTTTATGTTTCTCATATAATAACTAGTAATAATAAATCCTTCCCCATTTAAATATTTTACGGCAAGAAAAAGATATTTCCTCTTTTCTTTGTTATAGTGATAATAGTAACACACTTGTTCAGGATCATACTTACTGACTGTAATTTGAAGTGGATTAATGAGAGTCTCTTTAATTTCTTCAAGATCTATTACATCAGGATGTTCTTCTGCAATATGTTTCCACTGCACCTTTGTCAGCCTAATTTTCCTACTAGTTTTATCAACAACTTCAAAAATCATTATCCCCCTATTCTACCACTGCCTTAATCCTTCTCACCCCGGCAGCGCAAGCCTCTTCTTTGAGAATTTTAAAATGGCCAATCTCTCCGGTATGGGTCACATGCGGTCCGCCGCAGAATTCTTTGGAATAATCTCCCACAAAATAAACCGATACTTTGTCCGGATACTTCTGCCCGAATTCCATTTCAGCGCCGATTTTCAAGGCTTGCTCTTTAGTCATTTCTTTGCGTATCACGGGCAGGTCTTTTTTGATAATTCTATTCACTTCCTCTTCCACTTTCTTCACTTCTTCTGCTGTCAGTTTCCGCTCAAAACTAAAATCAAATCTTAATCGTTCCGGTGTAATATTACTTCCTCGTTGATGAATGGTAGTACTAATGACTTTTCGCAGTGCTTCATTGAGTAAATGTGTTGCCGTATGCATGCGTATGACAATTGCTGACGTATCGGCTAAGCCTCCTTTAAACTTCGCCTCCGCACCAACCCGGGAAAGGGCTTTGTGCTTTTCATATTCAGCATAAAAAGTCTTTACATCGACAGTCACTTTCTTCTCCTGTGCTAATTCCTCGGTCATTTCCAAGGGAAAGCCATAACTTTGGAACAATAAGAAGGCGTCCTCTCCACTGAGATTACCCCGTGCCGCCATCTTCTCAAACTCTTTCAGGCCATTATCTAAGGTCTTCCCAAATTTCTGTTCTTCTTTGCATAACTCATCAATAATCTTCTCTTTATGGTGTTCTAACTCCGGATAAAGTGCCCCATACGATATAATAACCACCTTAGCAAGCTCTCCGATAAATGCAGCGGTGATTCCGATCATTTTTCCATAGCGGATGGCTCTGCGGATTAATCTCCGTAAGATATATCCTCGATCTACATTGCTGGGTAAGACAGCGTTTTCATCTCCTAATATAAATACTGATGCTCGGATATGATCAGCAATGATACGCATAGCCCGTTGTTCTTGAGAATATTTCTTCCTGCTCATAGTTTCAATCACTTGTATAATTGGCAAAAATAAATCCGTTTCATAGGCACTTTTCTTGCCATTAAGCACCGCCAAGGTTCTTTCTAATCCCATGCCGGTATCTACGTTTTTCTGTTTTAAAGGAACAACTGAACCATCTTCTCTTTTTTGGAAGGCCATGAACACATCATTCCATATCTCCACCCAGCGCAGGTCAGAGGGATCGAATCGTTCCGGGGCTTTTCCTTCTCCCGTCCAATAGAACATCTCTGTGCTTGGCCCACAGGGTCCAGTTTCACCGGCAATCCAGAAATTATCCTTGCCTACAAAGGCAATACGCTTTTCCGGCATACCTAACCCACACCATAAGCTATACGACTCTTCATCGCGCGGAATGACTTTATCTCCTTCAAATACAGTAACGGCCAGCACGGACAAAGGGATGTTTAACCATTGCTTTCCGGTGAGAAATTCAAAACTCCATTCTATTGCCTCTTTCTTAAAATAATCCCCCAGCGACCAATTTCCCAGCATCTGGAAGAAGGTATGATGGGTATTGTCCCCAATATTTTCAAAATCAACCGTACGCAAGCACTTCTGGACATTCACCAATCGTGTTCCCTGCGGGTGCTTTGTACCCTGTAAATAGGGAACTAGTGGCTGCATGCCTGCAGTATTAAACAATACCGTGGCATCATTCACAGGAACTAAAGAAGCAGAGGGTATGACTGCATGCTTTTTGCTCTTAAAAAACCGAAAATACTTATCCTGAAGTTTATCGGCGTTCATGGAAAGCAGAAATAGGCACAGAATTTATATAGTTTTAGGTTGCCAAAAAATACACAAAAGATAATTATATAAAGTTCTGTCTATCCTGACTGCTCACGGGCCAGTGGTCTAACGGCATGACATCGCCTTCGCAAGGCGGTAAACCGGGTTCAATTCCCGGCTGGTCCACTTTTCTTTAGAAATCCCTCATCTCGCTCATCATCCTATCCTGCTTCTCCCGATATTCTTCATAATGGTCGTGGCAAACTTTCCTTCCACCCCAGGTAGACTCAGCTGGCCGGGTACAGCGAGGTTCTTGACATTCATCCATAGGCAATTAGTATACCTCTATTTATAGAAGGGTTTGAATAACCATAAAAAATAGTTCAAACCCTTCTAAGAAGGACTTTGAATTCGATGTGAAATTAGGTTTATTCAAAGTCCTCTATATAAATTTTTCTGAAGAAAACGTTTAATCTCTGTCTTTTCAGCTAGGTAACCGCCCAGATCATGTATGCCCCTAATGCCAGCAAGAACAACCCAATCAGCAATCGCATAACTCCACGGTACTCTTTCCTCCATTTTTCCAGCTTTTTGGAAGCATAGCCAGTATACACCAATCCAACGATAACTATTAAGGGTAGTATGAATATTAAATTATACAGCAATAAGAGAGGTATTCCGGCTCCGTACTCGCCTTTGCTCAGCAATCCCAATATTGCTAAATAGGGCGCTCCGGTGCAAGGCAGTTCCACAAACACAACAAATATCCCCAGAAAAGCTGCTACCCCTAAGCTCAGCGCCGGGTGCTTGATTTCCATCCTTTCCATCGCCTTGGAATATCTTTTAATTCTCTCGGCTGCGCCGGGAATCATCTGCAGGGAAAAACCCTTGCCATACCAGAAATAATCTTTAATCTCAAAAAGGCCAGCAAGTATGGCCACGGAAGCGGCAAACCAGTAAAAGGGTTTCGCAAATTCGGCAGTATAGGCTAGGGTAAAAATACCGACACCGATTAAAAAATAAGTTGCATAGACCGCGATGATATAGATTAAACCGGCGAAAAGCATTCTGACCGTATTTTTGAATACTTTAGTCATATAAGCCAAGAGAAATATTAAAACTCCAAAGACGCAGGGATTGATGCTGTCGGCCAGAGCTGCCGCCACGATTATGCCCAGTGTTAGTTGTTCAACCATGGTTTTATCTGATTATCTAAATACAACTTTGTGATTATTCACAGCCAGCGGGCATGGGTGTATCTGTTCCCAAGTGCTTATTGGGCTCGTAAAACTTATCCACTTGTTTTCTGATCGTACAAATATCTATCCCTTGCTCATGCATCATCTTGGTCTTGGTGGCGATATCAAAGCAGACCGAGCAGGTAATGCCATGCTTGTCAAAAGTGCCGTCATCTCTCCAGAAACAATGCCGGGTGTGCTTATGCCCTTCGTATTTACAGCCACAGTAGCAAGGCATCTGCTCCAGCAAAGCAGCGCCGACTGGTGTTCTGGCCCATTCATAAATTTCCCTTTTCTCGCCAGTAACGTAGGCCGGCACCTGGTCGGTAGCTGTTTCTGATGAAATGAAAAAATAAGCCACTACACCTCCAAAAACCAGTAAAACGGCTATGGCAATAATTTTGGCAGTGTCCATAGTTCATCCCCTCAAGAATTCTATCACAAAAAATAATAGTATAACGCCTAAGCTGCCCAGCAGGCTGTACCAGGCTAATTTCTCTGCAGGTATCTTTCTGATAGCATCCTTATCCCGCAGCAAGAATCCAAACAGAGCAAAGGCAAGGAATATAATCACGGCTTTGCCGATCCAGTGATGGCTAAAAGTATCTTTTAAAAAAGTTTTAAATGGCTCGGCCAGTTCGGCAACAATAACCAATATTGCCAGCAGCCAAGCGCTTGCTGCTGCTCCAAGACTGTAATTGAATCTTTTCACGCTAACGCCCCCATCTTGACCAGCCGGCCCATAACCGCTAAAAGCACTGAAAGGAGTATGGCCAGCACCCACCACTTTCTGCTTTCTTTAGGCTGGTTGGAGAATACTAAACCGGCGGCAACCGTGGTTATGAGAGGAAGCAATAATCCCCAATGCTCTTTGGTTTCCATCAGGATTGCATGTGCCCAGGGCCAGGAGCCGGCTTTTATAAGAGTTTTCGTGGCGGGATAAAAAGTGAGGTACAGTTTGCCTGATGGCAGCAATAACAGCCAGCTTATTCCGGCGGTAAGGGCAGAAAAAGGCTTCAGCCACTTAGCCCGTTTAGGCAAGTAAAGAAGAATGATGATGGAAAAGGCAATCAAGGCTAATCCTAAGATGATATGTCCTAATAATACTAAATCTCTCATCGCGGTTCCTCTTTTTTTTACCAGTAGTAATTCCAAACCAAATATTTAAATAGAGTAGTTTCCAAAAGGATAGTTAATGCATAAAAGCTATTTCCTTAAGGTTGCCAGTTTAATAGGCAAAAAATGGACTATCTTACTCTTGGAAGAAATTTCCCTTCCCGGCCAAAAAGGATTTAATGCGATTCTTCAAAAGCTGAAAGGAATAAGCCCTAAGATATTATCGCAACGGCTTCAAGAGTTAGAATCTCTGGGGGCAGTAAAAAAGGAAACTATCCCAACCAAAAACCAAATTAAAGTGCAATATCAATTAACTAATAGTGGCAAAGAATTATTTGATATTCTCAAATCACTTCAGAAATTGGAGATGGATAGCCAAAAAGATTTCACCGAAAACTATTCCCGCAGCCACAAGAGGCCTTGGCCTGGGGATTGCTGATCTTAAACCCTGCTCCTTGCAGGCTGTCAACATAGTCAATACTGGCGCC
>Ga0208373_1005499_pt1 | contig 10553 bp, 6 predicted proteins | sample RifOxyC2_FD_184036 | JGI IMG/M metagenome (GOLD analysis project Ga0208373, IMG submission 184036) | Soil microbial communities from Rifle, Colorado - Rifle Oxygen_injection C2 (SPAdes) | ecosystem: Environmental > Terrestrial > Deep subsurface > Rock core/Sediment | place: Rifle, Colorado... | reverse complement strand
TCGGCATTGGCGAGGGAGTATCCGTTACCGTTGGCGTCAATGTTAGCGTGAATGTCGGCGTCGACGTTTCCGTTGGCGTAGCGGTGGGAGTAAAAGTAGGGGTGGGAGTAGCTGTCGGCGTATGAGTATTAGTAGACGACGGCGCAAGGGTAGGAGTTGGAGTTGGCTGTGGCGCGGCGATAACCGTAAACCACGAACTATCTCCGTTAAACGGCAAGTCAATCCAAGCATAGATGCCGTCGGAACGGCGAAAATTCGCTCTGATCAACAACCGGTACCGCGCGCCGACTGGCGGCAGCCAATTTGCCTGATATAATTTGCTGAACGGCTTGCTTTCAGCGGCGGCGAATACATTGGTTCCCTGATCGCCGGTCCAAATATACCAATAATAATCATCTCCCTGCCCCTCGTATTGCGCTTGCGCCTCTAAACCTGACAGTTCCAGTGCGTTCTGGGTATTGTTGCGCAGAGTAACGGATACCTCGGGTTTAACTCCATAGACCACAGGCCGGGAAATATCCAGTGCGGTTACCTGCAACATGCTTCCGTCGGGGAGGATGGGGGTTGGGGTGGGGATAGGAGTTGCGGTCGGTTCCGGTCCGCCAACGCCGCCATGCGACAATCGCACCCAGTCAAAAATCCATTCTTCGTAATCAGCGTCTTGAGTCAACTCAATGCTGAACTGGCGGATGGGTATGTTGCCAACATCGTCTAAAAATGCCGCATATTCATGATACTGGTAATCGCGTTTAACTACATTACCTGCTTGTCCATCCACGCCGTAAACTCTTACTTCGTGGTTCCAGTTACCATTGTCGTCTTTAATCCAAATCTGGCAGTAAGTATCCGGGCCAGTTCCTCGTACTTTGGCGCTGAAGCGCAAAATCATGCCTGCCGTTGTTGTTCCGGCTGGCAGTTCCGGCGAGACTACTCCGGGATTTAGCCCTTGAGCGACAACCTTCCAAGTGTCTTGATCAACCGGGTCTTGGTCGGATGTGGTTTGGGTGTCATAGCCGGTTGTCCAGCCGTCGGAGACGTGAGAGAGGAAGTCGGAGCGGAGGAGAATAGAGGAAGAAGATTGGTGAGTGTTAATGAAGCCTGTTGGATCGTACCAATAGAAAAGCATATTTTCGTGAGTTATATCCCATGAGCCAGTTGTTCTTTCTGTAGTATAGGCATTTATAGTGTATCCTAAGTATGCCCAAATCCATCTCCAATTATTTTCTGTGGAGTCATAGAAATAATAAATACCATCAGTAACAAACTGACTTTTACGAATGCCTAAATGCAAATGTTCTCCCCAACCGCCATTTTCTGCAGTTGTCCCCACAACCCCTAAATATTGGCCCTTCGTAATCTCTTGCCCAGATACAACTTGAATTGCAGATGTACGTAAATGCCCATAAATTGAGCATACATATTCGCTGCCAGTATCATGTTCAATAATTATTGTTCCACCATAACCACCTGTAAAGCCAGTAAATTTTACTTGACCGTTGGCGATAGCATAAACCGATGTATTCGCTGATGCGACCGAATCTTCGCCAAGATGGCGGATGGGATAATCTTTTACAATATTATAAGCTCCGAAAATATTTTGGCCTACAACATAATTATCCAATGGCTTCTGAAAACTATCTGCTATTTGGTAGGAATACCCTTTAATCGCAACCATACTTACAATTACTAATGCTTTAATTAATGACATTTCTTTTATCATCTTTATCCTTTCCTTTCGGATCTATTTTATGAATAGTTTGCACTATTGTTTGTTAATGAGCAATTTATATTACTCAAAGAACAAATTAAAACATCAATTCTTGGTTAAAAAATAATTGGTACTCTAATTTGTTCTATGCATAGACTATAAAAAGACTATTAAAAAAATTTTATAAACTTTATACTTTTTACTACAGAAAGAGACTCTTTTGAGGTCTCTATGCCTTGATCCAAAATCGTCAACTCATATATAAAACTGTTATGCTCTATAAATAAAAATTTATCGTTTACGCCTTCTGTGTAGGAGCCTGTAGCAACAAAAAATCCTTTATTATTATCAATATTAACTATTTTTTTGTCTGCGAAGATATAATTTTTTATTTTATAATTCAACCATTCTTCAAGTGAAAAAAATGTCTCATTTTCATCCACTCCCAACTCTTCTGCTAAATTTTCTAAAGAAGAATAAATATTTACTGACACATGGCATGGCCTTGTAATTTTTTCCACATCAACATTTTCTATTTTTCTTGTTAGACAAACAAAATTTTTTTTCTGATCAACTATCCACTCCCTCGGATACCTCACCTCAAACCCATACTCCTCATTCCGATACGTCAACCAATCACTCACATCAATTTCTTCAGTAGAAGTGGCTGTTGCATTTCCCCCATTTTTTGTAACCGGCGGGTTAATCGGCTTCTGCCAAAACTTTAGCGAACACCCTGAAACAGCCGCGCTGATAGCGGCGAAAGAGAAAATTAAAATTATAAATTTAAGTGATTTCATATTGTTTAACTGTTATGCTATTTATAGTTAAAACTTAATCCTCAATAGCGTGATAGTCAATCGCCTTTCATCATCCTTCCGTCTTCGCGCCGGCGTTTCCCCTGAAATAACTATCGACCGCGAATTTAAACTGCTCAACGAATAATGCTTTAAAAAAAACAGCGCTGTTTTGCTCGTAGAATAAAATCAAAGCCTTTTTGTAGTCGCTTTCGTTAATGCCGCGATAAGACAGCGGACAATAATCAAACGCCAATAAAATAGCGTTAGCTAACAAACGTGCAGTCCTTTTATTGCCGTCTTCAAACGGCTGAATATACGAAATCATCAGTGCGGCCATGAGCGCTTTGGCCAACGGCTGTTTGGCTCTATTAATGCCCGCCGTTAATTTTTCCATCGCTTCCCGGATTTGATACTGGTTATCCAAGGGGCGATAATTAGTGCCGGTGATGCCGACTAAGTTTTTTCTCAATCCGTAATTAATGTTTAAGCCGGAAATTATCAGCCGGTGCATATTTTCAATTTGCCTTAGTGTAATTTTTTTAAAAAAACTTTTATTGCTGACGGCATAATCCAGCGCTTGCTTATGATTTAAAATCATAGTTGCTTCTTCTTTGGTGTGACCGGCCGCCTCTTTATTCTCTTTAATTAAAACTTCCGTATCAATCAATGAATAGGTATTGCCTTCTATCTGCGACGACTTCCAGCTTAATTCTATCGTCAGCCGCTCTAACTCTTTTTTTAATATCACCGGGCTTAAAGAGGAGGCGTTTTTTTGGTAGTTTATGTTTGTGTCCGTCAGCTCTTTCAATTCTTGGCGGGAAAACAAGCTATCATTTAAAGCAGGAAAAATCTTAAAATTAAACCGAGGGAACGCTATTGTCCTCTGTTCTAGCTCGCGCGCAAAATAACCATTAACATCAATGTGTTTTAAGAGCGTGTTTTCTAACGACTCGCTATAACGCGCGCCTCTGCCCGCCCCCCGTCTTTTTATCGCTTTGACGCGCAATAATTCATTAATGTCTCTAATGATAGTGGCGCGCGAAACAGTTTCTTCCCAGTCATGCGTTAAATAACGACCAATCTGGCTGGTGGAAACAGGTTGATTATTTTGAATAAAACTCAAAATGGCATTCCGTCTTTTGTTTAATTTTAACATAAAAAATAGTTAAAAAAATAATGTTGCATTTATTTATATTAATTGTATCATTTTGCAACAAAAACATCAACGCGATGTATTAGTCAAAGTAAAAAGCATGTTTATATGATATGCTTTCTAAGAATAACCATTTTGTTTTTAATAAAATTTTATTGTTTCTAAAATTTTATTAAAACGATAATTTATATTTTAACGTTTCCACCTTTTACATCCTCTCCACCGTTTCAAACCCCAATAACTCAACTCCTTTTTTTAAAACTAACGCAATGGCGTTAATTAAAGCCAGCCGAAATTCCCGCTCGGTTTCCGGCGCTTTTAATACCGGCACGCGATGATAGTAATCGTTAAAACTTTGCGCCAACTCAAATAAATATTTAGCAATAATTGACGGGTCATACTTTTCCGCCGCCGCCTGCGTTATCTCCGGAAACAGCGCCAATTTCAACAGCAATTGTTTTTCATCATCACGCACTATAAAATCGCTTTGTTTTTTTGCTTGCCCCGTAGGCTTGTCCTGCGGGGTTTTTTTGCTTTTTAGTTTTTTTGCTTTTTTGATAATGCTCTTAATCCGCGCGTATGTGTACAATAAATACGGACCGCTGTTGCCAGACAAACTTACTGACTCTTCCATGTCAAAGGCAATATCTTTTTCCACGCCCCCTTTAAGCATGGCGTACTTAACGGCCGCAAGCGTTATTTCTTCCACCAGCTTTGGTTTATTTTTCACCGCGCTGGTTTTAGATAATTTTTTTATTTCTCCGCTGACAACGGAAAGTAAATCCTCGCCGGTCACTACGTTGCCCAGACGCGAACTCATTTTTCCCCCCCTTAAATGCACCCAGCCATAGGCGACGTGCCGCTCTTTTCCTTTGCTCGGCGGCAAAGTGTACTCCAGCGCTTTAAAAACAACTTTGAAATATTCAGTTTGTTCTTTGCCCACGACGTGAATCGCTAAACTTGGTTTTATTTTTTTAAACCAATTTTCCGCCAAGGCCAAGTCCTTGGCTTCGTAGGTCGGGAATCCTTGTGAATTGATAAACACCCGATCATGCAAACCATGTTCGCCGCCGGAAAAAATCACCGCGCCTTCCGATGTTTTAAAAATACCTTTGGCTAAATTTTTTTTAACTATTTCCACGCCGCGCGCGGCCACCTCGGACTCAAAAAAATAGTAATTAAACCGTGAACGAACGCGGCGGTAAATTGCTTCAAAATACTGCAAACTCCACTGCCGCGCTATTTTCCAAACCGGCATGATTGCCGGGTCTTGGGCGTAAAGGCGCCGGTTCAGCTCGTTAATTTCCGCTTCCGCCTGTTTATTTTCTTCATAGGCGCGCGCGCCGGCCGCGTACGCTTTGCCTAAAAAGGCAATTCGTTTGGCTAAAGATTCTTTCTTAATTTTTATAAATTCCGGTTCTGCCTGCAAAATTCCCCAGACGCTTTTAGCGATGTGCATGCCCACGTCACCCTGATAATTTACCCTGATAACTTTGTAGCCGCAATTTTCCAAGAGCCGGATAATTGACTCGCCGGTGACGATGTTACGCAGATGGCCGATGTGGAATGCTTTATTGACGTTGGGGCAAGCGTACTCCACGATGACCTTTTTCTTTTTGCCTAAATTTATTTGGCCGTAACTTTCTTTAACTTCAGTCAATACGCCTTGCGCCAGCTTTTTTGGCTGCAAACTAAAATTAAGATACGGCCCGACCGCTTTTATTTCTTTCAGCGTTGCGTCAGGCTTGATTTTGCTTGCCAGCTCGGCGGCAATCTGCGCCGGATTCGTTTTTTTCTTTTTTGCCAAATTAAAGCAAGCAAAACTAAAATCGCCCATTTCCGGATTCGGCGGCACGGTCAAATCAACGACATCCGCAATTTTTTGCCCGCAGGCTTTGTTTACGGCGTCGACTAAACGCCGTTTAATTTTAGAAATCGCGTAAGCCATTTTGACAATTAAATAATCTAATTGTATCCTTTAATCATTGATCTTTGTAGGAGGTTTTAGCGATGTCACTGACAAAACTACTCCTTTCACTTTTGTTATGTAAGTTCTTGTTGCTCGGCTTGGGCGGATATCCGTTCTACAAATTTTTGCGCGGTGAATTCGATGCCCAAACTACCATCTCACTTATTAAAACAAACGTAATTATTTTAATAATTATTTTGGCAGTTTTTGGGTTATTTTTCTATCTTTTCAGTAAACCGGCGCGCCCGCCTAACCGCCCCGACTAACCCCCAGCCCAGCGGCTTACTCCCGCCGGGTTTTATTTTTTTACAAAAACTTTAACAAACTGCCTTTTTCCTCTCTGAATTAAAACTCCATCTTTTGTTATCTCTATTATTTTGTTTACATCTTTGACAATTTCGCCGTCAACTTTTATTCCACCCTGCTCAATTAATCTCCGCGCCTCGCTTTTGGAAACTGCCAGCTTAACCTCAACCAGTAAATCCACAATATTTGTACTTTTTACTTCTAACTTTTTACTTCTTACTTCGCCGGGAGTTTCTTTCTTTTGCACCGTATTTTCAAAATGTTTCTGCGCCTTTTGCGCGGCAGCTTTCCCTTTTATTGTCTTTACTATTTCAAACGCCATCATTTTTTTGTATTGCATGGGGTTTTCGCCTTGCTTAATACTATTGCCTATTGCCTTAATAACGTCCATTGAAATATCGGTCAGTAATTCCAAACCGCTGGTAATCGCCGAATCCGGGTACGACATCGCTTTGCCGTACATATTTTCGGCCGCATCGCCTAAGTTAATGCCGTTGCCTTTAGTTTTGCTCATCGTCCGTCCGTCCGGCGCATCCATCATCTTATTGGCACGCACGAACTTTTCTTTTCCTAAATAACTTTTGCATAAGTCGCGGCCGACGAGCATGTTAAAAGTCTGATCGGCGCCGCCGACTTCTATGTCCACTTTCATTGCCACGGAATCATAGCCCTGCATGAGCGGGTAAATAAATTCCTGCAGATAAATCGGTTTTGTTTCTCTTATCTGGTTTATGTTATCAGCCCCGGTCTCACATTTTGGACAACGCACTTCGCCTCTTGCAATTATTCCAATAATATCCCCCGCATCTATAAATATATGACCACATTTTTTACATTTAAATTCCCTTTCCTGCAATCTCTTCTGAAAAATATCGCGCTGGATCATCTGCTGTACAGTCATGTGAGACATAAGCTGAATAGTATCTTCCAGCCTTAATTTGGAAAGCCAGGTGTAATTTCGTTCAAAGCGCACCGGATTTTTGCCGGTAAAATCAATTAACTGCGCCGCTTGCTTTTTCCACCCCGCCATATTTTTTTTGATAATTTCATCGGATAATATCGCGCGCGTCGTGTCTTTGTCCGGGTCGCCTACTTTAGCCGTATAATCGCCGACTAAAAAAATAACTTCGTGCCCCAGTTCCTGCAAAATGCGCAAGGCGCGGATGCCGATGGCGTGTCCGACGTGCAGATACGGTCCGGTCGGATCGAAACCCTGATAAACGCGCAGACGCTCGCCGCTCATTAATTTCTGGCGCAACGCGTCAACGCTCGGGTAAATTTGTTCCACCCCCCGCGTTAAAAATTTTTCAATTAAATTTTCGTCAGTTGTTATTTTTGTCATATTATTGCTTAAATTCTTTTTTTAAAATATCAAAAAATATATCGTCTAAATATTTGCCTTCCCGAAAAAACGTCTGCCGGCGCCGACCGCCGCGTTTAAACCCGCATTTTGCCAATAAGCTCTGTGAAGCGACATTTGAGCTCATCGCTCCCGCGTACAGCATATTTAATTTTAATTTTCCAAAAGCGAATTTCAAAATCAAAGTTAGCGCTTCCGTGCCTATCCCTTGCCGCCAATATTTTCTGCCCAGCCAATATCCGACCTCGGCGTTTTGATCGCGCTGGCTGATTTTATGCAGGCCAATCATGCCGATAATTCGGCCGTTTGATTCTTCTTCCATGCCGAAATAGTAATCTGTCTTTATCTTTTTCCTGCCGGCTTGCCGCGCTTTTTTAATAACCGCTTTTGCGTCTTGCAAGGCATAGGGATAAGGTATTCGCTTCATGTAGCGGCTGACTTGCCTGTCATTGACGTTGGCAAAAATTGACCGCGCGTCCGACGGCAACAATGCCCGCAAGTTTATTTTTTTTCCTCTTATTTGAATCTTCATATAATACGCAAAAACAGGGGGATGCCCTGTCTTTACTGTATAATATCCGCGCTTTTTTGGCAAATAATATTAATAATTTCATTGCCTTAAAGTTACTGACGCCTTCCGTTAAAAACCAGCGCCCGCTTAAATTAGCGCGCGCTTAGTTAAATTTAATATAAATTGAGTGCGTTAAACCAACGCCTTAACGGACAAAAAGGTTGCTGTTAGCTCTGCCAGCTCCGCGCCAAAAAATAAAGCGCAAACCAAACTATGATTGAGCCGGCAACGAGGTAAAACATCACTTTGCAAAAGGGGCAGCTGCCCCCGTCGTCTTCTGGCATACGCGCCCCACAATTAAAAAATACCGCAAACGACTGATAATTGCTTGGGCTAAATTATCTCCCGTTTGCGGTATTTTGTCTTGGGATTTATGACACCGCATAAACCGCGATTTATAATATTTTACCTTCTTATTATACTACCAACGCTAATTTAAGCAAGGCGGGCGCTTTTTATCCCAACGCCTTCCAGAATACCCCCACACCAAATTTTGGTGTGGGGGAATACCCCGCGGTGAAGGTGTTTGGATTTATTTTAAATGCCTCGTCTGCTCTTTTAACTTTTTATGTTCCGCGCGATAATTTTCCAACTTTTTGATTTCCGCCTCCACGATATCTTTGGGCGCGCGCTTAACGAATGCCTCATTGTCTAATTTAACTTCCAAACTTTTTATCACCTGATTTAATTCCCGCGCCCGTTTTTCCAGCCGCGCTCTTTCTTTGACCACGTCAATCAAGCCGGCAAGAGGAATATAAATTTCTATCTCGCCGACCGCCGCCCAAGCCGCTTGCTTTAATTTGGCTCCGCTTGGCTTTATTTCCAGTTCGCCTACACCCGTACGCAAATTTTTTATCAACTCCGCTTGGCTTTGCAATAATTCAACTTGTTTGCCGGCGTAAATAATCGCTTTTACTTTTTGCTCCGTGGGGATTTTATATTCCGAACGCAAGTTGCGGATTATTTTGATAATGTCAATTATCAAATTAAATTTAGTCGCCGTCTCAAGATTATGCGTCATTCCCCTTTTTGGCCATTGTTCAACCATTAAAAATTCTTTATGCCCAATTTCCTGCCAAAGCGTTTCGGTTACAAACGGCATAAACGGATGCCAAAGTTTTAATAACTCCTCTAAGACTAAGTTTAAAATTTTATTTTTTTCACTGGTTGCTTCAAATTTAGAAACCTCCAGATACCAATCCGCTAAGTCGTTCCAGGTGAAATCGCGCAGTCGCTCGCCTCCTTGAGAAAACCGAAAATGTTCAATGTCATCGGTAACATCTTTAATTAAACTGCTCGTTTTACCCAAAATCCACTTGTCAGCCAAAGTCAAACCTACTTTGTTTGTTTTTAAATTCGTAATTCGTAATTCGTAATTCGTAATTATATATCTTGCGATGTTCCATAACTTATTGGCAAAATTCCGAAAATCCGCGATTCTTTGCTCGCTCATGCGCGTATCGTTTCCCGGCGTGTTGCCGACGATTAACGACATGCGCACGGCGTCGGTGCCGTATTTTTGCATCATCGCCAGCGGGTCAATGCCGTTGCCTTTGGATTTGGACATTTTTTTCCCTTGCGCGTCTAAAACCATGCCGTGCAGATATACGCTCTCAAACGGAATTTCATTCAGCGCGAACAGCGACATCATTATCATGCGCGACACCCAAAGCGTGATAATTTCGTAGCCGGTTTCTAAAACCTGCGTCGGGTGATAATTTTTTAAATCATTTGTCTTTTCCGGCCAGCCTAATGTGCTGAACGTCCACATGCCGGAGGAAAACCAGGTGTCTAATACGTCTGAATCCTGCACCCAGCCATCGCCGGGTTTTTCTTCGCCGACAAACGTTAAGATTTCTAATTTATATTTCCAACCCGGTTGCCACGCTTTTTTCTTCCGCCAGTCTTCGTCTATGGCCTGCTCCCAAGTTTTATTATTCAATAATACTTCCAGCGCCAGTTGCGGCGCTTTATGCGCGACAAGGGCGATTCTTTGGCCGGCATATTTATCCATTACTTCCGCTAAAAATTCTTGTACTCTCTTCTCTACGTCTCTATAGCTTTCTCCCTTTGGACATGGCGCGGTAATAAAATTTTTCTCTTGCGCCTCAAACTTTTTATTATCGCTTCTGGTTAAATCGCCATAATCACATTCACGTAATCTTTGGTCTTGAATAATTTCGTATTTATTGCCAAAAGCAACAGTTGCAGTCTCAACCGCCCGTTTTAAATCCGAACAAAACACTGCGTCAAATTTTTCCTCCTTAACAATTTCTTTTAATTCATGCGACTGCTTAATACCCAATTCTGATAATGCAACATTATAATGTCCCGATGCTTTTACTTTTTCGTTATCTAGCGTAGTTCCATGAACATAGTAAACAATCTCTACTTTGTCACTTCTTACTTCTAACTTCTTACTTCTAACTTTTTTGTAGTAAGCCGGAATCCGGTGCCCGTACCAAATCTGCCGGCTGACGCACCAGTCGTGCAAATTCTCCATCCAGTCCAAATATCTTTTGCTAAATCGCTCCGGCACAAATTTAATCTCGCCTTTTTTGGCAACTTCAATCGCTTTTTCTTTTAAGGATTTATCGCCTAATTTTTTTAATTTTTTGTCCACGCTGACAAACCATTGCTTTGACAGCAAGGGTTCAATGGCGGCGGCGCAGCGATAACATACCGC
>Ga0208373_1005496_pt1 | contig 10559 bp, 9 predicted proteins | sample RifOxyC2_FD_184036 | JGI IMG/M metagenome (GOLD analysis project Ga0208373, IMG submission 184036) | Soil microbial communities from Rifle, Colorado - Rifle Oxygen_injection C2 (SPAdes) | ecosystem: Environmental > Terrestrial > Deep subsurface > Rock core/Sediment | place: Rifle, Colorado... | reverse complement strand
CGCCAAAATACCAACCTGTACCACCTTTGTGACCCGAAAGCCACGCGACCGTGTGGGGACGAACCGCAAACACTGCCCGATGGGAAGTGCCATTGGAGTCAACCCACCAAGTTTGTGCTACCACCCAGCATGTCTCATCGAGACCGCCAACTGGAGCTTCTCCATAGCTTGCACCGGAGACTTGGTTGTCATTCTGCCAAGAAGTGACACCATGATTGCGACAATCTGCTGTTCCCAAATCAACGGGAGCATTCAGCGGCTGTGCAGTCGGCACAGAAGGTGAGCCGGGGTTGGGGAGGCATGCCGACAACAGGGCAACAATCACGAACAGGGGGATCAAGATCTTTTTCATGGGAATCTCCTAAAACTCATTACTGAGTCTTCCAACTCTCGCGCACACGGAATGCGACGATGAGCAGGGTGAAAATCACGACAAGGGCAAGCACAACACCGTAGCCAACAAATGGCGCTACAAAGACAACCATCACATAGACGGCGGTCAATATGTAGGTGAGCCACGCGGCTTTACGGGAAAAGAGCTTGCCACCAGCCCAATCATTGGGAAGAGACTGCAGGAAGGCGAAGCCTACCAACAAAATCCCAATGAACTGAGCAACCGGACCTGGCGCCAACCATGAGGCTGGGTCTAACAACCAACTCGTAACATTTTGTTCCATCTTACTTTCTCCTTTTCTCAATTTTTTTCACCAAATAATCTGGTGTACCTTGCCAATAATTTTTGTGATTATTTACAAGCAAAGTACACCAGACCAAAGGTTACTCAATTTTCAAAAAGAAGCTCCTGTTCGTTCCCATTTATATACAACTTATTTAGCGATTGTCATGCTTTCGCATGACAAAGTATCTACTCCTGGGATTGCTCCCTAGAGTTCTACACGCCTTGTTAAAGAGCTACTAGCGCCACCGATATCTTCACGCTCTGTGAGTCACCGGCTTTACCAGTACTTGAGGAGTTAACCTCAAGAATGGAGACTGCGAACCTGCCCTTGTCGCAGTCCCCATTCCTAGGGTCATATCCTATAGCTATTAATTTTTAAGGTACGACTAATTGCTTAGTGGTTTTGCCCTAAGTTTCTCTTATTTGGGTGGCTCAGGGCAAAGCCAAAAAACGCTGGAAAAAAGTTTATCCGAGGATGTAGGATTTGTAAGTTAATTTGTAAAGCACTGTGGCCAGCAAAGCTGCTCCGGCAACACTAGCTAACATTTTGAAAATCTGTTCATTACTGATTCCGGTTTCGACCACTTTATGCTCAATCGTGACGTTTGTAGTCGCTTCACCGCAAACCTCGCCTCCACCGTAAACACTGGAACAGGTGCGGACAGTCTCAGCCGCCACTGGGGTGGCCAAAGCGAATAACAGGGTAACCAACGCTATAAGTCTTTTCATGTGCCGCATTATACACGGCCAGATCGATTTGTCAACCCCTATAGGACTATTCAACTAAATCAGCATAAACTATGATGCGAATCGGTGAAATCATGAACTTGCAGGTATACATAATCAACTCGCTCGAGTAATCGGCAATCTCCGTCGCCTCTGTAACCTGGGTTACTCTATACATATATCGGTGCTGATTCCACACAATTGCTACCTGGTCACCCTCTTCTAGTTTTGGCAGATTATAGAAGGCATTTTGTTCGCGGTAGTCCTGCGTCCACTCTATATACCCAAACCGATGGGCCGCCAAGATAATCGGCCTCCCCTCTTCCACTGAATCTGGCTTTCCAAACTCCATCACTCTCCACACGCCCTTCTTGAGCGCTTTCTCATAGTTATCCCCTTCCCCCTCCCAAATCACCGTATCCACTCCAATCTTGGGAATCATCAGGTAATGCCCCTCCGGGAGCGTAATATCGCGGGTAAAGACGGGTACAACTGGCGGCTCCGCAACTACCGGTCTAGGCGAAGCAACCGCCACCATTTTCTGACTAGTTTCGGTGAGTGCCTTCCCTAGTAGTTCCGAAGTCCTGGGCACAACCGTGTAATACAGATATAACCCCACCGGATAACTCGATAAGAGGGCAAAGATCCCCCAGAGAGTTAGCGCCATCCCCGCAAAAATCAAGGCTAGAGTCGATGGCCCCCGCTTATATAGCACCCGGTACTTCTTCTCCCGGCGTCTCTTCCACGTCTCCCAATATTTCATGGTTCTATTCTACGCGATTGCCTGCCAAAATGCGGCCACGGCAGAGACTCCTCGTTCGATCGCCGCAAGCGACAGATTTTCGTCTACTCCGTGCATCTCCCCTGCCCAACCAGACAATAGTACTTGGGGAGTAATCATCTCGGCAAAGTAGTTGGTGACGGGCAAACTCGCCCCCTCAAAACGTACTACCGTCTTTTTTCCAAATGCTTTGGCCAAAACTTCTCTGGCAACCCTGATTACAAATGAGTCAGGGTCAGCTAAATAGGCATCGTTACCGTTGTCAATCTCCCACTCCCACGCTACTTCCGAGGGGATAATCTTAGCCATGTACTGCTCGGTTAACTTGGCAATTTCTCGCCAATCCTGCCCCGCTACCAATCGGAAATTAAGCTTGGCTACAGCCTCTTTTGGCACAATATTCTTAAATCCCTCGCCCGAATATCCGCCGGTAATCCCGGTAACCTGCAAAGTCGGCCGCAGTCCCACTCGCTCCTGGGTAGAGTACCCCGCTTCCCCCGCTAAAGCTTTTGCCCCAGTTACGCGCAAAAACTCGGCTTTGCTCCAACCCTCCCCCTTCATCACCCGTTTAGCCGAAGGTGAGATTGGTTTAACTGTTCGGTAAAAGCCCGGGATCTTTACGATCCCCGCTGGATCAGCCAGCTTAGAGAGCACTGTCGCGAGAGTGTTCACCGGGTTCGCAACGGCTCCTCCATAGCTTCCTGAGTGCAAATCCTTCTTGGGACCACGCAAGGTTAAACAACCATTCAAACAACCTCGGAGTCCCGCATCGATTGTCGGCGCTCCTTGGGTCGTTGCACTCCCATCCGCAATCCAGACGATATCGCTTTTGAGTAGCTTTTTGTGTTGCCGGATAAATGTTTCCATTTGGGTACTTCCGACTTCTTCCTCTCCTTCAACTACCAGCTTGAGGTTGACCGGGATCTCCACCTTCTTTGCCATCGCCTCCTTGATTGCCAACACCTGGCACCAAAATTGACCTTTATTATCACTACTTCCCCTCCCCCAAATGGCCCCGTTCTTGATGGCTCCTCCCCAGGGGTCCACTTGCCACTCGTTAATTGGCTCTGCCGGCTGAACATCATAGTGGCCATATACCAGGATTGTCTTTTTGGCGGGGTCACCCCCCAACTCGCCGTACACTATCGAATTCCCCTTGGTTGGGATTACTCGGGTCTTTACCCCCATTCCTGCCAAATACTTGGCCAACCACTTGGCCGTTGCCTGGCAAATTCCTTTGTGTTGAGTACTCGTACTAATACTCTCAAATGAGAGGTAGGTCTGTAAATCAGTTAGGTCTAACATAACTCCTCCTTATTTTATAATAATTAATTTTATTTGCGCTCGATCCCGCCCCTTGGCGGCAGCTCCCTCATCTCCCACCGGTCGACTCCGTACCACGTGACAATCAGTGAGCTTCCGCAATTTTCACACTGGGAGCTTTTCGTTCCCCCATGTGCCAAAATCAGTTCCGCCAAAATTTCATCCATCTTTTTGTGGTGGTCGATGCTACATTTTTGCATCGCCAACACTCCCGGCTCCATCTGGTAATACATCCCTCTCGCAAACCACGGTACCATATATTCTTTCTGGCGCTACAAAAAATCCCCTCGGGTGGGAGGGGATTATGTGTGCTTTTCTTTGGTTATTTATGCCTACACTACAAATCCCCCCACCTTTTTAGGAAGGTAAAAACGGGACATAGTGCAGTGCCAACCAAATTTCATAACTTTCGCCACTATACTACACTACCCCATGCCTTTTCAAGGCCTTCATTATTTTCTGGTGAACTTTTGTAACTGGCAGCAGCTTGCCCTTTGAGTCCACACACCTAATCACTTCCCAGTGTTTATACTTTTTGGCTAGCTCCAGATAAAGTCTCAACACTTCTTTTTGGTACTCCACGTCCGCCTCATATTCATCCTTCTTTTTACCCTTGGCATACTCGCGTTTGGCTTTTTGCTCAATCAATTTTTGTGAAATCTCCACCGGTACATACAGGAAAATGACCACATCCTCCTTGGGGAGCTTGTGTTCCTTATATTCCATCTCATACAGCCACTTCAAAAATTCCTCTCGCTTCTTCTTTTCGATCCTCGCGGTTTGAAATGCCATCGAACTAGTGGTATAGCGGTTGGCTACCACGGTATTGCCCTCTTCTAGCCAATCCACAATCTCGCGCCGTTAACCGATCCATCGCGTAAAACAAAGATGATAAATATGGGCTCGCGCTCTCCTTATTCCCAAATTCCCCCGCCAGATATCTCCCCACCATCTGTCCATGAAAACTGGTGTAATACCGGGGAAAATCAATATACTTATTCTTGACCTTATGTTGTTCCAAATATTTAAGCAGTAACTCAGTTTGTGTCCCCTTCCCACTTCCGTCCGTCCCATCTATCACGATCAGTTTCCCCTTCCTTCGATCCATCGAGGCAAAATCCTCCAGATTCTTCTTCAGTACTGTCCTTACGTTACCCTTGCTGTAGTGAGCTACATACAAGTCAGGATGCCCCTCAATCATGTATGGCAAAGGGGTAGACGCATCCTTGTAAAACAAGGCTAAGACTTTCTTTCCATGTGACAGGGCATGTTCCATCAAAAAAGCCGTTCCCCAAGACGGCAGGGTCACTTCGGCTACCATCACCTCAGCCTGCTCGATCAACTTGGCTTCACGAACAAACAACTCCTTAGGGGTTAGTCCTCCCCCGACCGGCATGGTCGGATCGATCACATTCTCTGACATTACCGTATGGCCTAACTTTTTGAGATTCGCCACCACCTCCTGATAGACTGGCAACATCGACCGGTCGAGCGAAACTGACGCTCCGAAGTATACTTTCATATAGCTATTTTAACCACGCTTTAAGTCAAAAAGATATCGCGCAAATGGTATATATCTACTACACTCTGATCTGCCAATCGACTCGTCCCCCCGACAAGTACCGCTTTCATCCCGACTGACTTGGCTCCCTCCACATCCACATCTTCTCGGTCTCCCACATACACCATTGCCTCTGGTCGAAGCTGTAGAGCCTCGATTGCCGCCAGAAATGGGGCTGGCTCCGGCTTGATCCAACCCTGGTCGTAACAATATATTCTTGGCTCAAAATCATGATAATTGAGCCCTAATACTTTCAATTTTTTCTCAACTTGTCTTCCTGTTCCGTTAGTAATGATAAATAATTGATATTTTCGTTTTAGATTATTGATAAGTATTACCAGTTTTTCATCTCTACCTAGAAATTGATCAAGTGGGAATTCATCACCAACTTTCTGAAATATTTCTTCTCCATTCAAGCCGTAACTATTCAACGTCAAAGTGTTACTACGATAATTATCTCTTCGTTCCAGGTATTCCTGTGCAAATTCATCTTCATCACGACCCAATTTTTCTGCCGCCCATTTAATGACTTTCATACCCATGATTGCCGATAACTTCGTCGGCATTTTATACAACGTCCCATCCACATCCAATCCAATTGCTTTTATTCCTGCTAATTTCTTTGTTTTCATATTTTTTAGGCCGGATCCTGACTATATTCTCTCCCAGTTACAATCGCCTCCTCCGCCCGCTGTAGCTCGGTCCCCACATACATCGCGTGCCCAGCGTCTTTTAGGTACCCCCAATCGGTAATCTGCCAGGCCACTTCCTGTGCCGTCCTCCCCTCCCACATCTTGAGTGCCGGCCCTCCGTTAGGCTCATACAAAGTACAACGAATTAACCGCTGTGCCTTTTTGGGCATCCGCTTTAGTTCAACCATGACTGCCATGGGGATCGCCTGCTTCTCGTAGCGCTTACTCCATGCTGACCAAGCCTTCGCTTCCGTTATCGGAATCACCTCTACCACCATATTGGCTCGTTTATCAAAATCAAAATGGACCGCCGGCGTGTACCCCAATTCCTTTTCGTAATGATCCATCAACAAATTCTCAACCAGTGCCAAATCATCCCCATACATATGCGCCGAATGGGTAATCATCGTTAATGGTCCCATGGGGTATTCCCCATAATCAGCAATCTCCTTTTGCAGCTTCCGAATGGCAAAGGTATTCCTGGGCCATCCGTGGACCATGTCCTGACTCCTAAAATGGGCCGTCAGGAAAAATTTATTGTCCTGGACACTCCCTACTAGCATTACCAAACAAGGAGTATCCCCATTATTCGCCCGTCCCCAATCTAACTTCGGGTCAGTGGTAATTGCCAGCATTTTTTTGCTGTCTGGCCGATTTTTCAACAGTTGTTTCATCTCCTTGATTTGATCTACCCCAAAATGCTGGCGCATCCGCCTCCCATAGTTGTAGGCCACCCCTGGCACCTCCCGATCCGTCATAATCTCGGCGTAATATGCTTCTAGTTCTCCTCGCTCAAAGGGCAAATACTCCGGGAAATACACTTTAGCCGGATCTTCCTCGGTCACCACCGCCGTCAAATTAAGAATCTCCTTGAGCTCATTATTTTTGCTGTACCGCGTATGTTTGGGACGGCCGTATTTATAAATTTCATTTAAAAGCTTGAGCCAAGTTTGGGCGACTGTTTTCCCCTGCACGTAAAAACCGGTTTGTTCAGAAGGCAACACCTCTACTTTGGGTTCGCTCTTGGGAAATTCTCGCGGCTTGGTACTAAACGGTTCCTTGTGAACTTTGGCTAGCTCATCCATCTTTCGCACCAATTGATCCTTGGTCTGCCCCCGCAAATCTACGATTTCAATCTTGTGCCTAAACTCCTCAATCACTTGATCAGGTATTTCGCTCTCGATCTCTCCCCGTCCTTTGATAATTTTTCGTTTCTCATCCACCCCATATTTCATCAGCATCAAAAGCGAATGGCCCGACAAACTCATCTCGCTCCCCCACAGTACTATCGTTCGGATATTGGGGTTCGCCATCACGTTACGAATCATCGCGTTGATCCCCTGTGCGCTATACAGATTCCCAATCACGTTATACGGCAATTTGTCCAGGATTTTCTCAACAATCTCCCGTTCCGTCCAAAGAGTACAAATTCCCACGTGATTAACTGGATCCCTAACCTTCAAAATATCGTGATATAGTTTGGGCCAATTAACGATTGGTTTCACCGATTTCATTCGTTCATGATACCAAAGCCAAGCTCTTATTCCTACTTTCAAACCTCTCCTTGACAAAATTCACAAGCAGTAGCAAACTTCGCGGTTATGTCACCACTCAAAAATTATTGCGAAAATTGTGCGGCTCCGGATATTAGTGCACAAATTAAAGTAGCCAAAGCTTATCAAGGGGCCGCTGAACTAAACCAAGACAGTGCCAACAATGCCTTCTGGGAGAGAGAAATTAGAGTTTTGCATCTCAAATTAGAACTAGCCACCAACGGCTGCACTTTTTGTTTTCACCAAGTATCTCTATCTTAAGTCAATAAATCTCACATTACCCACACACGGAATATCCGCAGCTATAACACTTGCGGCACCCCTCTTCAATCGCTAACTTACTTCCGCACTCTGGACAACTTTCTTCTTTGGATAAAGAATTATTTGATACTGGATCCCAGTTTTTACTTTTGATTTTTGCCTTTTGCGTTCCTATATTGAGTACCTGCTCCCCTCGGCTTTTGTCCCGGTAAACCGTAATCCCTTTACATTTAAGTTCAGAAGCCAACATATATACCCCAATTACATCCTCCACACTAGCCGAAGCAGGTAAATTGATCGTCTTCGACACGGCGTTATCGGTATATTTTTGGAAAGCCGCCAGCATTTTGACATGAATCACGGGATCAATATCCATCGAGGTGACAAATACGTCGCGGATTTTCTTGGGAATCCGCCCAACTTTTTGGATACTCCCCAATCTCGCAATTTCATCCATCAACTCAGTCGAGTAAAGCCCATTGACGTGTTTGATCATCCAGACCAAGTCATTATTAACCTCCGGCAGTTCATACTGCCCCATCGATTTGCGGAAATATGCCAGCGCAAAATGTGGTTCAATCCCACCGCTGGCGTTTGCTATCATCGAGATCGATCCAGTCGGTGCAATCGTGGTTACGGTCGCATTGCGAAAGTGTTTGTACCCCTTCTTTTCCCAGCTGCTGCCACGGAAATTAGGGAAACTCCCCTTTTCCTTCCCCAATCGACTCGACTCATCATGGCCGATTTTTTGGATAAATCCCATGACCTCTTCCGCTAATGTACGTGCCTTTGGCGCGTCATAGGGAATCTTTAGTTTTACCAACATATCTGCCCATCCCATCACCCCCAAACCAATCTTGCGATTGGCCGCGACCATCTTGGCTACCTGCGGCAGTGGATATTGGCAAACACTAACTACATCATCCAACATCCTCACTCCCACCCGCACAGTTTCCTCCAATTTTTTCCACTCAACCTTGGCTTCGCCGTTTTGCCCAACCACATGTACCGCCAAATTTACGCTTCCCAAATTGCACGCTTCATACGAAAGGAGTGGTTGTTCCCCACACAAATTCACTGTTTCCAAAGGCCCTACCTGAGGGGTTGGATTATGTTTCTCGATTTCATCAATAAAAATTAATCCCGGATCCCCTGTTTTCCAAGCCATCCTCGCCGCCTCTTCCAATAGTCCTCTTGCCGATACCCTGGCCACTTGTTTGCCGCTGCGCGGATTTATTAGTTCCCAATCTTGATTTTGCTTAACCGCCTCCATAAATTTATGCGTCACGGCAAGAGAATAATTAATGTGGGGGAGATTGGTCCCGGATTCCTTGCAATGAATAAACTCCCAAATATCCGGATGCGTGACAGGCAAAGTCACCATGTTCCCACTCCGACGTTTCCCGGCCTGCAAATAAATTTCTGACGCATCATTAATTAATTGCATCAGAGCAATCGGTCCTGCCGCTGCTCCGCTGGTTGTGCTGACCATATCTCCTTTGGGCCGAATATGTCCAAAGTTAAACCCAACCGCTCCTCCGTATTTTTTGAGAATCGAACTTTCTTTTAGCGACTCAAAAATCCCCTCAATATTATCCGGCATGGGCATCACAAAACAATTAGCCAATTGGTTATTCGCGGTCCCACTATTGGCTAACGTCCTCCCTCCCGGGATAAACCGCCGCTCTCTCATCAATTCTGCAAACTTTCTTTCCCACTTATTTCTCTCTTTCTTTTCTGCCTTCGCCAAAAACTTAGCCACTCGGTCAAACATTCCTCCTGGTGTTTCAACTACCTCTCCCTCTCGATCCTTTAAAAGGTATTTCTCCTTGGCTACCAACAAAGCGTTATACGAAAGCCCGATATCATCGTGTACTCCCAGCGCCCGCTTACTGGCTTCAATCTGTCGTTTCTTCTCCCGATTGATAATATATGCCTTAGCTGTCTTGTAATGTGCATTTTCGAGTAAGACCCGCTCCACCATATCGCCAATTTCGGCCGAGGCAATCTTTTTGATTCGTCCATAGTGTTTTTCCAATCGATCTACTACTATCCCAGCCAACTTCCTCGCCAATTTATCGTCTGTTCCTCCCACATCCTGTGCCGCCAAAAAAATCGACTCCGCAATTTTTTCAACAGTTAACAGTTCCTCCCGCTCACTTCGCTTGAGTACCTGTAACTTACTTTTCATTATTGACATCTTTCTTCTCCGGCAATTTCCACGTTGCCCATTTACATTTAGGGAAATTCTCGCAACCAAAAAACTTTGCCCCCTTCTTGCTCTTCATGGCCTTAACTCTCCCCCCGTCCATTGGGCAACTATAACCCGCCACGTATTCCACATACTGTTGAGTATATTTACACTCTGGGTAAAGACTGCATGATAAAAATTTCCCATACCTACCAGTCCGAACTACCACCTCTCCTTCTCCACATTCCGGGCATTTCTTCCCTGTGCTTTCCACTTTCACCTTTACCCTGGCTCCCGTCTCCTCAGCTTTCTCCACTCGTTTACTCAAACTCTCCCAAAACTCTCTAACAACTGGAACCCATTTCTCTTCCCCTTCCGCAATTCTGTCCAAATTATTCTCCATCTTCGCCGTAAACTCATAAGCCATCACATCAGCAAAATTTTTCACCAAAAAATCAACGACAGCTTCCCCAATCGCTGTCGGATTGAACTTTTTTTCCTCCTTAATCACATATCCCCTGTCCTGAATTGTTGAAATGATCGCGGCATAAGTACTCGGTCTGCCAATTCCCCGCTTTTCCAATTCCTTAATCAGTCCGGCCTCAGTGTATCTAGCTGGCGGTTGGGTAAATTTCTGCACTGGCTCTACTTTGATTAAGGTGAGTCCTTCTCCTGCCGCAACTTCTGGCACAAACACATCCTCTGCACTCTTACCCAATTTTAAGTATCCATCAAAAATCATTCTCTTCCCGTCAGCTTTCAATCCATATTTTCCGGCAGTAACAAAAATAG